>Ga0160427_10000332_pt1 | contig 29618 bp, 29 predicted proteins | sample SolpanmetagenomL_FD_108194 | JGI IMG/M metagenome (GOLD analysis project Ga0160427, IMG submission 108194) | Solar panel surface microbial communities from Lawrence Berkeley National Laboratory, California, USA - L | ecosystem: Engineered > Built environment > Solar panel > Unclassified ...
GCCAACCACGGTTACATCGTACTGATTCATAATCGCAAAAACAAGTGAGCGCCGGCCCCGGGCCAGCCCCACAAAGATACGCGGGCACCGCGGGCGGCTCGCCCCCGGTGCCCGCGCTTTTTGCTGCAATCGTTACCGCTTGGGGCGGGGCGTGAGGGCCACGCCGCTGGCCAGCACCAAAGCATCTTCGCCCGCCCCAATGGTGGAGGTAGCAATGCCCGTTTTCTCGCTCAGGCCTTTACGCAAGTAAAAAGTGAGGAAGGTGGCCGCCACGGCGCCCAAGCTGCCCACTAGCGCCCCTTTTACGGCGCTGCCGCCCTGGCTCTTGTACCAGGTAGCGCCCACGAGCGCGCCCGAGGCGGCGCGCATAGAAAGCTGCTGGGGCACAATGCGGTCCTCCGTATTGGGCAGCTTATCGCCTACTAGCTCGCCGGCTGTTAGCACTTTGAGCACGCTGGCCACGGCGGGCTTGGCCAAAAAACGCAGCGGCGAGTGGGCCAGCCCCGGCGCCAGCGCCCGGCTCGACAAATAGTCGCTCAAAAACGTGGGGCCGCTCGTGGCACGCGAGCCCGTGATGGCGGCAAAGCCCAGCGCGGGCCAAAACTTGGCGGCGCGGGGCGCGGCCGACGAATTAGACTTCTTGGATTTCATGGAAAGCGAATCAGGAATGGATTTGCGGTTAAACGAAAAACCTTTCCGGGCGGCCACTTCCCACACGCAAAAGCCCAGCCGCGGGGCGGCCGGGCTTTTGGTTAGCCGTGTTTATAGCGTAGCAGGAGGTTAGTTGATGCTGGCCGCGTGCGCGCGCAGCACTTCGCGGGCAATGGCCAGGTTGGTATCGCGCGCATTCACTACGAGGTAGATAAACTTGCTACCCGTTGGGTTAAGCTTGAGCAAATGCAACTGGTTGGTGAGGGTGATGAGGATGTCCTCAATCGTTTCGCCTTGCAGCTTGAGGGCCGCCATGGCCTTCTGCTTCTGCTTTACTACTTCGGTGTTGTAGGCAGCGGCCGTTTCGGGGTTGATGCTGGGCGAGTTGGAGTGCGAGGCCAGGGCCATGCCCGACTGCACATCGACCACGGCCACGGCCATCAGGCCGGGCAGGTCGGTAATGATTGCGTCAACTGCTTGCCCGGCGGGGCTATTCTTAGAGTAGGCCATGATGGCAGAGGGAGGGGGGGTAGGAGAAGGGGAATCGAGCGTAGCTTCTTGCAGTTTGCGGGCGTCTTCTTGCAGCTTGCGGGCGACTAGCTTGCGGTAGGTTTTCGCTTTCACGCCGGCGGGAGGATACCCGTAAGCATCCCGTAAATCAATGAGTTAGAAAAATAGCCAGTGGCGGCGCTTGCCGGCCTTAGGTTGAAGCGTGACGGTGCTGGTAGCCGTGGCATGGGCCGTAGCCACTTCCTGCTCGGTATAGCCGCCGTAGCCGTATTGTAGCGTGGCCTGGCCATCGGCGGGCACGCGCAGGGTGTAGTTGCCCTGGGCATCGGTGCTGGTGCCCTGGGCCGTGCCTTTGCGCAGCACGGTGGCACCGGCCAACGGCAGGCCTTTCTCGTTGAGGATGCGGCCGTGCAGCAGCACGGTGCGGGCAGCGGCGGGGGCCATTTCGGGGCTAAAAGCCTCCATATTCGCCACGGCGGGCAGGCCGCTGGCCATCGGCAGCTTGCTGATAGGCAGCATGATGGCGGGGCGGCTGGTGCCGGCCATGCTCACCCCGGCCAGCAACGCGCTCAGCGCAACGAGACTCAGCACGCGGCGGCGAAACCGCTGGGGCTGCTCGCGGATGAACGTGAGCTGCTGCTGCACCCAGCTCGGGGCCAAGGCAGCCTCATCGGCCTGCAACTGGTGCCAGCGCGTAACGGTAGAGTGGGCCTGGCCGGCGTCGCGGTGCAGGTAGGCTTCCACGGCCTGGACCGAGGCACGGGCCAGGTCGCCCCGCAGATAGGCATCGCGGTACACAGGCAGCAGCTCGCCGGTCTGCGGGTTGAAGGGGGTAGCGGTGAGTTTCATAGGGCAGAGTGGGAAAAAAGGTGGAGAAATCAATTAAGCGCCGGGCGGGGCGACTAGCAGGCGCACGGCCTGCTCGGTAAGCTGGCGGGCCAGGGCCAGGTTGGTATCGTGGCTGCTGATGGCCACAAAAAGGGCTTGCTGGCCGCCGGGCCGCAGCCGCACTAGATGCAGTTGGGTTGCCAGGGTGAGCAGTACCTCATCAAGCTCCTCGTCGGCCTGGCCTTGGCGCATTAGCTGGGCCTGCCGCACTACGGCGGCCAGGGGGGCAGCTATTAGGCTGGGCTGGTAGTGGCGCTCGGTGGCGTAGGTGGCTAGCAGCTGCCCGGTTGGCAGGTCGAGCACGGCGGCCAGTAGTAGTTCGGGCAGTTCGGCCAAGAGGTAGCGTAGGGCTGCTACAGCGGTGGCCGACTGCGGGCCGGACCCCGGTACTACCTGGTGGGTAGGCGGGCTGCCCAGCCCGGGCAGGTAGCGCAAAAAGGGTAAGTTCATAGCGTGCGGGCGACTGTGAGCCCGACGAAGCTGGCGTCCATAAGCCAGGTAGAGTGATTAGCAGAGCCGGCCAAACTTTTACTAGCTTAATAGGATAAAGTCAAGTTAAATAAGTACCTGACCAAGCTGACTAACTGAGATATTAAACGAGCAGGAAAATCAATTTGAAGTCGCTGACTTAGTGTTACAAATCTCTATTAGGGGAGCTTTAAAAAAAATGACTTACGTCATTTTTTGCCCTGACTTACGTCAAATGACTCCTATTTCGGAAAATATTTTCAGTAGGATTATTCCACTATTTTTTTACCGAGCAATTCGTCAGTGCCTTTGCCACATCTGCTATCTTTAGCCCAGTGCTGGCGCAACGGTTTTTTGCCCAGCGGGCGATGCCTTTCTCAAAGCCAGCGCCCTAGTCGTAGCGGGTAGAGATGGCCAGCAGCCGGCTTTCATTCAGAATAGCTATCTGGCTGCCGCGCGTGGCAATAATGCCTGCGTCTTTGTATTCGGAGAGCAGGCGGCTCACGGTTTCCTTGGCCGTACCGACCAGCGCAGCCAGGTCCTCGCGCGAGAGGGAAAGGGTAAACGGCTCGCCTGGGGCAGCCGTCGAGTCGAAGGTGTGCCGCACCAGCAGCAGGGCCTCAGCCAGGCGCTCGCGCACGGGCTTGTAGGCCAGGCGCAGCAATTGCTCTTCGGCTTTGCCCAGGCTCGTGGCCAGCAGCAGCAGCAGCGTATTGGCAAACTGCCGGTTGGATTGAATGAGCCGCAGCACATCGGGCCGGGGCACGAAGCACACCACGCACTCTTCGAGCGCCACGGCCGAGGACGAATACTGCCCGCCTACCAGCAGCGCCCGCAGCCCGAGGGCATCGCCGTGCCGGGCCAAGCGCGTAATGTGCTCTTTGCCATCGCCGCCTGCTTTGGCAAGCTTCACCTTACCGCGGTGAATGCAGTGCATGCCCAGCGCCGGGCTTCCCTGCTGATAGATAGTCTGCCCCTTATGATAAAGCTGCGCCGTTTTGGTCGCCACGATAAAATCCAGCTCTTCCAGCAGGCAGGAGCCGAGCAGCGGACTTTGCCGGCTTGGGCACGAATGGCAATTGGGCGAGATAAAACGACTCATACGTTATTATTCTTCGGGCTGGCAATCTACCAAAGATACCACTTTCTATTTCTTCATTTTACTGCAAAAATTTTTACCTGAACAAGTAAATTGTTCCCAACCTTTTGTTTTACAATTACTTAATTTTTGATACAAAAAACAAAAAAGCCGCCCCGTTTGCAGGGCGACTTTTTAAAATACAATTCAATATTACTTAAACACCGAGTAGCAACCGCGTGGGGTCTTCGAGCAACTCCTTTACGCGCACCAGAAACGACACCGATTCGCGGCCGTCAATCACGCGGTGGTCGTAGCTGAGCGCCAGGTACATCATGGGCCGAATAACCACCTGGCCATTCTCCGCCACGGGGCGCTGAATGATGTTGTGCATCCCCAGGATGGCCGATTGCGGCGCATTGATAATCGGGGTACTCATCATGGAGCCGAAAATACCGCCGTTGGTAATGGTAAACGTGCCGCCCGTCATCTGCTCGATGGTGAGCTTGTTGTCGCGGGCCAGGCCAGCGAGGCGCACTACTTCCTTCTCCACGCCCTCGAAGCTCAGCTTCTCAGCGTTGCGAATCACGGGCACCACGAGGCCCTTGGGAGCCGATACGGCGATGCTAATATCGCAGAAATCGGAATACACGATGTCACCGCCGTCAATGTAGGCATTCACGGCCGGCCACTCCTGCAACGCCACGCACACGGCCTTGGTGAAGAACGACATAAAGCCGAGGCCCACGCCCTTCTTCTCCTTGAACTTGTCCTTGAACTTGTTGCGCAAGTCCATGATAGGCTGCATGTTCACTTCGTTGAAAGTAGTGAGCATAGCCGTCTCATTCTTCACCGACACCAAGCGGCGGGCTACCGTCTTGCGCAGGTTGCTCATGCGCTCGCGGCGCTGGCCACGCTCGCCGGCCGGGGCTACTGGCGCGGTAGCAGGCTGGCTGGCTGCCGGCGCGGCAGCCGGCGTAGCGGCCGGGGTAGCAGGTTTGGCTTGGGCATTTTGGGCATCTTCCTTGGTAATACGGCCGTCGCGACCCGAGCCGGCTACGTCGGCGGCGCTGATGCCTTTCTCACCTAGGATTTTGCCGGCCGCCGGCGAGGGCACGCCGGCAGCATAGGTAGCTGCGCCACTGCTGGCAAGCGGCGCGGCGGCAGTTGGGGCCACCGCGGCCGGAGCCGGGGCGCTGGCCGCGGTGGCCCCAACTGCCGCCGCGCCGCTCCCACCCTCAATGCGGGCAATGAGCGCCCCGATACCAATGGTTTCGCCTTCCTTCACGGCGTGGCGCAACGTGCCGCTGCCCTCGGCGGGCAGCTCAAACGTGGCTTTATCCGATTCCAGCTCGGCAATTACCTCGTCGCGGCTCACCTGGGCACCGTCGGGCTTGAGCCACTTGGCCACCGTTACTTCGGTGATGGACTCGCCCACAGCGGGAATCTTCATTTCGACTACGCCACCGGCGGCGGGGCTAGCGGCTGCTGGGGCGGGCGCGCCGGGCGTGGCCGGGTCGGTGCCGGGGCGGTCGGCGGGCGTGCCGCCGTAGCCACTCTGGTCGCTGGCCTGCGGGTTTTGCTCACCCTGCGCAATCGGGTCGCTTGAGGCGGCTGAAGCAGCGGGGGCGCTGGCCGCCGGGGCCGCGCTAGCACCCGCGCCATCGAGCTGGGCGATGGCCGTGCCGATGCCGATGGTTTCACCTTCGGCCACCAGGATTTTGAGGATGCCGTCGGCTTCGGCGGGCAGCTCAAACGTGGCTTTGTCCGACTCCAGCTCGGCGATTACTTCGTCGCGCTTCACGGCCTCGCCGTCTTTTTTGAGCCACTTGGCAATGGTGACTTCGGTGATGGATTCGCCGACGGCGGGGATTTTGATTTCGGTGGGCATGGGAGGATGGCAGAGAGTATTAGGGGCAAAGAAACAGCGCTAAACGCCGGGGTGCCGCCTGCTAAAACGTAAAGAAGAAAGGCTATTTCACCGGGACTGGCTAAGCGGCGCCGCCAGCCCCGGCAAATGCAGTGGAAATAGAAGCAACGGCTAGCCGCTTATTTCCTTATCGGCCACCTTGGTTTCGGTCTTGATTTGCTCGTCGGCCACAGCCTCTTTGGGCTTGTCGAAGGCGCGGGCCACGATGTCCTTCTGCTCTTTTACGTGCACCTTATTGTAGCCGGTAGCGGGCGAAGCCGAGGGCTTGCGGGCCACCACGTCTTCCAGCTCACGGCGCATAAAGCGCAGCAGGTAGTTCCAGTAGCCCATGTTCTCAGGCTCTTCCTGCACCCAGATAAGCTTGGCTTTCGGGTATTTGGCCAGCTCGGCGGCAAGCTGCTTTTTGGGGAAGGGGTGCAGCTGCTCCAAGCGCACGATGGCCACGTCCTTGCGGTCTGATTTCTGCTGCTCATCGAGCAGGTCGTAGTACACCTTGCCCGAGCAGAGCAGCACTTTCTTCACTTTTTTGGCTTCGGCAAATGAGTCGCCGAGCACTTCCTGGAAGCGGCCGCTCGTGAAGTCCTCAATGGGCGACACGCACAGCGGGTTACGCAGCATCGACTTGGGCGACATCACCACCAGCGGCTTGCGGAAGCTCCAGGTGAGCTGGCGGCGCAGGGCGTGGAAGAAGTTGGCGGGCGTCGTGATGTTCGAAACCACAATGTTATTCTCAGCCGCTAGCTGCAAAAAGCGCTCGGGGCGGGCATTGGAGTGCTCGGGTCCCTGGCCTTCGTAGCCGTGGGGCAGCTGCATCACGATGCCGTTCATGCGCTGCCACTTGCTTTCGCTGCTCACCACAAACTGGTCAATCATGGTCTGCGCGCCGTTGGCGAAGTCGCCAAACTGCGCCTCCCAAATCACGAGCGCCGTAGGATTGGCCATCGCGTAGCCAAATTCGAAGCCAAGCACCGCGTACTCGCTCAGCAGCGAGTTGAAGATATTCAACGGCTGGTGCTCGCCCTCCAGCTGATTGAGCGAGTTGTAAGGGGCCGAGGTTTCGGCGTCGTGCAGCACCGCGTGGCGGTGCGAGAACGTGCCACGCTGCACATCTTGGCCGCTCACGCGCACCGTATGGTTTTCGCTCATCAGCGAGCCGTAAGCTAGTAGCTCGCCGGCCGCCCAGTTGAGCACGCGGGTTTCGTAGAACATCTTGCGGCGCTCCTTCAACAGATTGTCAATCTGCTTTATGGGCCGGAAATTGTCGGGAATCGTCGTCAGGGCCTTCGCCACGCGCTCCACCGTTTCGGCCGAGATGCCGGTTTCCGGCGACTGGTCAAAGTCTTCGTTGGTGCTGCGGCGCAGGGTGCGCCACTCGTTTTCGAGCGCCTGGTACTTATAAGGTAGCGGCTGCTGCTTCACCTGGTCGAGGCGGGCTTGCAGCATATCGCGAAACTCGCGGTCCATCTGCTCGGCCAGCTGCGCATCGACATCGCCGCGCTGCACGAGGCGGGCGTTGTAGACCTCGCGTGGGTTGGGGTGCTTCGAGATGACGTTGTAGAGCGTGGGCTGGGTAAACTTGGGCTCGTCCGACTCGTTGTGGCCGTGGCGGCGGTAGCACACCATGTCGATAAAGATATCGGCGTGAAACTCCTGCCGGTACTCCGTGGCCAGGCGCACCGCAAAGACTACCGCCTCGGGGTCATCCCCGTTGACGTGAATCACCGGCGCGTCGATAATCTTGGCCAGGTCGGTGCTGTAGATAGATGAGCGAGCGTCCTCAAAATCAGTGGTAAAGCCCACCTGGTTGTTAATCACGAAGTGAATCGTGCCGCCCGTTTTGTAGCCTTCAAGCTGCGACATCTGCGTCAACTCGTAGCCGATGCCCTGGCCCGCCAGCGCGGCGTCGCCGTGGATGAGGATGGGCAGAATCTGGTGGTAGTCGCCGCCGTACTGATGCTCGATTTTAGCGCGCACGAAGCCTTCCACTACCGGGTTCACCGCCTCCAGGTGCGAGGGGTTGGGCGCCAGCTTCAGGTTTACGCGCTGGCCATTGAGTGCCTCTACCTCCGATGAGTAGCCCATGTGGTACTTCACGTCGCCGTCGCCCATCGTGAGGTCGGGCGTAGCCGTGCCCTCAAACTCACTGAAAATCTGCTCATAGGTTTTGCCCATGATGTTGGCCAGCACGTTGAGACGGCCGCGGTGGGCCATGCCAATCATCACTTCCTTCACGCCCAGCTCGGCACCCCGGTTGATGATGGCATCGAGCGCCGGAATGGTCGTTTCGCCACCTTCCAGCGAAAAGCGCTTCTGGCCCAAAAACTTGGTATGCAAGAAGTTCTCGAAGACTACTGCCTCGTTGAGCTTCTTGAGAATGCGCTTCTTGTAGTCTACATCAGGATTGAAGGCCAGCGCATCGTGCTCGGTTTTTTGCTGAAACCAGTCGAGCACTTTCGGGTCGCGGATGTAAGTGTATTCGAAGCCCACCGTGCCGGCGTAGATGCTCGTGAGCGCCGCTACAATCTCGCGCAGCGTAGCGCCCTGGCCCAGGCCCAGGTCTTCACCCTGCCGAAACTTTACATCCAAGTCACTGTCGCTCAGGCCAAAATCAGCTAAGTTGAGGCGAGCTTGGCGGTCTTTGCGCTCGCGCACCGGGTTAGTTTTGGCGCGCAGATGGCCCCGGCTGCGGAAGGCGTGGATGAGGTTGCGCACGGCCGTTTCCTTGTCGCCAGCCACGCTACCCTGGGCCAGGCCGGGGGCGTTGTTGGTCGAAGCATTGGTATTTAGCACGCCGTAATCGTCGGGCTGCGGCACGGGGCCGGGCGCGGGGCTCGCGGTGGTTTTGGGGGCGCTGCCGTTGGTGGCTGCCGGCGCGCTGGCTACTCCGGCGCCGCCCGGCACTACCGGGGCACCCTCGGGAAACTGCTGCGAAAAGTCAAACCCCTCGAAGAACTTACGCCAGCCAAAATCGACCGATTCGGGGTTTTGCTGATACGCTTGGTAAAGCGTATCGATAGCCGCCGCGTCTGCGTTGGCGATATAGGTGTACGTGTCCATGAGGTGGGAATTTGAAAGACTATTCAGCCAGGCAAAAGTAAAGTCATTGACAGCAAACGAAAAACCTACATGCGGTTTTACAAATCTGCTTGTTAATCAACGAATTGAAATTATAATCTTAAGCACCGGCTGAGTAAGTCGGCTAATTTATACAGAAACCGGTTGGTAGTCGTTATCAATTTGGCTACTATTTCCACGAAACGCTGGGTATTAATTATATCTGCTGTGAAAAGCAACATGCTTAACGACACGGCTCAACTGGTTTTTCGGCTGGCTTGCTGCCGGCTTAGTGGCGTCCTTACTCACGCAGTAGATACTGGCTTGCTGCTCGGCAACTATTGCATTTTTTCGCGTGTTGAGGGCTCTCTGCCCAAGTGCCATCCGCTTGGCTGACGCTATACTTACCTGTTATTCAATGATTGGTACTCGACTAGTACTACCCTTACTCCTGGCGGCCACCACGTTGAGTGCAGCGGCGCACCGCCCAACGTCGCGCAAGCACCGCACTGCCACGGGCCACCACCCAGCCACGGCGCACAAACGACACTCGGCCGCCAGCCACCACCCGGCCAAGGCCAGCAAAAAGCGCTCGGCAGCTTCTAAAAAGTCGATAGCCGGTGCCCATCACCAGCGGTTGGCCAAACGACACTCGACCACCAGCCAGCCCCACGCCGCGGCCCATCACCTTGCCAAGCCGGCGGTAGCCGCTGCGCATCGGCCTGCTGGCCACCACCATAAGCACCAGCCTGCCGGCCGCACGTACACAGTGACGGCCACCGTGTACCAGGCAGTGGCTGGCCAAACTGATGCTACCCCCTTTGTGACGGCCGACAACTCGCGCATCAAGCCGCGCTACAGCAGCAAAACGCACTGGCTAGCCCTCTCGCCCGACTTACTGGCGCAGGGCGGGGGCAAGTTTCAGTATGGCGATAGAGTGCAGGTGGGCGGCGTTTCGTCGCAGCTTGATGGCGTGTACACGGTGCACGATACTATGAACCGGCGCTACCGCCGCCACATCGACATCCTGACGCACCGCCGCGAAAAGCTGCACGTGCACACCCCCGATGCTAAGCTTCAGCTAGCCCAGGCTCCACGCAAAAGCCGGGCGCAGGCCACCGCAGCAGCCCACGCCCGGCTGGGTCGTGGTAATCATGCGCGGGCCGTCAGCTTTCGCAGCCGGGCCAGCGGCAAGCGTGCCAATTACTTGGCCAGCGCCATTTTGTAGATGCGGTAGGGCTCGTGGGGCTGGCCCACGCCCTTGTTCCAATTCGGTTGCTTGTGGATGGCCGAAGTGGTGAAGTAGATGTTGTTGCCATCGGGGTCCCAGGCAAAGGTATCGGGCCACTCCAAGCGCTGCTCTTTTACCACGGTTTCGGTTTTGCCATCGGGCGTGCGACGCAAAATCTCGCCGTTTTCGAAGCCCGTGAGGTAGAGGTTATTCTTGCTGTCCAGTTCCATGCCGTCGCAGGCGGGGGCGTCGGGTAGCTTCTCCACGGCGGCTTGCACCTGAGCGGGGCTGAGGGCTGCATCACGCAGCACAGCCGTTTTGATGCGGTAGAGCGAGTGACCTGACAGGGCGCGGTAGTAGAGGTATTGGTTGTCAGTACTCAGCGCGATGCCATCGGCCTTGAACTGGCCGGGCTTACCCATCGGGTCATATAATGCCTTACCCTGCGCCTTAGTAATGAAACCTTTATCGGGCAGCGTGGATGGCTGCTTGGCCAGCAGCTGGCGCGATTTGGTGGTTTTCAAATCGACCACTACCAGCGCGCCAGTGCCCGAATCGGTGAGGTAGGCATAGTTGTTTTGCAGGTCGATGCGCACATCGTTGAGGTAGGAGTGGCGCGGGGCCACGCTCTCAGGAAATGGGATGACCTGCACCACTTTGTTGGTTTTGGGGTCGGTTTTAACCAGCTTCACGCCACCGGGCACCGTAAACTTGAGGCCGGGCGCGGCGGGGTCGATAATCCAGAGCATACCCTGCTTATCGACGTAGCCAGCCTGCGGGCAAATCCAGTGCTTGAGGGGCTCAGTCTTTACCGAGTCGTTCCACATGCACCAGCCGGCATCGGGGTAGGGCGTGAGGGTGTTGCTGGGGCCTACCACGGCCACCGGGTAGGTCGGGTTATAGTCCCAGCGCGGCGAAAAGGCGAACACTTTGCCGCCGGGCGCCACAGCCACGCCCGTCACCTGTGGGGCATCAAACTCGCCCACGATGGTGAGCGGTGAGCCGGCCGGCACCGGGGCGGGTACGTGGGCAGCAGTAGAGTCGGCGGGCATGGTACCGCGCGGTTTATCAGCGGTAGCGCCACCCGAGTTGCAGCCCGCTAGTAGCAAACCAGTGGCGGCCACCAGGCCGGAAGAGAGAAGAGCAGCGCGCATAAGCTGAGGAAAAGGAAATGAAAAACCCCGGCGCCGCAACGGGCCGGGGTTAGGCATACGGTGCAAGCGGGCTGGCCGTTCGGACAGCCCCGCTTATGTTAAGCCTGAAAGGCGAGCACCGCCAGCTGCTCGGCGGCCTCGGCGGCGGGCTGAGGCTGGCCGGCGGCGTCGTAGAGCAGGGTAAGCGGCTGGAAGGGGTTGCGCATAATCTGGGCCTCCGGCAGGTGCCAGCGGCGCCACAGCCCGGTGAGGGTGTGGCTGTAGGCGAGGTTGTCCCAGGGATTGAAGATGGCCGAGGTTACGTCGTCAACCAGGGCATCGAGCACTAGCTCGGCGCCGGGCGCGTCGGCGGGCGTGGGGCGGCGCGGGTACACGTCGGGCACCACGGCCAGCAGGTAGGCCGCGTAATAAGCCCGGGCCTTGAACTCAGCCACCTGGGCCGGGTGTAGCGGGCGCTGGGCGTCGGCATATACCTGGCGCATGGCCTGGCCGATAAAGCCGATGTCAATAAGCGTAGCCACTACCACGGACTGGCCCAGCTTCATGCTGAAAACCAACGTATTCAGGTCATCGTCGTACTCAAAGGCCGGGGCCTCGTAGGCGGCATCGGCTTCGAGCACGAATACGGAGCCGGGCACAAAATCGGCGTAGTCGGTGGGCACGCGCAGGCCTTGCAGCAGCTGAAAAAACGCCCGAAAGCGCTGCACTAGCTGCGCATTCTCGGCCAGCGGGTACTCGGGCTTAATGAGCGGCTCCTGCTGCTGGAGCAGCTCGGTGACGAAGATGCCGTAGAACATTTTGGCCAGCCACTGCCACAGGCGGTCGGGGGGCAGCGCGCGCAGGGCCGCGGGGCCAGCTTGGGCGGCCGCCTGCACTTCGGCTTCCAGCGCGTCCAAGCGTGGGCGCAGGGCGGGGGCCAGCGGCAGGCGCAGGGTGGCAAAGGTGGTCTGACTCTGGTCGAGCAGGTACATGGGCCGCTCGGCCAGGCCATAAGTAGTTAGCAGCCAGTCGGCAAAAACCGGCACGGTATCGGCCGGGCCCACGGGCTGGCCCGACAAAAAGCAGCGGCCGGAGCCGAACTGCATGCCCTCGAAGGGGTCGTAAAGGGTAATCATAAGGAGGCAGCTTGCAGCCACAAAGGTCGGCCGGACCGGGCCGAAAACCCGGCCCGACCAAACTCAATCGGCGAGCCAGCGCTAGTGCCCGCCCGCCTGGTTCTCGCCGCTGCTCAGCGTGAAATACAGCCCCACGTTAAATAGGTTGCCTAAGGTGTTGGCGTTCAACCCAAAGTTGTTGGTCGTCGTTTTAACGTTATTACCCTCCTGCTTGGAGGTAGTGCGCTGGAAACCAAACGTACCAAACGACCCTACCAGCGTCACGCGCTTGGTGAGGCCGTAGCCAAAGCCGGCATTGAGGTTAGCGCCCAGGTCCAGGGTATTGGCCCTGATGGTGCTACCCGTGCCCGTATACTCAGCGGTACTATTGCCCGGCAACACCGACGCATTCAGGCCGATGAAGGGCCGAAAATTGCCTTCGCCAAAGAAATAGCGGCTGTAGATGGTGCCCCCGTAGCGGTTAATATTGGTAGTAAGGCCAATGGTAGTTAGCGTAGCGGGGGTTTCCTGCCGCGAGCCACTAAAGGTGAAGCCCACGCCCAACTGCACCTGGTTGGTGAGAAAAGTACCTACCTCGGGCGAAAAGCTGTAGTTGTTGCTCTTGCTGGTCGTGGTAGTATTTCCGTTGTTTTCAACGTCGGTCGATGTCGAATTGAAGCCAGCTTGCCCACCGATGTAAAAGGAGTTCTTTTGGGCGTGCACCGCGCTAGCACTCAGCGCGAGCAGAATTAGAAAGAAGAATTGCTTCATTTTATAAAAAAAGTTAAAGGGATTTGCGACAGATAATCAGGAGTATTGGCACTGCAAGCAGCAGCGGCTTACCGCTAAAACGCAGCAGCTAAGCCATTGCTCATCAACAAAAAAAGCCTCTTGCACAGTACATTTCAACCAGCACGCAAATGGGCCAGAAAGCAGGGTAATGCTACTTCCTGGCCCATTTGTGTGTTAGCTATAAAGGCTAGTTAACCTAGCGCGAGAGCATGTTACCGGCCTTAATCAGCACCTTGCTCAGGTTATGCAGGGCGTCGGAGTAGCCATTGGCCGACTCCTCGGCTACCTTGGCGGCTTCGGCGCCGAGGCTGGCCAACACCTCGGCCACTTCGTGGGCCTGGGTGTCGGAAGAGGCCAGCATCTGGCGCAACAGCTTGACTTCTTGCTTAATCTTGGCCAGGCCGGTGCGCTCGCTGGCGGCCAGCACCGCCTCCCAGCGCTCTAGCTCGTGCAGGCCGGTGGCGCCATCGGCGTTGGGCAGGCCCTGGCCCAGCAGGTTGAGCGTGTCGGTAAGCAAGGCGGTGCTTTGCTCGTCGCTGATGTGCAGCGGAACTTCGGGCGTGGGGGTAGCGTGCGGGGTCGAGGCGGTAGAGTCCATGAGGCGGGAGAAGAATAAGGTAGCTGGCTATACTTGGCCCGGCCCTAAAAAGTTAGTGGCCGGCCGTCCCTGTGGAGGTTACCTTTTGCCAGTGCCGCTGATTAAGCGGTGTAAGCTAACCCTTTCCCCATTTCCCATCGTCATGAACTACTCCCTGAAAACCCTGTTTGCCGCTGCCGTGGCCCTGAGCTTCACCGCCTGCTCGACCGACACCGCCAAAACCACCAACGCCGACGGCTCGACCACCACGACCACCGAGGTAACCACCCCCAGCGCCGACCAGGTAGGCGACAAAATGGAGGCCAAAGCCGATGAGGCCGGCGCTAAGATGGACGCCGCTGGCGAAAAGATGGGTGCTAAGATGGATGCCGCCGGCGACAAGATGGACGCAAAAATGGACGCCGCCGGCGACAAGATGGATGCCGCCGCCGACCGCGCCAAAGCTAACGCCAAGGAAGCCGGCGCCAAGATGGACGCCAAAATGGATGCCGCTGGCAATAAGATGGACGCCATGGGCAACGCCGCTGCCAAGTCGGCCCACCAGACCAAGGAGAACATGAAAGAAGCCGCCAAGAAGTAAGGCTGGCCCTAGCTAAACCGAGCCCGCGCCCACCCGGCGCGGGCTTTTTTGTGGGCGGGTGAGCCGGGCCGACGTACTTTGCCGGGGTGTTGTTTCGAAGCCGCCCTGCTCCTGCCCCGGCCCCCGGGCTTTCCGACCAGCAGGTGCTGGCCCAGTACCGGCAGCGCGGCGACGTAGCCGCGCTGGGGCTGCTGTATGAGCGGCACTTGCCAGAGGTGTTTGCCGTGTGCCGCCGCTACCTGGCCCCGCCCGATGAGGATGCCCAGGATGCTACCATGCAGCTTTTCGAGCAATTGGTGGTGAAGCTGCGCACCCACGCGCCCGACAATTTTCCGGCCTGGCTCTACACCACAGCGCGCAACTTTTGCCTGATGGAGCTGCGCGCCCGGCAGCGCGGCACGGCCAGCGGCGGCCCGCTCGTGCTGCTGCCCGAGGCGGCCGACGTCGAAAGTGCCGCCGCTCGCCACCTGCCCGAAGCCCATGCCGAGGCCGAAGCCGCCCGCCAGCACGAAGCCAACCTGCAAGCCCTGGAGCTAGCCCTTAGCCAACTACCCGCCGAGCAGCGCCGCTGCCTGGAGCTGTTTTACCTCGAAGAAAAGTCGTATCAGGAAATTGTGGCCGCCACCGGCCTGGCCCTCAACCTGGTGAAGAGCCACCTGCAAAACGGCCGCCGCATGCTCAAGCGCACCCTGAGTAAGGAACTTGGAATGAAGGATTTAGAATAAGTAGCCAACAACCTAAAATTAAGAATTCAAACGTAAAACCCTCCCCCTGCCCAACGCCGCGCCGCCGCTGCCCCTACTTCATAATTTCTAATTCGTAATTAACCAACCGATGCTGCCCACCAACCCGCTGCTGCGCGCCACTGCCCCGGCCGGCCCCCACCTGCCGGTGGCGCTGCTGCGCCAGTATGCGGCGGGTGCGCTGGCCCCGGCGGCCCAGCACCGCGTGGAGGCTCATACCCTGGCCTGCCCCCGCTGCGCCGACATCCTAGATGGCTTGCTGCAAACGCCGCCCGCCACTACTGACCAGGCACTGGCCCAGCTGCAACAGCGCCTGCGCCAGCGCGTGCAGCAGGTGGCCCCGGCGCGCCAGCCGCCGCACTCCCGGCAGCACCGGTGGCTGGCCCCGCAGCTGGCCGCCGCCGCCGCGCTGCTGCTAGGCTTGGTGGCCGGCGGTTGGTGGGCGTGGCAGCAGCGGCAGCAGCCCCCGGCGCCTCCTTCCCAAGCCGTAGGCACTAGCGCCGTGCGTTCGCCAGCTGCTACTGCACCCACGCCGGTGGGCGGCTACGCGGCCCTGGGCGACTACCTGCGGGCGGGAGCAGCGCGCTTTGTGCCGGCGCCCCAAGCGGGGCCGCGCCTCACCGGCACGGTGCTGGTACGCCTGCAGGTGGGGGCCACCGGCCAGGTGAAGCAGGCTGAAGCAGTGCGCCGGCTACGCCCCGACTACGATGCCGAAGCCGTTCGGCTGCTGCAAGCTGGCCCAGCCTGGACGCCCGCCACTCCACCGCAGGTAATAGAGGTACCGGTAGTTTTTGAGTAAGGCAGGGAGGCAGTTGTTGAGCAATGGGTAATTAGGTAATCAGGATAAACACAGCGCAGCTTCTTCCTCCCCCCAAACCCTATCACTTTTTCACGCCTACAAACGAGCCATCGTCCACCGTTTTCAGAAACTTGACGAAGCCGGTCATGTAGGTCTGCTGGTCGTCATACATGGCCATATGGCTGCCCTGGGGGCATATGAGCGCGTTGCCCTGCTTGACCTGCGTGGCTATCCAGGCCATGTGCGCGGGGTCCATCGTGTCGTACTTGCCGCCGATTGACAACACCGGAATCGTGAGCAGGGGCAGGTCCTTGGTGCGGTCCCAGGTAGTAAGCTTGCCCGAGATGCCAAACTCGCTGGGGCCCTGCATGGTCACGTAGAGCGACTGGTTGATTTTGCTCATGGCGCGCGTCACGGGCTCGGGGTTGGGCACGACGCGGCACAGATGCTGGGCGTAGAAGTTGGGCTCCAGCAGGCCCATGTAGCGCGGGTTGGCAAAATCCTTCTTGGCCTCAATATGGCGAATTTCGGCTAGCACTGCGGGCTTCATTTGCTTGGCCAGCACATCCTGAGCGTATTTGCCGTAGGCGGGACAGCTCATCATCATATTGCTGATGATGAGGCCTTTCAGATTTTGCTGATACTTAAAAGCGTACTCGGCGGCCAAGATGCCGCCCCAGGAATGGCCCAGCAGGTAGAAGTTGTCCTTGGTCAGGTTGAGCGCCTGGCGCACCTGCTCCACTTCTTCCACGTAGCGCGGCAGGCTCCACATGCTGGTATCGCGCGGGTTGTCGGAGTTGCCGCACCCCAGCTGGTCGTAGTAGATGAACTCAATGCCTTCCTGCGGCAGAAAGCTTTCCATGCACTCAAAATACTCGTGCGTGGCGCCTGGCCCGCCGTTGAGCAGCAACACCTTGATTTTGGGGTTGTTGCCGAAGCGCTTGGTCCAGACGTTGAACTTGCCCTTGGGCGTCGTTATCGGAACTACCTGGATGCCGCCGGTTTTGACGCCCGCCTCGGGCGCGGGGAAGTAGGTCGTGAGGCTGGGGCCAGCGGTAGTGGCGGTAGCCGAGGTGCTGGCAGTGGGCTGGCAGCCGGCCACGGCGGCTAGCAGCAGGCCCGCCGCGGCGCGGGTCAGGGTAGAAAAGGACATGAAGCAGGGCGGAGCGGCACGGATGGTCGTACCGGGCTACCAAGCTACTACGCAGCCGCAGAAGCAAAAAAATCGTTGGTCATGCTCAACTGGCTTTCCGCAGGAAGGTGAGCATGACCAACGATTTTTTGACGATAGTGGCGCCGGGGCTAGCCGCTGTAGCCGCCGCCGCTTTCGGGCTCGGTAGCACTGCCGCCGGCCTTGTCGGGGGTGGGCAGGTCCGACTCGGTGTGGATTTCGAGGTGGCTGTAGTCGGGCACGCCGTTGCCTTCGGTGGGTACGGGCGGCTCGGTATGCGGGTCGGGAGTGGCGGTGGGCTGGTTCATAAGTACTGAAAGGCTGAAAACGATTGGGACTGCCTGCGTGTACGGACGGGCGCGGGCAATGGCTACCCTGGGCCGGCCCGCGCCGGCTGGGCAGCGTACTTTTGCCGCTGTTGCCAAAGGCAGTTATCTCACTCCTTCATCGTTCAAATGAGCCAGTTCCGCACCGAAAAAGACACCATGGGCCAGGTGCAAGTGCCCGCCGACGCCTATTGGGGCGCCCAAACCCAGCGCAGCATCGAGAACTTCCCGATTGCGCAGGATATCAACAAGATGCCGAAGGAAATCATCAAAGCCTTCGCCTACCTCAAAAAAGCCGCCGCCCTCACCAACCGCGACGCGGGCATTCTGGAGGCCGAGAAAGCGGCACTGATTGGCCGCGTGGCCGATGAGATTCTGGAAGGCAAGCTGGCCGACCAGTTTCCGCTGGTGGTGTGGCAAACCGGCTCGGGCACGCAGAGCAACATGAACATGAACGAGGTAATCGCCTACCGCGGCCACGTGCTGCACGGCGGCTTGCTCAGCGATGAGAAGAAGTTTCTGGCCCCGAATGATGACGTAAATAAGAGCCAGAGCAGCAACGACACCTTCCCGACGGCCATGCACATTGCGGCCTATAAAATCCTGGTGGAGCTGACGATTCCGGGCATCACCACGCTACGCGACACGCTGCGGGCCAAGGCTATCGAGTTTAAAGACATCGTCAAAATCGGCCGCACCCACTTCATGGATGCCACGCCGCTGACGCTGGGCCAGGAGTTTTCGGGCTACGCCTCGCAGCTTGACCACGGCCTGCGCGCCATCCACCACACGCTGGCCCACTTGAGCGAGCTGGCGCTGGGCGGCACCGCCGTGGGCACCGGCATCAACACGCCGCCGCAGTACTCGGAGAACGTGGCCCGGCACATTGCCGACCTCACGGGCCTGCCCTTCGTCACGGCCGAAAACAAGTTTGAGGCGCTGGCCGCCCACGACGCCATTGTGGAAGCCCACGGCGCCCTTAAGACCGTGGCCGTGAGCCTGATGAAAATCGCCAACGACGTACGCATGCTTAGCAGCGGCCCGCGCGCCGGCATCGGCGAAATCTCGATTCCCGACAACGAGCCCGGCTCCAGCATTATGCCCGGCAAGGTAAACCCCACGCAGTGCGAGGCCATGACGATGGTGGCCGCCCAGGTGATGGGCAACGACGTGGCCATCACGGTTGGTGGCTCGATGGGCCACTTCGAGCTGAACGTGTTTAAGCCGGTCATGATTTACAACTTCCTGCACTCGGCCCGCCTCATTGGCGATGTGTGTGTGGCCTTCAACGACAAGTGCGCCGTGGGCATCACGCCCATTTTGCCCAACATCAAGAAGCACGTCGATAGCAGCCTGATGCTCGTGACAGCCCTCAACCCGCACATCGGCTACTACAAAGCCGCCGAAATTGCCCAGACGGCCCACAAAAACAACTCGACCCTCAAGGAAACCGCCGTGCAACTCGGCTACGTCACCCCCGAGCAGTTCGACGAGTGGCTGAAGCCCGAGGACATGGTGGGCGAGATTAATGTGAGCTAGTGTAAGCCGCAAGTAGCGCGGACGTTTAGCCCACACTACTTATCCGCTAAACCTAACGGCCGGAGCCGCGTCTAATCTGAAGGGTTGGGCGCAAGGCTTCGGCCGTTTTTCGTAGCTGCTTATGCCTACTAAATGCTTGTTTTTTAGCCTAGCATTAGGCGGCGCACCGCTCGCCGTCAGTGCCCAGCTGGCACAGGCGATGCCCGTCGAGGCGGCCACGGCGCAGGTGGTGCTAACGCAGGCGGCGCGGCAATACCCCAAGTTCACGGCGGCGCTGGCCGAGGTGCGCCAACACGACCCGCTGCTGCGCCGCTTTGTAGTGGTGACCTCTGCGGGGCCACCCGGCAGCCCGGCCGCTGCGTTTGACAACGGCGCGGTGCGCCTCGACCGCCGCTTTCTGGAGCAGCCGCAGCCGGGCTATGACGACAACCGGCTGGTAGTGGTGCTGTACCATGAAATCGGGCACCTGCATTATTTCAGCACGGTACCACCCGGCCAGCGTAGCTCGCAGGCCAGCGAGCGAGCCGCTTTCGACTATTCTTTAGTAAAAACTAAGGCCCTGGCCGAGGCCGGCGATTGTGGCCCTTTACAAACCGGCCTGCGATTTATGCTGCTGCGTAGCCAGGCTGACGACCTAGCCGACCCGCACGTGCGCGCCCTCCAAAGCCTAGTGCAGGAGCCTGCCTACGCCGAGTACAAGGCCTACGTGGCTAGCCACTGCCGGGCGCAACCGTGAGGGCTAACTGGGCGCTGGCGCGGTTTTTTCGCATCTTTGCGGCCTGACCATCTTGCCTGCTGCGCTATGGATTTTACCCAAAACCTCGTCCTGGAAAACAGCCGCGTGCGCCTGCGCCCACTCGACACCACCGATTTTGAGTCTCTCAAGGGCATTGCCTTCGAGCCCGGCATCTGGGAATTTACCATCACCCGCGCCGACGATGCGCTGAGCCTGGCCGACTACCTGGCCCAGGCCGTGCACGACCGCCAGGCCGGTCGCCGTTATGCGTTCGCCATCATCGACCGGGCCAGCGGGCGGCTGGCGGGCAGCACCAGCTACTACAATATTGATGCTGATAACCAAAAGCTTAGCATTGGCTACACCTGGGTGGGCACCGACTTCCAGCGCACTGGCCTCAACCGGGCGGCCAAGCACCTGCTGCTAACCCACGCCTTCGACCAGCTCGGCTACGAGCGCGTGGAGCTGGAAACCGACAGCCGCAACCACAAGTCGCAGACCGCCATGCGGCGCATGGGCGCCACCGAGGAAGGCACCCTCCGCAGCCACCGTCTCACGCAGGGCAACTACCGGCGCGACACGGTGATTTTCAGCATCATCCGGCCCGAATGGCCCGAGCTGCGCCGCACCACCTTTGCCGAGTTCGACGCCCGTGGCTAGCCCCGGGCCGCCCCCCCGGCCGGGGTTGCTGGGCCGCCGCATCGCCAGCTTCGGGCACGCGTTTCGGGGGGTGGGCGCGGCGCTGCGCTCCGAGCTACACTTGCAGTTTCACGCCGTGGCCTCGGTAGTGGTGCTGGGGCTGGGCCTGTATCTGCGGCTAGCGTGCTTGGAGTGGGCGCTGGTGGCGCTGGCCGTGGCCAGCGTGTGGGCCGCCGAGCTATTCAACACGGCCATCGAAACGCTCACCAACCTGGCCTCACCTGGCTACCACCCGCTGGCAGGCAAGGCAAAGGATGTGGCCGCCGGGGCCGTGTTGCTGGCCGCGCTGGGGGCGCTGGCCGTGGGCGGCCTGGTGTTTGGCCCCAAAATATGGGGCTTATGGCTGCGCTAACTATTCGGGGCGGTTGGCGTAACGTAGGGACACGCGCTTTTTTGGCGCGCCTTCCCTCTTTTAGCCTACTCCGCGATGCGCCTGTTACGTATACCTTTTGCCGCGCTGGCCTTGCTAGTGAGCGCCTGCCAGCAAGATGTGGTGGTGAACACGCCCACCACGCCGCCCGCCGAAACCTTCGTCTCGGACGATACCCGCGCTCCCACCAGCACAAACACGGTGGACGCGGTGCCCATCCGCGCCATGCGCCTCGACAGCACGGCCCGGCCCCAGTGGCTGCGTAGCCGCATCCAGACCATCCTGGCCACGCGCAAGCGCAACCCTATCATTCGCATCTCGCGCTACGACTACGAGGGCGAAACCGTGTACTATGAGTCGGCGCCGTGCTGCGACCAGCAGTCCATCCTGTACGATGCGCAGGGCAAGGTGCTCTGCCATCCCGAAGGCGGCATCACGGGCAAGGGCGATGGCAAGTGCACCAACTTCGACAAGCGCAAAACCAACGAGCAGCTTGTGTGGCAAGACCCACGTTGATAGCTACTTATGAATGATGCACACTGCATTAGGAAGTGACCATTAGCGCATGGCCAGCAAGGCCAGCCGTAGCTTTGGCTCATGAGTAAGCGTTGCCAACTCATTAATGCATAATCTTTAATTCGTAATCTAAAGAGATGATTAACACCATTGCCAAGCTCGGCGTTTTCAACGTGTGGGCCAACGAAACCCTGCTGCGCCGCCTCGATTCGTCGGTAGCCGCTGGCAAAGAGGCGCCGCAGCCCGCGTTGCGCATTTTCAGCCACGTTATCAACGCCCAGGCCATCTGGATTGCGCGCCTCAGCGGCACCGCCAGCCCGCTCAAGGTGTGGCAGGAGCACGACCTCGCCGGCCTGCACTACTGGCACGAGCAAACCTCGCAGAAGTTTGCCGACCTCTGCGCCACCACCGACGAGGCCGAGCTGACCCGCCACATCCAGTACAGCAACTCGCAGGGCGATGCCTTCGATTCGCAGGTGAGCGACATCTTGACCCATTGCGTGGTGCACGCCAGCTACCACCGCGGCCAGGTGGCCGTGAAAATGCGCGAGGGCGGCCTGGAGCCCGTCAATTCTGATTTCATCACCTACTGTCGCGAGCAGGCCGGCCAGGTAGTGCCGCAGTTGTAGCCATAGCCGTACCACGGAGTAGCACTCCGCTTAGGGAAAGACTACCTCACTTGCGTGGACCTGGTTTACGCAAAAAAGGGTAGTGCTCCCTTCTACTCATTCCGCAAGCTGCTTTGCCGTGGGGCGAGGCAGCTTGTTTTCGTTCAGGCCGTATAGCGGGTAGTACGTTGCGCTTATGAAAATCTTGCTGGTTGAGGATGAGCCGCCGCTGGCTTCGTTTGTGAAGAAGGGCTTCGAGCACGAGGGCTACGACCTCACCGTGGCCTACGACGGGCGCACCGGCTGGTCGCTCTACGAGCAGCAGCCCTACGACCTCGTTATTCTCGACGTCAACCTGCCCTACCTCAATGGCGTGGAGCTGTGCCGCCGCATTCGGGCGGGCAGCCAGCGCGTGCCCGTACTGCTACTCACCGCCCTCGACAGCCTCGACGATAAAGAAGCCGGCTTCGCTGCCGGGGCCGACGATTACCTGGTTAAGCCCTTTGAATTTAGAGAGTTACTCATGCGCGCCCGCGCCCTTACCCAGCGCTATGCCGCCAGCGGCGAGCGCCGCGAGCTGCGCATGGCCGACCTTGTACTCGACCTCGACGCCAAGACCGTAGCCCGCGCCGGCCAGCGCATCGACCTCACCACCCGCGAATACTCGCTACTGGAACACCTGCTGCGCAACCGGGGCCGGGTGGTATCACGCGTAGACATTGCCGAGCGCGTCTGGGACCTGGACTTCGACACAACCACTAACGTTATCGACGTGTACGTAAGCTACTTGCGCAAGAAGCTAGACCGTGACTTTACGCCTAAGCTCATCCATACCGTGGTGGGCATGGGCTACGTGATGCGGGAGCAGTAAGTAGCGCGAACTTTGTAGGCTGCGCCCGCACCAGGCGCTCAAAACCCGGACTGCCAAGCCCACGCTACTCAAGCTAATATGCTGATTCGCAATAAGCTGATGCTGCGCTTTACGCTGGTAGTACTGGCGATTCAGGTCAGCTTTTCGGCGTTCATCTATTACTTCAATGCCAGCACGCGGGCGCAGCGCTTCGAGCACCGGCTGGGCACGAGCGTCACGCTGGCGGCGCGGCTGCTCATCCGGCCGGGCAAGCTCGAAACCGGCAAGCTCGGCAGCCTGCGCCGCCGCGACTTGCTCACACTAACCAACGAGCAGATAAGTATTTATGGGCCCGCAGGCGACTTGCGCTACAGCAGCGCCGACGACATCGACCAGACCCTGAACCGGGCCCACCTAGCTGGCCTGCGGCCGGGCCAGCCCACCGCCTTTGCCACCGGCGAGCGCCGCGAAACGGTGGGCATGAGCTACGACCACGAAGGCGAGCCCTACGGCATCTTCGTCTCGGCCGAGGACCAGGTGGGCTGGGCACGACTGCGCCAGCTGGGCTTACTGCTGCTCGTGGGCAACGTGGGGGCGCTGGCGCTCACCATCTTGGCGGGGTGGTACTTTGCGGGGGCGGCGCTGGCGCCGGTGGCGCGCATCAGCCGGCAGGCGGGGCGCATTTCGGCCAGCAGCCTGGGCCGGCGGCTTTCGGAAGGCAATGGCCGCGACGAGCTGGCCCAGCTAGCGCGCGTGTTCAACACCATGCTGGCCGGGCTGGAGCAGGCGTTTGAGGCCCAGAAAAGCTTTCTGGCCCACGCCTCGCACGAGCTGCGCACGCCCCTTACCACGCTCACCGGCACCCTCGAAACAGCTCTGGCTTACGACGATAACCTGCCCGCCGCCCGCGAGAGCCTGGCCCACTCGCTCGACGCCGCCCGCCACCTTCAGAGCCTCACCGCCAGCCTCCTGGCCCTGGCGAAGGCCGACGGCACCCTGCCTGCCTTTGCCCCCGTGCGCCTTGATGAATGCTTGAACCAAGCCTTGGACTTTGCCCGCGCCAAGTACCCCGGCCGCGAACTGCGGCTAGCCTTCGGCGCTCTGCCCGCCGAGCCCGAAGGTGACGTGTTTATGCTGCCCGGCAACGCCGAGCTGCTCACCACGGCCCTGCTCAACCTGCTCGACAACGCCGCCAAATATTCGGCCAGCCCGGTGGTAGCGGAGCTAGCCTACGATGGCCCCGCTACCCTGCGCGTGCGCGTCAGCGACGCCGGCCCCGGCCTCAGCCCCGAGGAGCTGAGCCACATCTACGAGCCACTGTACCGGGCGGCCGGCGCCGTGGGCCGCCCCGGCTACGGCCTGGGGCTGCCGCTCACGCAGCGCATTGTGCAGCGCCACGGCGGCCGGCTGGAGCTAGCCTCGGCGGTGGACCAGGGCACCACGGCCACCGTGTGGCTGCCGGCCCTGCCGGTGTAAGCCCGGGCGCAGGTTGGGGAATGCGGCTGGGCTTTTTCGGCAACGGGGCAAAAGCACGATGGGCGGGGCCGGCGCGCCATGTTTGCCCGCGCCAGGCTCACGGTTGGGGGCGAAAGCACCGCCTACCAGGCCAGCGCTTGCTACGCTTACCGAACAGCTGCCACGGCTTCTAGCTGGCGTCCAGCCCCGGCAAGCCGAGCAGTTCGGCGGCGCGGCGCGCCACGGCTTTGACGCTGGCCACATCCGGGCCGGTGAGGGTCAGGTGGCCCATTTTGCGGCCGGCGCGCGCGTCCGGCTTGCCATAGAGGTGCAGGTGCGTGCCCGGCAAGCTCAGCACGGAGTGCCAATCGGGCTCCCGCCGCTGGCCGTCGGTGCCAAGCCACACATCGCCCAGTAGATTGAGCATGATGGCCGGCGAATGCTGGCGCGGCGTCGGCAAGGGCAGGCCCGCCAGGGTATGCACCTGAAGGTCGAACTGCGACGCGTCGCAGGCGTCTATCGTGTAGTGGCCGCTATTGTGCGGGCGCGGAGCCATCTCGTTGACTACCAGGCCACCGTGTTCGCTGCCATCATCCACCACAAAAAACTCGACGCACAGTACCCCCACGTAGCCCAGGTGCTGGGCAATGGCCACGGCCGCCTCGCGGGCCCTGGCAGCCAGGGCCGGGGGCAGATTACCCTCGTAGGCATGCGTCACGGCCAAAATGCCCGCGACGTGCACGTTGCACTGCGGGGCAAAGCTGACGACCTGCCCGTCCCAGCCGCGGGCCACCAGCACCGAGCACTCGGCGGCGAGCGGCAGCATCTTTTCCAGCACGCAGGCCACGCTGCCCAGCTCGGCCCAGGCAGCGGCCAGCTCGGCGGCGGTCCGCACGCGCACCTGGCCCTTGCCGTCGTAGCCCAGGCGCGCGGTTTTCAGGATGCCGGGCAGTAAATCGGGCTGGTTGGCCTGCACCGCTTGCAATTGCTCCGGCGTTTCGAGCACCGCGTAGGGCGCGCAGGCCACGCCCGACACCGCGGCGCAGGCCGTGAAGTGGGCTTTTTCCGCGATGCGGTCTTGGGCAATGCCCACCACGGCCGCGCCCGGCGCCACGGGGCGGGCCTGCGCCAGCGTGTGCAGCACCTGGGCCGGCACGTTCTCAAACTCGGTGGTAATGGCCTGGCATAGTTGGGCTAGCTCTGCCAGCCCGGCCGGGTCGTCGTAATCGGTCTGGATGTGGTGGTGGCTCACCAGGCCGGCCGGGCTTTGGGCATCGGGCTCCAGCACGGCGGTAAAATACCCCAGGCGCTGAGCGGCGTGCACAAACATGCGGCCCAGCTGGCCGCCCCCCAGCACCCCAAGGGTAGCCGGCCGGCCGGCGGCGTCCACACTGCCCGGCAAAATCGAGGTCAGGGCTACCACGTGACTAGCGGCGCTCATACGGGCAGGGTCATGGCGCGGGCGGCCTCGGTTTGGGCAGCGCGAAACGCTTCTAGCTTGTTCGCCAGGGCTGGGTCGTGCAAGGCCAGCAGGCTCACGGCAAACAGCGCGGCATTAGCTGCCCCGGCCGTGCCAATCGCAAACGTGGCCACTGGTATCCCCTTGGGCATCTGCACGATGCTGTGCAGCGAATCTACCCCTTGCAAATGGCGGCTGGCCACCGGCACCCCTAGCACGGGCAGCGTAGTTTTGGCAGCCAGCATACCCGGCAGGTGGGCGGCCCCACCCGCGCCGGCGATGATGGCCTGCAAGCCCCGCGCACCGGCCTGCTCGGCGTAGGCAAATAAGTCGTCGGGCATGCGGTGGGCCGATACCACGCGCGCCTCGTGGGCCACGCCAAAGTCCGTGAGAATCTGCACGGCGTGCTGCATGGTATCCCAGTCGCTGCTGGAGCCCATGACCACGCCAATCAGCGGCTTGGCCGGCGCGGCGCTGGTGTTAGGGGTATCGGAAGGAGAAACGGTACTCATGGGGAGTTTTATCGTGAGAGGCGAGGCGGCCCTGAATGGTCGAAAAACGGGGTTTCGGACGTAAGCGCGGCCTGGCCGCCCCTGCTAGGCCGGCGCCACAAGCCCTACGCTCGGCAAGCCCATGCCACGGCCGCAAATTTACGGTTGCGGCACAGGCGGCAGGCCAACATTATAGGCAAATCCTGAAAATAGCGGCTTCGGCCAAGTTGGGTGCAGCAAGCCGCGCGCTTTAGACAAGGCTTGGGGCGGGGCTTCATTTTCACCCCGCTTTCATCTTTTCTAATACGGTTCTCATACCGTTTTAATGTCGGCTGGGGTGCTTTGCGGGCAGTTGCCACTGCCCCGCCTGCTCATGCCCAGCCCTTTCCGGTCTTCAAATTTTTTAGCGGTGCTGCTGGCCGGGGCGCTGGCGTTGTCGCTGGTGCTCAACGGGTTTTTGCTGTATAGCCGGCCCCTGGTGGCGGCCGACTACGACGACTTGCAGGAAACCGAGGCCGACCTGCGCCTCACGCAGCGGCTGCTAGCCCGCTGCCAGTCCGACCACCAGCAGCAGGACAGCCTGCTGGCCCTGCGGCCCACCCTCCTTACCCAGCCTTTGCCCACGGCTGCCACCTCGACCCAGTAGCGGGCCAGGGCTTTTTGCTTGCTTACTCCTTTTATATGAATCCCTTGTGCAGCCGCTCTTTCTTTCATTACCTCGCCACGGCCAGCGCGGCGGGCCTGCTGGCGCTGGGCCTCGGCGGCTGCTCGGCAAAGGCCGAAAAAGACACGGCCGAGGCCCCGCCCGTGGTGCCAGTAGTCACGCTCAAAACCTCGGAGCAGCAACTGCACCGCGACTACGTGGCCGATGTGCAGGCCGCCCGCAACGTGGAGGTGCGCGCCCAGGTAGCTGGCTTTCTGGAGCAGATTTTTGTGGATGAGGGCAAGCCCGTGAAGAAGGGCCAGCCACTCTTCCGCCTCAATGCCAGCGCTTACCAGAACAAGCTGAGCCAGGCCCGCGCGGCTGTGGCCAGCGCCCTGGCCCAGGTGGCCGCCGTGCGCGTGGAGCGCGACCGCGTGCGCCTGCTGGTCGATAAGAATATCATTGCCAAAACCGAGCTGGCCCTCTCCACGAGCAAGGTGAAGGAGGCCGACGCCCGCGTGGCCGACGCCCGCGCTGGCGAGGCCGCCGCCCGCCTCAGCCTGAGCTACACGCTGGTGCGGGCGCCCTTCGATGGTGTGCTCGACCGCATTCCGCTCAAGGTGGGCAGCGTGGTGGAAGAAGGCACGCTGCTCACCACGGTGTCGGACCTGAGCACCGTATTTGCCTACTTCGACGTGGCCGAGGGCAGCTACATGAACTACAACAAGGCCCGCCGCGAGCACCCCGAGCTGCACTCCGACTCGGTGCGCCTAACCCTGGCCAACGGGGATAAATACCCCCAGGCCGGCCACATCGAAACCGCCGAGAGCGAGTTCAACCCCAATACCGGCTCCATCGCCCTGCGCGCCCGCTTCCCCAACCCCGACCGCCTGCTCAAGCACGGCGCCTCGGGCAAGGTGCGCCTCACCAGCCAGTTGCCCAGCGCGCTGCTGCTGCCGCAGAAGGCGGTGTTTGAGATTCAGGACCAGAACTACGTGTACGTGGTAGACCAGCACAGCATGGTGCACGCCCGCAGCTTCGTGCCCCAGACGCGGCTGGGCGATTTCTACGTGGTGAAGGACGGCTTGAAGCCCGGCGAGCGCGTGGTATACGAGGGCGCCCCCGAGCTGCGCGACAAGCAGGTAATCAAGGCCAAAGCCGTGGTGATGGACTCGCTGGCCGTGGCCGCGCAGTAGCGAATCATAGGCCGTTTGTCAGTGCGAGCGCAGCGCGGCAATCGCACTGACAAACGGGCTTCTGACCAAAAAATTACAACGCAATCCATGTTTGATATCTTCATTCGCCGGCCGATTCTCTCGCTGGTTATCTCCGTGTTTTTGGTGCTGCTGGGCGGGCTGGCCCTGTTTACGCTGCCCATCACGCAGTTCCCGGACATCGTGCCGCCCTCGGTGACCGTCACGGCCAAGTACACCGGCGCCAATGCCGAGGTGTGCGCCAAGGCCGTGGCCACGCCGCTGGAGCGCGCCATCAACGGCGTGCCGGGCATGACCTACATGAACTCGGTAAGCTCGAACAACGGCGTGACGCTCATCACGGTCTTCTTCGAGGTGGGCACCGACCCCGACCTGGCGGCCGTGGGCGTGCAAAACCGCGTGACGACCGTGATTGACGAGCTGCCCGAAGAGGTAATCAAGGCCGGCGTGACCACCGAGAAGGAGGTAAACTCCATGCTGCTCTACCTCAACATCACGAGCGACGACAAGGCGGCGGGCGAGAAGTTTATCTACAACTTTGCCGATATCAACGTGTTGCAAGAGCTGAAGCGCATCAACGGCGTGGGCTTTGCCGAGATTATGGGCTCGCGCGAATACTCGATGCGGGTGTGGCTGAAACCCGACCGCATGGCGGCCTACGACGTGGGCACCGATGAGATTGTGGAGGCCATTCGGGCGCAGAACGTGGAAGCGGCCCCCGGCAAATCGGGCGAAAGCTCGGGCGGCGCGGCCCAGCAGTTGCAGTACGTGCTGCGCTACACGGGCAAACTGTTTGAGCCCGAGCAGTACCGCAACATCGTCATTCGCTCGAACCCCGACGGCTCGGTACTGCGCCTCAAGGCGGTGGCCGACGTAGAATTTGGCTCGCTCACCTACGGCATGTCGTCGAAGAACGACGGGCAGCCCTCGGCAGCCATCATGCTCAAGCAGCGCCCCGGCTCCAATGCCAGCGACGTGATTGCCAACGTGAAAGCCCGCATGGCCGAGCTGCAAGCCACGAGCTTTCCCTCGGGCATGAAGTACAGCATTGCCTACGACGTGTCGCGCTTCCTCGACGCCAGCATCCACGAGGTGCTGCGCACGCTGGTCGAGGCGTTTTTGCTGGTGTTCGTTATCGTGTACCTCTTCCTGCAAGACTGGCGCTCCACGCTCATCCCGGCGCTGGCGGTGCCGGTGGCGCTCATCGGCACGCTGGCCTTTATGCAGATGCTGGGCTTCTCCATCAACCTGCTCACGCTCTTTGCCTTAGTGCTGGCTATCGGCATCGTGGTCGATAACGCCATTGTGGTGGTCGAGGCCGTGCACGCCAAGATGCAGGAAAAGCACCTGGACGCCCGCACCGCGACTTTCGAGGCCATGCACGAAATCAGCAGCTCGCTGATTGCCATTACCTTGGTGATGTCAGCGGTGTTTATTCCGGTGTCGTTTATGGACGGACCGGTGGGCGTGTTCTACCGCCAGTTTTCGCTCACGCTAGCCATCGCCATCGTCATTTCGGGCGTCAATGCCGTGACGCTCACGCCCGCGCTCTGCGCGCTCCTGCTCAAGCACCCGGAGGGCGAGCGCACGGGCTTGCTAGGGCGCTTCTTTAAGGGCTTTAATACGAAATACGAGGGGCTGGCCGGCGGCTACCAGCGGCTGCTGGGCAACGTGGCGGGCCGGCGCCTGGTCACCATTGGGGCGCTGCTGCTGTTTTTTGGGGCTACCTGGGGCGTGAGCCGCGTGCTGCCCTCGGGCTTTATCCCGACCGAGGACCAGGGCATGGTGTACATCAACGTGACCACGCCGGCCGGCGCCACTGTGGAGCGCACCGAGGCGGTGCTGGCCCAGGTGCAGCGCATTGCCCAGAAGATGGGGCCGGTAGAGTCGGTTTCGACCCTGGCCGGCTACAGCCTGGTAAACGAGGTGGCGGGCTCCAGCTACGGCATGGGCATGATTAACCTCAAGGCC
>Ga0160427_10000333_pt1 | contig 29612 bp, 26 predicted proteins | sample SolpanmetagenomL_FD_108194 | JGI IMG/M metagenome (GOLD analysis project Ga0160427, IMG submission 108194) | Solar panel surface microbial communities from Lawrence Berkeley National Laboratory, California, USA - L | ecosystem: Engineered > Built environment > Solar panel > Unclassified ...
CACGACGCGGCAGTAGGTGGTCAGAACACCATGCCCGCCTTCCTGGCCTGCGCCCACGCCTACGCCACCCTGGGCGAGCAGATGGACGTGCTGCGCAAGGTGTTCGGCGAGTATGTCGAGACATCGGTGATTTGACCAGCGGACCAGCAGAGACGGTCGTCGTGCCGGGAGACCCCCCGGTGATCCAGTGGACCTCGGAGTACGGCCTGGTCCGCACAGCCACGGTCTTCAGGCAGCCGGAGAGTGGAGGAAGGCTTAGTCATGCGAGGCGAATAGAGTCATGGTCATGCACTCTGACCGTTGCCGTTTCCCAATGGCTCTCATCCATACCGCAGCCGTTCGAGCACAGTACGCAGGCACTCTGAACCCAGTGGTCCGGTGTGTCCACGGTCTGCTGATCGCTGCGGACGGGCCAGTCGCCCTCATAGGGTGTCCGTGCCCCCAGATATCGAGGATGCGGTCGTGTGGTGTCGTCATGGCCACCTCCAGAGAGTCTGACCGGCTCGTATTGTCGTATCACGACATCAGCCGCTGAAGTTTGGACGGGCAACAGGCGGAGAGATGCATGAAGCAGGGATGAACGGGGGTCCCTCAGTACGGAGTGTTCGCCGGCTGTCGGGCAGCCTTGCCAGTCCGGTCCAGATGACACGCTGCCTGAGACACGGAACACTATCGTAGGTTCATGGATTCAGAGGCCACTCCCGCGATGGACATCCCGGCAGCTGTCTATCAGGTGTTGGGCGCCTTCCGCTTCGCCATCTCGAAGTATGACCACGTCAGCGCCGCGCGCATCAGATCGAGCGGCCTGACGGTTCAGCAATTTGCGTTGATGACCCTGGTGGCCGGCCGCGGCGCCCAGGCGCCGAGTGTCGGTGAGGCCGCTCAGGAGCTGATGCTGAACCACAACAGTGCGGTCGAGCTTTCCCAGAGGGCCGAAAAGGCCGGACTGCTCGTTCGCCGCAATGATCCTCAGCTCGCGCGGCGCACCCTGCTGACCCTGACTCCTGAGGGACGTGGACGGCTCGATGCGGCCATCCGCCGACTGGTCAGCGAACTCGGTCAGGAGCGCCTGGAACTGCAGAGCTTCTTGATCCGCTGGAGTACGCTGCTGGACGCTGGCAGCCTTGGCGACGCCCTGTTGGGAACGTCGTACACCCCTTCGGAAACGCCGGCGTTCGATGTAAGGATTGCTGAACAGGACACCCGACTCCTGATCTGGAACTTGCTCCAGCTGTATCTTCATACCCTGAGCGCCTACCACCGGATGGACGTGGGTTCCGACGGGCAGTATCCCTATCCTGAGTTCGAACGGTACTGGAGTCGCCCCTCATATGAACCGTATCTCGTCCGGGTGGGTGACCGACCGGCCGGGTTCCTCCTTCTGCATCACCCGGCTCCCGGCCATACCGAACTTCACGAGCTCTACCTGCTGCCCAGATTTCAGGGTCAGGGTCTGGGACGAGGGGTCATGAGGCGGCTGTTCGTCCAGTTCCCGGGCCGGTGGTCGGTGGAGTACCAGGACCAGAACCTGAGTGCCCGGCTGTTCTGGCACCGCATCCTGCACAGTGTTTCCATCGTGGCCGACCGGGAAGTCGATGCGGCGCTTCCACTCGGTCAAGGCCGGCGGGTCGAGTTCAGCGTCGCGCCGCCAACCTGAGCCCCGCTCGCTCCTGCCTGTCGTTTTCCTTCTCTTGCCCTGAATCCAGCGCTTCTTTAACAGTCACTCCAGGGTTTCGGTCGCCGCAGAAGTTCATGAACAGATGCTCAACGCTTCAGGCACACGGTGGGGAGTACTTTACATTTACTCAAATGTCGTGTCACGACAAATCGTTTGACGTCGACAGGCCACGGCACTCACCCGTCGCAGACGGTCCAGAGAGAAGACGCAAGGAGGAACGAATCACCGATGGCGACCTCACCGTTCAGGCTTGGAGACCGGGCGACCCGGTGTCTGGCGTTCAGGACCAGCCGGATTTGTACGTCTATCGAGCAGGACCCGGATGCGCGGATGGTGATCGGAGTGATCTGTGACGGTCCTGTCGCCCTGAAGGCACTGTGCACGTTTCTGCCACATCTGCCCGAAACGACTCTCCTGACGACACTTCAACGCCTGAAAGAAGACGGCCTGGTCCGGATCGTCGGCATGTGCTCCAATCCGACCCGAACGGCGTACCTCCTCACGGGTCCCGCAGAGACCTTCAAACCCGTTCTGCGGGCGGTGGCCCTGCCACCGCCTGCACGGGGCAGGACTCCGCCCGCTCACTCACGAAGGGGCGGTGACGCGTGAGCCCCGGTTCCTCGCCGACCAGCACGCTCTGGACCCTCCGGTGAGTGCCTATCCGGTGTTCGACCCGGCGTCCTCGCTAGCGCGGCCGATCACGGACCTGACGCGCCTGACGTTCTGGCTGGGCTTTGGGGTGTTCCTGATCGTCGTGCTGGTGCTGGCCTACTTCATGTGGAGGTACCGCCACCGCGGGGCGGACGGAGAACCCGGGCAGGTGTTCGGGAACACCCGGGACGAGGTCTCGTGGATCGTCGCTGCGGTCCTGCTGGTCGCTTTCCTGCTGTTCATGACCGTGCGCACCGCCGCCGCCTCGTCCCCGTCCACGGCCGGCGGCACCCCGGACATCTACGTCGTGGCCCACCAGTGGTACTGGGAGTTCCGCACGCCGGACGGCGCCGTGTCGAGCGATGAACTGCACCTCCCTGTCGGTCAACGGGTGCTGCTCGACCTCACCAGCACCGACGTGATTCACGACTTCTCCGCGCCGCAGCTCGCCCGGAAAATCGACGTCATTCCAGGGCAGCACAACCGGCTGTGGATCGAAGCGGCCCGGCCCGGCACCTTCAGCGGCGCCTGCAACGAATTCTGCGGGCCGCAGCATGCCTGGATGCGCTTCACGGTGATCGCCGAGCCGCCCGCCGAGTACCGGGCCGGCCAGGCCGCGCGCGCCGCCGTGGCCGCCGTTTCCAACGCGTCCGCCTCGCGGGGGGCCCAGGTCTTCGCGCGGGTGCAGTGCGGGGCGTGCCATGGGGTGCGTGGCCAGCCGTCCGCGTTTCCGCACGACGGAGCGGTCGGCCCGGACCTCACGCACTTCGCGTCGCGCCGCATCCTGGCCGGCGGGGTGCTGACCAACACCCCCGAGCATGTGCAGCGGTGGCTGCGCGACACCCAGGGCGTCAAGCCGGGCGCCCGGATGCCCACCCTTCCGCTGTCCGGTACGGAGATCAGCGACCTGACCACCTACCTGGAAGCCCTCAAGTGAGCCAGCAATCCACCGCCCTCCCGGCTGCCCCCACCCGCCCGTCCACACTCTGGCAGGTGCTGACGTCCACGGACCACAAGAGCATCGGCCTGACCTACATGGGTGTGGCCGCCGTGTTCCTGGTGCTCGGCGGGCTGGAAGCGCTCGTGATGCGCGTTCAGCTCGCCGTTCCTAACAACCGCCTGATCGCCGGCGAGACCTACGACCGCTTTCTCACGATGCACGGCACCACCATGATCTTCTTCGTGCTGCTGCCGCTGCTGCTGGGCTTCACCAACTACCTGCTGCCTCTGCAGATTGGGGCTCGCGACATGGCCTTCCCGCGCATGAACGCCTTTTCGCTGTGGCTGCTGGTCGGCGGCGGTCTGCTGCTGTACCTCAGTCCGTTTACCGGCGCGCCGTCGCAGGGGTGGTTCAGCTACGCGCCGCTGAGCGAGACGCCGTTCACGCCGCAGCGCGGGGTGGACCTGTGGTCGGCGGCACTCATCATCAGCGGGTACGGCACCACCCTCACCGCGGTCAACATCCTCGTGACCGGCGCTCGGCTGCGCGCCCGCGGCATGCTCTACAAGCGCCTGCCGATGTTCGCCTGGATGGGGTGGATCAACGGCTTCATCATCCTCTTCGCCCTGCCGTGCCTGACGGCGGTGCTGCTGATGCTGGAAGTCGACCGGCTGCTCGGTGCGGGCCTCTTCACCCGTGGAGACCCGGTGCTCTGGCAGCATTACTTCTGGCTGTTCGGGCATCCGGAGATCTACCTGCTGATCCTGCCGTCCTGGGGGCTGATCAGCGAGATCATCCCGGTCTTTTCGCGCAAGCCGATCTTCGGTTACGAGTTCGTGGCCTGGTCGACGGTGGCGATCGCCTTCCTGAGCTTCGCGGTCTACGCCCACCACATGTTCGCCGTGGGGCTCGGCTGGCCGGTGGACCTGGCCTTCGGGACCACCTCGATGGTGATCGCCATTCCGACCGGCATCAAGATCTTCAACTGGCTGGCGACGATGTGGAAGGGCAGCGTCCGCTACACCCTGCCGATGCTGTATGCCGCGGCGTTCATCGTGCAGTTCACCTTCGGCGGGGTGACCGGCGTGACCTTCGCGGTGGTGCCGATCGATTGGCAGCTGACCGACACCTACTACGTGGTCGCGCACTTCCATTACGTGCTGTTCGGCGGGTCGCTCTTCGCGGTGCTCGCCGGACTGCATTATCTCTACCCGAAGTTCACCGGACGCTTCCTCGACGAACGGCTGGGCAAGTGGGGCTTCTGGCTGAACGTGATCGGCTTCAACGGGGTGTTCCTGGTGCAGCACCTGCTGGGCCTGATGGGCATGCCGCGGCGCGTCTACACCTACCCGGCCCTGCCCGGCTGGGGCGCGCTGAACCTCTTCTCGACCGTCAGCGGCTTCGTGCTCGGGGTGGGCCTGCTGGTGCTGCTCGTCAACCTGGTCCGCAGCCGCACGCACGGTGTTCCTGCCGGCCGCGATCCCTGGAACGGCTGGACGCTCGAATGGCTCAGCAGCAGCCCGCCGGCCCGTGAGAACTTCGCCCTGCTGCCGCCGCTCCATTCCCGCCGGCCCCTGTGGGACCTCAAGCACCCGGACGACATGGACCATGTCCGCCCACGCCGGCACGACAAGAACGGCCATATCCGCGAAGAGGAGCGTGACCACACATGACGGCCCTCCCGACGTCGAACGACCGGGCGTCCCGCTCGCACCTGGGCATGCTGGCGTTCCTGGCGAGCGATACGGTGATCTTCCTGTTGATGCTGGTGTCCAACATCTACCTCCGCCGCAGCGAGTCTCAGAACGGGCAGGCACTGCCGGAGCCGGGCCGGATGCTCGTCTTCAGCGTGCTGCTGTGGGGATCGAGCGGGGTGCTGGCGCTCGCCGAACAGCAGCGGAACCGGGGCGACCGGCTGGGCGCCGGGGCGCTGTACCTCGTCACCGCCCTGCTGGGAGCGGTGTTCGCTCTCGCGCAGGGATTGGAATGGCGCTCGCTGAACGCGCACGGCGGCACCATCAGCGCCAGCCTGTTCTTCTCGACCTTCTACACCACCACCGGCCTGCACGGCCTGCACGTGCTGCTGGGCCTGCCGGTGCTGCTGGGCTTGGCGGTGCTCAGCTGGACCGGAAAGATCGGCCGGCGCGCCCCCGGCGTGGCCGCGGCGGTCCTGTACTGGCACTTCGTGGACGCCGTCTGGCTGGTGCTGTACCTGGTGTTCTACGTCTGGAGAGGACCATGAAGCCCTTCCGGGGTGGCGTCGCGTTCCTCCTGACGGTGGTGGCCGGCGGGCTGTACCTGCGTGCCCAGATGCCGGCCCACATGCTCGCCCATCTGCTGCTGTCGCTGATCGTGCCGCCCCTTCTCCTGCTGGCCTTGCCCGGCTGGAGGCCCCGCGTGCCCGCCTGGGCCGGAGGTCTGTCGCTGGCTGGTGTCACGATCGTCAGCCACCTGCCAGGCGTGCTGGCCCTGCAGGATCGCCATCCGGCCCTGCTGATGCTCGACGGCGCGCTGTTCCTGGTCGGTGGCCTGGCGTTCGCGCTGGCGCTGTGGCCGGCGACGGTCAGTTCACTCGCGGTCGTGGTATTCCAGATGGCTGTCTGCGCCCTGACCGGGGCGTGGGTGGCGTTCGGTAACCCGATGCCCGGTGCCTCGGCCGCCGGCACCCTGATGTGGGTGGGCGGCGGCCTGACGTACACCCTGGCGGCCCTGACGATCATCATCCGCCTGGTCTCGAACGAGGAAGGAGCCCCCAGCCATGCCCGCTGATCCCGAGCCGCCGCAGCATCCCGCCCTCCCGACCGCCATTGCCCTGACGCCTGGCGACGACTGGGCTCCGCCTGAGGCTCTTCCTGAGACCCGGAACACCCTCGCTCCACTCGTCACCGCCGCAGGCATCACGCTAATCGCCCTCGGCCTCGTCTGGCCGTCCCTTCCGGCCGGGGTGCTGGGACTGCTCCTGGTGATTGCGGGAGGGCTGATGTGGCTGCTCGAGGGGCTGGCGTCCTGGCGCGCGTGGCAGCAGGACCACCCGGAGGACCGCCCATGACGCGGCTCCTTCCAGGAGTGGCCGTGCTGATTGTCGGCGTGCTCGTCGTGGCCGGACGCAGTGCGGGCAGCCAGAACCCGGGCAGCATCCCGGCGGCCGTGGTCAGCAATGAAGCCGATCCCGGCGCACTCGCGGCGCAGGTCGGCTGCCCAGTGTGTCACGGTCGCCGGGGGGAAGCGCCACTGGCGAACATTCCCTCGCTGGCCGGTCAGCGCCCGGCCTGGCTGGAAACGCGGCTGAAGGCGTTCCGGCACACCGCGCTGACCGGCGGTGACGGCGTGATGCCCCGCTACGCCCGCAACCTCAGCGACCGGCAGATCAGCGCGCTCGCCGCCGCGTACAGCCGCGATCCGCTGCCGGTCCCGCCACGCGCCGTGCAGGCCAGCGTGGTGTCGCGCGGACAACTTCTCTACGAACAGGGCGACCCGGTCAAGGGCGTGCTCGCGTGCGCCACCTGCCACGGACCGACCGGCGCGGGCACGGCCCTGCCACTGATACCCTCGCTCACCGGGCAGCACGCCGGGTACGTCACCTACCGGCTCGGCGTGTACCGACACCTGCCGGCCCGAACGGGCGACCCGGAAGGCCAGGCGATGCGGACCGTCGCCCGTTCCCTGAATGACAATGATATCCGTGCGGTCGCCGCGTACGCCGAGCAGCTGCCGGGCCGGAGCTTCCGGTGAGGCGGCTGGCGATCCCGGTGGCGGTCCTGGGCCTGGGCGTGGCGGTCGCGGGCGCGTTCTACGCGCTGCGGCCACCCACACCGCCCGAGTACCCGATGCCGGTCGGCGCGCCGATCACCGGCAGTCGTCTCGTCGACGAGCACTACTGCGCGGGCTGCCACGGCAGCAAGGGCCAACCGACCAACGCCAGCATTCCCACCCTCGCCCATCAGCAGGCCACCTTCCTGTACAAGAACATGCTCCGCTTTCACCACGACCTGGGCAACATCCCGAATGTGCGCGTCACCAGCATGGTCAACGTCTTCCCGAAACTCACCGTGCAGGAGATCTCGGACATCGCCAGCTACTACGCCGCGCAGAAGGAGATCAAGGCCTGGCCGCCGGTGGCCAGCAGCGAGCTGAAGGTGGCCCGGCAGCTGTACCAGGACGGCGACTCCGGGCGGCAGGTGGTCGCGTGTCAAGTCTGTCACGGGGTGAACGGCCGGGGCGACCCGCAGCGCGGCACGCCCGCCCTGCTGCACCAGAGCCCCGGCTACGCCCTGATGTACCTGCGGACCGTGCGCGCCTCGCCGCCCACCGACCAAGCCGGGCAGAACGCCATGCACGTCGAGACGCAGCACCTGACGGACGACGAGCTCAAGAACCTCGCCAACTACCTCGCCACCCTCACCCCGAAAGAAGGCAACTGATGAGATTCAAGATCCTGCCCCTGACGCTTTCCCTGTGCGCCGCAGTACTCGCGCAGGACCAGGACCACGCGCCGGCCTTCACCCCGAGCACCCAGGTGTTCAGCACTTCGGCCAGCAGCACCGGACCGACCGACGCGCAGCTGAGCGATCCGGCTTCGACCGACTGGCTTTCCACCGGCCACGACCTCGGCAGCCAGCGGCACTCGCCTCTCAAGGAGATAAACACCACCAACGCCTCGCGGCTGAAAAAGGTCTGCACCCTCGACCTGCACCTCGCCACCACCTTCGAGACCAGCCTGATCGAGGCGGCCGGAACCCTCCTCTTCACCACGCCCAGCGGCACGTATGCCGCCGACGCCACCACCTGCAAGGTCCTCTGGCACAGCGAGTACGCCTACCAGGACCCGATCGTGTACCCGGCGCAGCGCGGCGTGGCCGTCTCCCAGGGCCGGGTGATGCGCGGCACACCCGACGGGCATGTGCTGGCCTACGACCTGAAGACCGGCAAGCTGCTGTGGAACGCCCACCTCGTCGACTCGAAATCCGGCGCGTTCGTGCCGGCCGCCCCGGTCGCGTACGGCGGGAGGCTGTTCATCGGCACGGCCGGCGGCGACTGGGCCGCCAACGGCTACGTCACGGCGCTCGATATCAAGACCGGCAAGGAACTCTGGCGCTTCAACGCCATTCCGCAGAAAGGCGAGTTCGGCGCGGACACCTGGCCGAACGACCTCGCGCGCGAACATGGTGGCGGCGCGAACTGGACCTCGGTGAGCCTCGACCCGAAGGAAGGCACCCTGTATGTGCCGCTCGGCAACCCGCAGGCCGACCTGAACGGCGGCAACCGCAAGGGAGCCAACCTGTTCTCGGACAGTGTGGTCGCCCTCGATACCCAGACGGGCACGCTGCGCTGGTACGTCCAGCAGCTCGCGCACGACACCCACGACTGGGACACCAGCGCCGCGCCGGCGGTCTTCCAGCGCCAGGGGCATCCGTACATGACGCTCGGCACAAAGGCGGCCCAGCTGTTCATCTACGACCGGGCCACGCACAGGCTGCTCTCCACCACGCCGATCGCGACCCGGCTCAACACCGGCACACCCCCCGTCAAGGCGGACCCTCAGCGGACCTGCCCCGGCATGAACGGCGGCGTCGAATGGAACGGCCCGGCCTACCATCCCACACTGGACCTGATCTACATCAACACCGTGGACTTCTGCGCCAAGTACAAACTGATTCCCGGCAAGATGATCCCCGGGATGTTCTACTTCGATGGCGCGGCCACCTTCGACCCGCCGTCCAAAGCGAGCGGCTGGACGTACGCGGTGCACGCGGGCGACGGCAGCGTCGCCTGGAAGATCCACCAGAAGACCCCGATGCTGGCCGGTATCACCAGCACCGACGGCGGGCTGGTCTTCACCGCCGACATGAACGGCGAGGTGCAGGCCATCGACGCGCGGACCGGCAAGGTGCTGTACCGCGACCAGACGCACGCGGCGGTGCTCGGCGGAGTCATCACCTACCAGACCGCCGGCCGGCAGTACGTCGCGGCGGCCGCCGGCGGCACCTGGACCGGCCCGCTCCCGAAGCCCAGTGGCAACCGCGTGGCCATCTACCGCCTGCCCTGAACCTCTCTTCACATCAACTCTGGAGCCACGCATGTTCACCACGCTGTCGGTGCCTCTTCTCGTCCTCGCGTTCGTGCTCGCGGCGGGAGCGGTCTGGCTCGCCGGGATTCGCCTCTCGCGGGCCACCGACATCCTCGATGAGCGTTTTCACCTCGGCGCGGCCCTGGGTGGCCTGATTCTCCTGGCCGTCGCGACTAACCTGCCAGAAATCGCGATCACGGTCAGCGCCGCGCTGTCTCACCATCTGGAGCTGGCCATCGGAAACATCCTGGGAGGGATCGCTGTTCAAACCGTCGTGCTGGCGGTTCTCGACGCGTTCGGGCTGGGGCGGCGTGCGCCGCTCACCAGCCTGAGCCGTTCACTGAACCTGGTCCTCGAAGGCAGTCTGGTCACCGCAGTCCTGATGGGGGTCGTGATGGGCGCGCAGTTGCCCAAGACGACGCTGCTGGGACGGTTGGAACCCGGTGCGTTGGTGGTCGCGCTGCTGTGGGGCATGGGACTGTGGCTGATCAGCAAGGCCAAGGCGATTCCCTGGAAAGCAGAAGGGCCAGCGCCGACCCTCCCACCGGAAGCGCAGCAGGCCCGTCAACAGCAGAGGGAACGGAACAACGCCACCAGCACGGCCCGCGCCGTCTTGACGTTCGGCGTGGCCGCGCTCGTCACCCTGGGGGCCGGCCTGGTCCTGGCGTTGAGTGGCGAAGCGCTGGCAGGGCAGCTTCATCTGAGCGGGGTGGTGTTCGGCGCCACGGTGCTGGCGATCGCCACCTCCCTGCCGGAGATCTCGACCGGACTGGCCTCAGTGCGCCTGGGCGACTACGAACTGGCGGTCAGCGACATCTTCGGTGGAAATGCTTTTCTGCCGGTGCTGTTCCTGGCCGCTTCGCTCATCTCAGGACAGGCGGTCTTGCCTCAGCTGCAGTGCAGTGACCTGTACCTCACTGCTCTGGGCGTGTTGCTCACCGCGGTCTATCTGTAGGCCTGGTCTTCCGGTCGCGGCGGCAGTGGGCACTCCTGGGCCTCGATTCCTGGGCGGTGGTGTGGCTGTACATCCTGGGGCTGGTTGGGTTGGCCTCTGGCTTCTGGCAACGTAGACCTCACGCGCTCCCCACAGGCATGACGAAATGGTCAGCCGAGATCGTCACCTGACCGGATGGGTTGCCCTGGCTCGACTCTGGCCATCGGGGCGGCAGAGCGGCGTGCGTCTGAGAGGGGCTTTATAAAGCCTGAGGGTCAAGAACAGCGGAAAAGTTTGTCCAGGACGCCGGTGAACCACTTCGGAAGCCAAGTCATGCGCAAGTCAGACAGGGAAAGCAACTGTCTGCTCTCCCTGTCGATCGCCAAAGTCCAGCTAAGGCTTCGAGAACAGCAAGGCGAGGCCAATCAGCAACCGGTACACAGCGAAGGCCAGAACGCCGAACAGCAGCAGCGCGACAGTTGGGGTCGGCCGCTGGGTTCTCTCGGTGAACAAGGTCACAGCGGCGAGAACCAGTGCCAGGACGGCGTGATAGCTATCGTCCAAGCGCCACCGGATCAGGGCCACAGCAATGAACGCAGCCGTCCCAGCCCAGCCAATTGCCCGGAACAGAGGTGCTGGAAAGGTTCGTCTCATATCTCCTGTTTGCCCGGCGTCCTGTTGTGTGCCGTCGGTGCCAAGTCTAATGCTTCGAGAATGGCCGCTCAGATCGGAGGCACGCTGTCCGCTGCTGCCTGTGTCATTCGGGGTGCGGGTGATGGTGTGCGGAAGTGCCGGACACCTGGGATTCTTCAGTCCGCCTGGAAGCGACTAGAGGTTCTTTCTCACGTTCAGGACAAGACCGGACGCTCGACCCGTTCGCGCACCTCAGCATTGATACTGGGGGTTCTTCTCACCGATTCCTATTGGGTGCCGGGCCGGAGTCTGGTCCTGGCGAGGCGCATGAGGAGCCTGTCTGAGTGGTCGGTCGTTCTGTGGAACGCGCCGAGCACCCCTGGGTGTTCCGCTGGGGTGTCGAGGACGTGCACGCCGGTTTCGCTGTGATGAATGGCGATTTTCAGGGTGTTCAGTCCGAGGTTGATGAACCACGCAGGCTTCCCGAACCGGTCGCTGATGTGGCTGGGAGTTGTTCTGGGAGTATGGCCGTGGACCGATCCGGTCAGGGTGGGATTGAGGTCGTGGAGGTCCCTGCAGGCGCGTGGACGGGCCCAGAGGATTTTGTCGCCGCCATCCAGGAAGAGCTGCTGCTCACTGCTGTGTCGTTCGTTCGGCCCTGGGCGCGTGGCGTGGGAGTACAGCCAGTTGTTTCTGATGATCCAGCGTTTGGCGTGCGTTCTGATCCACTCGGCGTCGCTGAGGAGAGCGGCCTGGTTGTCATAGGTATCTAAAGTGTCCTGCCCGCCGTTCATCAGCCAGTTTCGCCACTCACGAGTGTCCTGGGGTTCGGCGCTGGGAGCGTGACGGTGCCCGGGAAGGCCATAGATGGCGTTGATCATCATTTCTTCCTGGTTCCCGACGATGTACTGGAGGTGGTGAGTGTCGTGGAGACGTCGGATTTCGGCTAGGAGGGCTTGGGTATCGCTGCCGGTGTCGATAACGTCGCCGAGCAGGATGAGGTGGTGGCTCTCTGGGGGCGCGTGGCTGACCGCGAGATGGAAGCGGCGGAGGCTGCCGTGCAGGTCCGGGATGGCGACCGTGGGGAGGGATCCTTCGGTCATACGGAGAGTGTAGGGCTTCATACGGTTTCACCGTGCTGAACTTTCGAGGTCTGGCCAACTCGGGAGTTGTTCGTGACGTTCCTGTGTGCCTGTGGACAGTGGCCGTGCCTGAGCGTCCATTCAGGTCCAGGCACGGTTGCAGAGCGCCCTTCCGATCAGGAAAGCGCCTTCCCCTTTGCAAGGACCGTGACAACACATTTAGTCGTTGGCCTCTCCAGAACAGCACCGCGGCACAGGAAAGACGCTGTCCCCATCCTTTGTCTGTACTGGGCCGAAGCGACGAGGTTGGCCACACCCATCACCGCCATTTCAGGTTGTTCCAGCTCAGGGTGAGTTCCCGGGGAGTGCAGGCCGATCGGCGTTCTGGCGACGAGAGTGAATCGTTCGTTGACCCGTTGGATTTCAATTCCCTGCACAGAACTCACAGGGACGCATCTTCCAGCTTCAACTTGTAGAAAGTCTCTCCGATAAGACGAACAGGTACTTGCATAAAGTCTCCAGAGATGAAAGCTCATTATTTTTCTGCGTATAGGGTCAAACGGATACAGTCCCACTCATCTCAGGTGCTCGCACACGAAGTGATCTGTCATCGTTTTTCAATCCGCTGGCACTTTATGTACTCTGGGATGCCCTCACAGTGCCATCCTAGGCGTCACCGAATCCTTTCACTTTCGTATTGTGAAGTACATTTACTCAGAAAGCAGGACTGACGAGTGTGTGCTGCCTTCGCTGGCCTCTACGCTCAGCACCAGAAGTAGAGCGCTGAGCTGCCCGACTCTCACGGCTTCAAGCACCGCCCGTACGACCCGGCTCCCGGTTGCCGCCCAAACCCTGTGAACGGTGCACCATCTAACAACGGCGCACTTACAGCAGAAGCCCCACCGGGCAAGTGAGACACCAGGGCAGCCGGTGGGCGGTTGGAGAGGCCGCAACCAGTGACGCTTCGAGGCGGCATGAGCTGACGCCTGAGGCTTCGATAAGACCCTGGGACGTTATTCCGTCGATGCTCACCTTGATCAGTTACGCGACGACCATGTCCGTTTGTTATCTTGGTACACTGGTACGATGGATGAAGATATCAAAGTGATCGAGCGGGTGCAGACTGGCGTCCGGCTTGAACGCCGCCTGCTGAAAGTCCTCAAGGGGTTGGCCGAGTACCACGACATGTCACTCGGTGAACTGCTCGAAGGCATCGTGCTCCACGCCTTCGAGGGAACAGTGCCCTTCGGTGACGCCAGCCTGGAACGGATCCAACTTCTGTGTCGTCTGTACCAGTGTGATCTCCAGGCGATCGACAGCCACAAGCTGGTCGAGCATGACTGATCGCTTCCGAACGCTCATGTCGGCCTGTGTAGGCGAACACGGACGGTTCAGCCATATCGCCCACCTCCATCTGGCCTGGCTGCTGCTGGAAGAAACGTCCGTCCTCGGCGCCCTGGCCCAATTCGGTACCGGTGTACGCGCGCTCGCCGATTCGGCCGGACAGGCGGATCGGTACAACGCGACCCTCACCACGGCCTATTTCCTGCTGCTCCTGGAACGCCGTGAACCCGGGCAGGTTTGGCCGGACTTCGCGGCTCACAATGCCGATCTGTTCGACTGGGCGCAACGCGACCACCTGCTCGGAGCCTTCTATGATGACGCCCTGCTTCAGTCCCCGGCCGCACGCCAGGCGTTCGTGATGCCCAGACTGCCCGGGTCCTGAAAACGGGGAATGCATCGGGCGTTGCGCAGCGCCGGAGTGAAGAGCGAGCTGGTGGAGGTGGACGGTGGACACCTGATCAACGACACGCACCGCGAGGAGGTCGAACAGCAGTTGCTAGCATTCTTTCGAACGGCCCTCGCTTACCCGGAAGAAGAAAGCGGAGTCGGCATCGGGCCCTGATTGGTTCTGGAGAATGGCGGCACACTCCACCTTCACCTGATTGAGAGCCGTGCACGGCCAAGCGCGGTGAGCACGACTTTCGGCAGCTGCCCGGCGGGCCGCCACGGTCGGTCGTCCGGCCCAAGTCGTCCCTGAAGGTGCTGCACGCCCTGCATGACAGGATGGACAAATAAATCACTGTGAATAAGGGTGGATGCACCGACCAAGGTGTGATCAGCAGCTCAAGTTTCGGAACTTAAGGTTATGGGCCAAGACCAGCAGCGCCACTTTGAGCCATAGGCTTCCGAAGCTGACGCAGATCTGGTCGGCGTGGGTGAGCCGCTGCAGGCGTCTAGCGACATGCTCGATGATGACGCGCGGATCCCCGGTGGCGTCGAGTTCAAGGGCGTGGTGTTCCGCGTCATCGGCACGCTGCTCAGCCTGCTCTGTACGCCGAATCGCAGCACGCAGCCGCTCCGATTTCTGGTTCAGGCGGGGCATTGTCAGAGTGCAGCCGACGGTACTATCGTCCGGCTTCAGGAATCTGAAGCGAACCTATACCCAGGAGCCAGGAAGGTTTTAGGTGGCCTTCCCCGAGCCAGCGCAGGTTGTGCGGTTCGGCTCTATCTGCTCCGCCATCAAGTCACAACGTTGTGTTGCCTCAGCTGAAGTCGCGGCGGCCGAAAGCAAGGGATAGCCCGAGATTCAGACCAGCTTTGCTGCGATTGTCGACCACACCCGAATCGTTTACTGGGATTCGGCCACGCTCTGTTGTCAAGTTGGGGTATACCCCAGCTGACAGTCGTGCGAGTTCGAGCGGTGCGACCGACAAAGCCACGTTTCTTCTCGTGACATGCCCTGGGTGTCAGCCGTTCAAGGCTGGATGACGGTCATCTTGAACGGGCCACCGTGGATGGCGGCATACGCGACCGCTTCGTTGGCCTGATCCAGCCCAAAGGGCGTGACTTCGAACTCGTTCAGGTTGAGCAGGCCGGCATGGATCAGCCGGGTCAGGCCCACCACCGCCAGTGGCGGGTACATCCACGAGCCGATAACTGAGATGGAGTTGCGCATGATCCAGGGGTACGGCAGATCCAGACCTGCGCCGCCCAGCATGCCGACCCCGCCCATCAGCACCACCCGGCCCCCCTGACGAACCGTCATGGCCGCCGCCCGCACCGCAACGGCGGGAGCTTCCGGTGGCAGGATGTCGAGCACCAGATCAATCGGGCCGGAAGCGGCAGCCTTCATCGCCTCGCGGTCCACAGCCTCGTCTCCGCTCAATTTCAAGGTGACGACCCGGTCTCCGAAGCGCCGCTTGATGTCGGCCAGCACGGCCTCGTTCCGGCCCGGTGCGATGACCCGTCCCGCACCCATTGCCAGCGAAACAGCCACCGCGGCGCTGCCGAACTGCCCGGTAGCCCCGCTCACGAGCACCGTTTCCCCCGGCTGCATTTGGCCCGCCAGCAGCCCGCCATAGGGGACCAGCGCCGTGGTGACCGCACACCAGCGCCCCGCGTCCGCCGGGTCAATCTCGCCAATGGCAATGGCGTTTTCGGTGGGCACCCGCATCTGCTCGGCGAAGCCGCCGCCGTGGTAATACGACTGCAACTTCATCCCACCTTCGCCCCGGGCACTCAGACCCTGGAGGGTGATGTCGGGCATCAGCGCGTCGTCACGCGAGCGCACGGTCGGGTCGCACATCACCCAGGCACCCACCTTCAGGTGGGTGGCGTCCGGCCCGGTGGCACGGACGCGGCCGATCGCGCCCGACCCCGGTACCTGCGGCAGGTCGAGCAGGTAGCGCCGCTCCCCACTCAACACTTCATTCATGTATGACAGCACTGGCGCGGCCACCACGTCCACGATCACTTCTCCGGTGCCCAGCACCGGATCGGGTGCCTGCTCAACACTGAGCAACGTTCCAAAAGCTTTCAGCACAGCTGCTTTCATGGTTCTCCTTGATGGTCGGGGGAAATGCAGCGAGACGTCCTGAATGGGAGTTATGGGCAGGCTCTTGCTCATCCTTTGGCCGAGGAGCGCCCGCTTGTGTTCACTTCTCGGAACTGCACGCAGGCCATTCTGGTCGGTCTTCCATGCGTATCCAGGCCTGGGATTATCCTGGGACTGTTGTGTCCCATTCTCGGTGCTAGTGTTTTGAGAGATGACAGACGCGAGCCGAACCGAGCTGGGCGATTTTTTGCGCTCCCGGCGCGAGAAATTGACGCCCCAGGGGGTCGGCCTCCCCGGAGGGCGACGTCGGCGAACCCCAGGGCTGCGCCGCGAAGAGGTGGCTGAACTCGCAGGCATCGGCGTGGACTGGTACATTCGGCTCGAACAGGGACGCAGCGTGACCCCCTCGGCCACCACGGTGAACGCCCTGGCGCACGCCCTGCAGCTCAACGAGACCGAACACGTCCACCTGCGGGCCCTCGCAAGCGGACCCGTTCAACAGACCTTCGTCCGTGAGCAGCTACCTGCGGCCATCGTGCGGCTGATCGATGGCCTGAACCAGCCCGCTTACGTCACCGGACGCCGCTGGGACCTGCTGACCTGGAACACGGCGGCGCAGGCCCTCTTCGGCTTTGGAGACGAGGACGACGGAGCGCACAACGTCCTCGCTTATATGTTTCTGGATCCCCAGGCACGGGAGCTGTTCGGGGCCAACTGGGCCGCTGAGGGCCGGCGGATGGTGGCGCAGTTCCGTTCCACCTTCGATGTGTGGGCCGGAGACCGGGCCTTTCTCGAGCTGATCGGATGCCTGCGGAAGGGCAGCCTCGAGTTCAACGCCTGGTGGGACGATCACGACATCCGGCCGATCGTCTCCGGCCGGAAATCCCTGCGTCATCCGTCGGGAGAACGGTGCTACGAGTACGCGACCTTCCAGGCCAACGACGACCCGGCACTCAAACTCGTCATCTACACGCTGGTCGATCACGAATCCAGGGGCGTCCACCACGGAACGGTGGTTGCGGAAACGTAAAGCGGCTAAACCGCCACTTTCGTGCATCCGTTCACCCAGCTCCTTTACACAAACTAGAGGCTCTTTGGAGTTCTGAGCGTATGTTTTAGGGCCATAGAAGCGGTCTGTCAGATCGGGGTATACCCCAACCTAGCGTCAGGCAGAGCTGTGAACAGCGTCAGGATAGGATAGATTTCAGCATTTTCTGATGCTATCTGAGACAGGTCCAAGAGCGTAACCTGACACATCGGCGCATCTTGACCGAAGTCCAGACAAAAGAGGCTGTCGCAAGACCTCGCCTCCCAATGATCCCGCCATACCAAAGTCAAGCGTCAGGTGACCGTTTCGAGAGAAGTACGTTCGGGGACTCAGGACTCAGCGATGTCGTTCACCTAGCCGTTGTCGGGTGTCAGGAATACGCCCAACAGGTAGGTTCTCCCGGTGGCCTGGCGATTCAGGTAGGGCACGACCACGGCCATAAGCTCACGTTGGAGCGCGCGGGCCTCAGCAGGCAGCAAAGTCACCAAATTCCAGCCAGAAAGGATCACGGGCGAATCGTCGTGAAGAGGATCCCAGCGCGTGCCTCCTTGCGTAGCGATGTCGTAGAACGGTTCTCCGGAAGGCATCACCTGGGTCAGGGCGCCCCAGCCACCCTGCAGATCTCGGCCTACCGTCCGCGCGAAGTTCCGCTCGAAGCGGGCCAGATGCGCCGCCCGGTTGTGCTGACCGATCTGTTCCATCGACAAGACGGTGAACGGCGTGAAATACGCGGCGGGTGCACAGTAGTAGCGCACCGCACGGCCAGCCCGGGCCTCTCGCCGTGTCTCGCGGAGCAGGCCAAGTTTCAGGAAGCGTTGCGTGACCTTGTAGGTCGCCGCCGTGCTCAGATTCAGGACGGCGGCCACCTGCGACACGGTCCGTTCCTGTCCCATGAATGGCGCCAGAAGCCGCAGTTGTGCGCGGTCGTTGATGACCTTCGCTGCGCGCAGGTCGGTCAGCACCTCGACTTGTCCCTGAGGAAACGGGCTGCTTTCCTCAGGGGCTGGCATGGGAAGCAGCATAACCTCTACCGTGAAGAAATGAAATTCAGGACACCGTCCGTGCTGACTTTGCTCCTCTCGCTGGGCGGCGTTGTTTCCGCCGGGGGAACCCCCACGGTCATCGCCCGTCCACTGCTGCTCGACTTTGCGGGAACACCCTCAAGAGGCGAACTCCTGCTCCCTGTCGGTCCCGCGAGCGCACCGCTGGTCCTGTTGATTCAGGGCACTGGCCAGGAAGACATGAACGGCAGTTTCGCGGCGTTCGGCCAGCGCGTCGTGAAAGGCTCGATGGGCACGCTGGCGCACAGTCTGGCCGCACGAGGGTACGCGGTCATGCGTTTCGACAAGCGTTTTGCCGAGGCTGCCATGACCCCGCAGGGGGCGGCCGCCGCGAACATGGCGTACGGCAAGCTGACGATGCGTGACCTGCTCTCCGATGCCCGCACGGCGCTGGAGGCCGCGGTGAAGCAACCGGGCGTGGACGCCTCGCGCGTGTACGTGTATGGCTGGAGTGAGGGCAGCGTCCTCGCCGCCACGCTCGCCCTCGCCGTGAAAGCGCGCGGCCTGATCGTCCAGGGCCCTGTGGTGAACGATTACGCGTCCATCTTTGCCCGGCAATTCGAGCGGGTCGGTGTCCCTTACCTGACCACGTACGCGCAGGACGGCAAGCTGGGGTTACCAGGCCTGATGGCGTCCTTCCAGGGAAGCGGCAGCATGCTTGCCAAGTCGCAGGGGCAACTGCTGTTCGACAGGACGAGTACCCTGGAACATCCTGTGCTGAGCACCTATCTCGACAAAGATCACGACGGCATGATCGACCTGAAGGCCGAGGCGATGCCCGCCATTACCGGGTACTACCGTGCGGCCGTACCGCAAGAGCCGATGTACGCGCCTTCCACGTCACTGCCGACACTGGGCACACTCGCAGCACAGCTGAAACTTCCCATGTTGATCCTGCAAGGGGGAAACGACGCGAACATAGATCCCAGGGACGCACAGGAGCTCGATACTGCCCTGACGAAGGCAGGGAACACGGATCACACGCTGAAGATCTACCCTGGACTGGGACACAGTCTCGGGAAGGCGGCGAGCGTGACGCAGGACGATTTCGTCCCGATGGAAGATGGACCGATGAATGACATGGTGACCTGGCTGAAAACGCACTGAGCTTGGAAAGCGCGAGTGAACGGGCGATTGACTGGTATCGGCCGTGCCTGGAATGAGAGTCACCAACTGTCACACCTCTTGAACGGCCCTCGTGCGATGCTTACGCCCGACGCCGACTTCATTAAAGTGAGTCGATCACCAACAGGTGATCTCCACGGCACACTGCAAGAACGTCATCGAACAATCACACCGTCCCACACGGCGATGAGAACGAAGTCATCAACGTTTTAGACAGCGAAAACGCGCTCAAGAATTCCTGAACCTACACGCCCGAATCACGAACCTCCACCACCACTCCCGAACCAGCGTCTCCGCCTCGACCAGACGACATCATCAGAAGCAGGCGTTCCAGACGTGGTCTGCGGTCGCGGCAGGAGTGGCCTGAGGATCAGGCCACTCCTGCCTTCAGCCTTTCGTGACGCCAGTGAAGGCAACACAACCATGCTGACGGGTCAGGAAGGCCTGGCGCCGGAGAAGAACCGCTCCGGCGCCAGCAGGGTTGAGTGTTCTTCGCGTTCACCCCACCTGCACGGTGCCGCGCCCGATCAGGTCGGTCAGCGATTCGCGCACCGCTTCGAGCGAGGTGTAGCGCGGCTGGTAGCCGATCATGTCCTGCGCCTTGCGGATGCTGCAGTTCGGGCTGCGCGAGATGTGCTCCAGGGTGGCCTGCGCCACGGCCTCGGGCTGACCTACGCGCCATTCCCCGAACGGCGCGTAGGTCAGCTGCGCCTCGTGGCCGAACCAGCCCGACACCGCCTCGGCGTACCCGCGCAGCGTCAGGGCGGCGGGCGAGACGAGGTGGAAGGCCTCGCCGACCGAGGCGCTCCAGGCGGTGATGGCCCGCTCGAAGCCCTGGGCCACGTCGTCGGCGTGAACGTGATGCACCGTTTCCAGCCCGAAGTTCGGCAGGGCCAGCGTCTCGCCGCGCGCCAGCGTGCCGAACACCGCCGGGTCGAAGTGCCCGGCCGGATTGAGCGGTGCCCAGCCGACCCCGACGATGTGCCCGGGGTGCAGCACCGTGGCGGGAAAGCCGTTCTGGCGCGCCTCGTGCAGCAGCTCGCGCTCGATGGTCGCCTTGGCGAGGCCATAGGCTCCGAACGGCCGCCGGGCCGCCGACTCCGGGGTGGGCACCTCGGTGCTGTGGCCGTGCACCCAGATGGTGCCGCAGTGCAGGAAGTGCTGCACCTGCCCGCGCAGCGCCTCGACCAGCTGGCGGTTGCTCTGCGGCTGAAAGCAGATCAGGTCCACCACCACGTCGGGCCGCAGGGCCAGAATCCGCGCCCCGAATTCGCCCGCCGCCTCGGCCGCCTCACGGTCGATGCTCACCTCCTGCACCCGGCTCCAGACGCCGCGGAGTCTGGACGCCGCGTCCGGCCCGGAGGCTTCCCCCAGGCCCGCGCCCGAGTACGGCTCGCGCTGCTGGCGGCTGACCGACACCACCTCGCAGCCGAGCGCCAGCAGCCTGGGCACCAGGTACGTGCCGATATGTCCTGTTCCTCCGATCACGACCACCCGCATAGTTGTCCTCCCCGGCGCTGCCGACGCTCTGGTTTCCGCTCGGAATCCAGGCTACAGGCCCGCGGCCCCGGCCGGCCGAAGCGTTTCTTCACACTCTCCCGGCCGGCGCAGAAACAGTTCCGTGGTTCCGGTGGGGCGCCGAGCGCTCTACACTGAACGGGCACGTCCGGAACCGTCCTGCCTGCTCTTCCCCACCAGGATGTGCCTGTCCAGAGGAGGAACTGTGGAGCGAGCGGGCCAGGTCGAGGCTGAACCCCGCGCCGGGACGGCGTCTCCGGTGCCAGACGGCCAGACGCACGAGGCCGCCCTCGGGCTGCTGAAGGCGCGGTTCTCGAAGGTGACGCAGCGGCACGCCGGCCTGGCCAGCGGGCTGCAGGGCGAGGCCGGAATCGGCAAGACGCACACCGCCCAGGCGCTGCTGCGGGCACTGCCCTGCCGCAGCCTGACGGTGCATGCCGCCGCCCCGCTGTCCGCGCTGCTGCTGGGGATGCCGCCCCTGCGCGCGTCCCAGGTGAGGGCCGCGCCGGCCGGCGGCGCCGAGAGCGACCCGGCTCTGCTGGCCGGCCGGCTGGCGCTCGCCGCGCCGTTTGTGCTGCACGTCGAGGACCTGCACGAGGCCGGGCCGGAGCGCACCGAGTTCTGGTCGCGGCTGGCGCTCGCCGTGACCCGCACGCGGGGGGTGGGGCTGCTCGTCACCAGCCGCCAGCAACTTCCCGCAGGCTTCGAAGTCGTCCGGCTGCGGCCGCTCGACCGCCCGGCCCTCGAGACGCTGCTCGAAGGCACCGCCGGGGCGAGCCTGCCGCCGGAAGCACTCGACTGGCTGACCCGGCAGGCGGCGGGAAACCCGCTGTTCACGCTGGAGTATTTTCAGCTGCTCGCCCGCCAGGGGTCGCTGTGGAACGACGGTCAGCGCTGGCGGTGGCGCGAACCGCGGCGGGAGACGCTGCCGGTGACGGTCGAGGCGGTGATCGAGCAGGCGCTCGGCGAGGTGCTCGCCACCGGGCCGTTGCGCGATCAGCTCGGCGCCCGGGCGCTGCTCGCCGCCGATGCCGGCACCGGGCTGGTGGCCGCCGTCGCCGCGCAGACGCCGGAGGAGTACCGGCGGGCAGCGACCGAGCTGGAACGCCGCGGCGTGCTGTTCCGCGGGCAGTTCGTGCATCCGCTCTACCGCGAACTCGGGCTGAAGCTGCTCGCCCCGGCCGACCGCCAGCGGCTCGCCCGGCGGGCCCTGGACCTGCTGCACGGCCGCCCCGGCGAGGCCGCGGGATTCGTCGAGGCCGCCGAGTTGCCCAGAGACGAGGCGCTCGGCTGGCTGCGGCGGGCCGCCGACGCCGCGCGGGCGGCCGGCCATGACCTGCAGGCGGCCCAGTACCTGGCCCGGGCGACCGGCTACGCCTCCGGACCCGAGCGCGGCGCCCTGGCCCTGGAGGCCGCCCGCCCGTTCGAGCTGGTGAACGAGAACGAGGCGCTGCGGCTGGCACAGATCGCGGTGCAGGAGCGCCCCCACGATCCGCAGGCGCTGCAGCTGCTGGCCGCCCGGCACGCGCTGGCCGGGCGCGGGGCCGAGGTCGAGGCGCTGCTGGCCCGCCTGCCGGACGAGGCGCGGGTGCAGCGCGACTGGCTCGAACGGCTGCTGGGGCTGCGCTTCGGGCTGAACGAGTACCGCGCCGTGACCTCGCTCTGGAACGACCATCCGGCCCTGCAGCAGCACCCCGACCCGCTGACCGCCTACCGGGTGGCCTTCTCGGCACTGTTCAGCCCGGCGATTGCGCAGCCGTTCGAGTTCGCCGAGCGGCTGGCCGCCGAGACCCTCGCGCGGCCCGGCCTCGACCTCGACACCCGCAGCCGGCTGCACGGCGTGTGGGGACTGTCGCAGCTCTACCGCGACGTGCCCGAGGCGCTGGCCGCTTCGAAGGAGCACCTCGACGAGTCGGTGGCGCTCGCCCGGCAGAGCGGCAAGCCCGCCTGGCTGGCCTCGACGCTGCACAACCGGGCCATCCTGTCCGAGCGGCTGTCGCTGAGGGACGACCTGCTCGCCGACCTGCGCGAGGCGGTGACGCTCTACCGCGAGGCCGGGTCGAGCCGCCATTTTGCCAGCACCCAGACGAAACTGGCCCGGCACTTGAACGAGGCGGGCGACTACAAGGCGGCCGAGGAACTGCTGCTCGAAAGCCGTGACGTGCTGAGGCGCGGCGACGCCTCGGTGTTCCTGGCGACCTGCGAGGCGCAGCTCAGCCGCCTGTACTTCAACTGGCAGCCGCCGCACGGCGGCATGCTGGCCCTCAGGCACGCCCGCGAGGCGCTGCGGCTCGGCCGGCTGGTCGGCCAGGAGTCCAAGATCGCGCTCGGTCTGAACATGCTGTCGTGCGCCGAGAGCCGCTTCGGCGACCCGGCCGAGGGCCTGCGCCTGGCGGAGGAACTGGCCCGGCGGGTCGGCCTCGACCCGGACAGACCGGTGGGGGCAACTGCTGGGGCCCCGGGAGCAGCCCCGATCGCCGCCGAGGTGCGGTGCGAGGTGCTGATGACCCTCGCGCGCGCCCAGGAGGCGACCGGACGGCAGGGCGAGGCCACGGCGACCTTCGGTCTGGCCCTGCTGGCCGCGCAGGAAGGCGCCCTGAGCAACGACGCGCAGCTGGCCGGGCTGGAACTCGACCGGCTGAACGGCGACCTGGAGAGCGCCCGCCGCCGCCTCGCGTGGGCCGGGCAGCAGAACCTGGGGCACCTGGCCGGCCTGATTCTGCGGGCCTTTCCGGCGCTGAAGACCGAGGCGGCGCCGGTGCGGTCAGCGCCTGGGCAGGGCCCGTCAACCACTGTGCAGGGCCCGCCCTCACAGGCGCGGCCACCCGCGGCGCGGCTCGAACTTCTCGGCGACCTGCGCGTGGTCCAGGGCGGTGAGCCTCGCCCGGTGCGGGGGCGCAAGCGGCAGGCGCTGCTGGGGCTGCTGGCGCAGGCGCGGCTGGCCGGCCACACCGAACTGGCCCGCACCGACCTGCTCGACACGCTGTACCCGGGCACGCCCGAGCTGCAGGCCAGCGCCGCCCTGCGCGACCTGGTGCACCAGTTGCGGAGCGACCTGGGCGCCGGGGCACTCAGCACCACCGACAGCGGCTACGCCCTGGGCGACCTGAGCCTCGACGCCGCCGAGTTTCTGAGCGGCGGCGATACCCGGCTGTGGCGCGGGCCGTACCTGGCCGGTCTGGACGCCGAGTCCGGCGACGAGACGGTGCGCGAGGCGCTGTCGCTGGCCCTGGCGGGCCGGGCCGCCGCGCTGCTGCACGCGGACCCGGTCGAGGCCGTCCGGCTGGGGCGACTGCTGATCGAGGCCAACCCGTACAGCCGCGCCGCGCTGCACCTGACCCTGCGGGCGCTGCGGGCGAGCGGCAACCACCGGGGCATGGGCCGCGAGTACGCCCGGGCGGTGGCGCGTCTGAGCGAGGTCGGCGAGACGCTGCCCGGGCAGTGGGCCGATTTCCTGGCGTCCGAGCTTCCGGAGAGCGACTTTCCGGCCACGCACGCCCGGTCCTGAACACGGCTGATCCGGACAGGCATCGGCGCGGAACGCTGAAGTTCTGACGCCCGTCTCACCGCTCCTCCGCCATCCTGAGAGGTGAGGAGGACAGGTCGGGGTTCTTGTCGTTCCGCCCGTCCGGGGAGACGGGACGGGAACCGGGAGCACCAGGCCGGAAGGTGAAGCCGGGGGGCAGCGGGAGCGGATCAGGCGTTCGGTCACCGATGGGAGAAGGCGCGTCCGGCGAGGCAGGCTCCGGACGTGGTCGCATGGCCACCTGCCAGGGGGACGGGAACCATGGGCAGCCAAGAAACGGGCAGCGAATCACTGAACAGCGACAGGCACGGCCGATTCGGCCGCCGGGGATGGGCGGGACTGCTGGCGGGCGCGGTGCTGGGCGCCCTGGGCCTCGGTGCTTTCGGCCCGGTGGGTCAGGCCTCGGCGCAGGCCGCCCCGAGGGGCGGGTATTTCCGGCTTCAGCTGAAGTACGACGGCCAGTACCTCGACGCCGACCACTGCACGGCGCGGCTGGGCCTGAACCCGGGATCGTCCTACGCGGGCGGCGACTGTGAGCTGTGGCGGCTGGAGCCGAACGGCGGCGGCTATTACCGCCTGCAGCTCAAATCCGACGGGCAGTACCTCGACGCCGACCACTGCGCCAGCCCGGTCACGCTCAATTCCGGCTCGACCTTCGCGGACGGGGCCTGCGAGCAGTGGCGCTTCGTTGCTGCCGGTCAGGGCTGGTACCGCCTGCAGCTGAAGTACAACGGCCAGTACCTCGACGCCGACCACTGCACGGCGCCGATCGGCCTCAATCCGGGCTCGACCTTCGCGGACGGGGCGTGTCAGCTGTGGCGGCTGGTGCCGGCCTCCGTCCGGTTTGACTGACCCGGTGTACGGACTGCGCCACGGGGAGGCCACCCGAATCGGGACAGCACCACCTGGGCGTCCGGAGGTGCCGATGCCACCAGGAGACGAGGGGGAGAACCGCGCCGGGCACACGCCGGCATCCCCCCTGCACTACCACCTGTGCCCGGCGTGCGCCCGGGCCGTGCCCGCCGAGTCGGGCGAGCGGTACTGCGTCAACGACGGCGCGCGGCTGCTGGGCGCCTGCCCGGCCTGCGGCGCGGCCATCACCTCGCCGTACAGCCGCTACTGCTCCGCGTGTGGCCGCATCCTGAAACCGTGACCGACCGCTGGAGGACGTCATGAAACACCTGAACATCACCCTGTTCGCTCCGCTGCTGCTCGCCGCGCTGGCCGCCTGCTCGTCCGGGCCGTCAGGGGGCCAGAACCCACCGGGCACCGACCCGCCCGGCACGCTGTTCACCGAGCCCAACGCCTGGACGGGCGATGTCCCGGCCGACGCCGAGCAGATCACTTCGGCAGACTTTCAGGCCCAGGTGGCCTCGGGAGAGCTGACGCTGGTATCGGCCACCTCGCTCGCGGCCCAGAAGGCCGCCCGCCAGAAGCAGTACCTGCAGGACAAGGCCACCCTGGCGGCGGTGGCCGACAAGTCGGAGTACGTGACCGCGCTGCTGGCCGAGGCGGACGGCGTGCCGGAGGCGCCCGCCGATCAGCAGGCCAGCCTGCCGGGCGGTCAGACGGTGGTGCTCGACGGCCTCGCGACCCGGCTGCGCGTGGCGGCCGAGGCCGAACTCCAGGGCAGCAGCCCGGAGAACGGCACGGACGACTACGCCCGCACCTACGAACTGCTGCCACCGGAGGTGCAGGCCCGCTCGCCTCGCCCGGACAGCCTGAAGGGGCAATCGGCGGAGCAGGTCAGGGCCGCGCTGAACGCCCTGGACAGCCGGCTGAACACGGTCGCCGACCTCGACCGGCTGCGGGCCGAACCGGCCGGCGGCGCGCTGCGGGCGCAGGCCAGCATCGCTCCCGGCAACGGCAGCGACAACAACGCGCCCTGCGCCGCGCCCAAGGGGCTGCAGGCGGCGTTCTGGTTTCCGCTCAAGACCTTCCTGTCGCCGATCAAGGACCAGGGCAACCGCGGCACCTGCTGGGCGTTCGCCGCCACCGCCGCGCTCGACAGCCGTGAGGCGGTGCAGAACGGCGCGGCCAGCGACCTCTCCGAGCAGTTTCTGGTCAACAAGGTCAAGGAGGACTGGGACAGCGACGACTACGTCGACGGCTACTCCTCCGAGAAGGCGCTGAACACCGCTGCCGACAAGGGGCAGGCGATGCCGGCCGAGGGCGGCTGGACCTACAACCGCTCGCTTGGCCGCCCCACCAACAAGTCGGGCAGCGCGGCATACGCCAACTCGTGCACCGACTACAGCGGCACCTGCTCGGACACCTCGCACCAGAGCCGCCGGGTCTGCACCACCGTGGTCTTCAAGTTCTGCGGCTACAGCAGCGTGAAGTTCAGCGGCGCCGGCGTGGCGGCCGGCCACACCATCCAGGCCTGGAAGAGCGGCGAGACCTTCAACCTCAACCGCTACCGCACCCTGATGGCCGGCGGCCACGCGCTGCTGGCGAGCTTCAGCGTCTACCGCGGCTTCATGGACGACGCGGCTGGCAACGGCGGCTACGTCACCAACTTCAGCCAGACGAAATTCGTGAAGAACGCCGACGGCACGACCTCGGAAGTCAAGGACAGCTACGGCGGCCACGCGGTGCTGATCGTGGGCTACATCGACAACGTCAGCATCGGGGCCAATCCGCTGCTCGCCAGCATTCCGCAGGCGCCGGGCGGTGACGGGTACTTCATCGTCAAGAACTCGTGGGGCTGCAAGGCTGCCGACGCCGGGTACTGGTACGTGCCGGTGGCGTACGTGAAGCAGAACTTCAACCGCCTGAGCTACCTCGACTTCGACGCGAGACGCTCGGACGCCTGGAAGAACGCGCAGGCCACCCCTGGCGGGGCGGCCGGCATCAGCATCGTCACGAACCCTGCGCGCGCCGACCTGCGCGTGCCGACCGACGTGGCGCAGTGGTTCCGGGTGTCGCAGGCGGCGGGCGCGGCCACCACCCTCACCGTCACCTCGGACAAGGGCGAGACCCTCTACTCGGGTCCCTGGACCGTCGCCAGCGGCACCTTCGGCCAGAGCCTGAACTACACCTTCGCCAGCGCGGGCGCGCGCACCCTGACGCTGGTGGCGCGCACCGGGGCCACCGAGACCCGCGCCAGTCTCGTGGTGAACGTGGTCAACACCGCGCCCGCGCTGAGCCTCAAGGACTCGGGCGCCGCCTATCAGGGCGTGGCGTATCCGCTGACGGCGGTGGTGAGCGACCTCAACGAGAGCGACGCCACCAAGCTCTGCGCCGGCACCACCTGGGCGGTGGACGCGCCGGACACCCTGGCCTCGGGCACCGGCTGCCTGCAGACCGTGACCTTCGGCGCCACCGGACCGAGGCAGGTGCGGGTGGTGACCCGCGACAGCGACGGCGCCAGCACCGCCCAGACCCTGAGCGTCACGGTGCAGCCGCCGCCCGTCAATCCGTATCCGAAGATCTCGGCGGCCAGCGTGTATGCCCGCGACTTTCACAACGCCAGCGGCGTGCTGCGCGGCTGTTACGACACCGCCGTGGGCGTCGGCGCGACCATCAACCTGAGCGAGAAGGGCTGCACCCAGCTGGTCGTGGGCACGCCCCCGCCCGCACCGCAGCGCTACTCGGGCGGCGTGACGGTCGACAATCCCAGCGGCGAGGCCCTGACCTACGACTGGACGCTGTACGTCACCAACCCGCAGACCGGCGCCGAGCGGGTGCTGGAGAGCGTCGCCGCCCAGGCCGCCCCCGGCTTCCAGCTGTACTCACCCTTCAACGCCGGCCCGACGACCACGCCCTGCCGGCTGAACGTGCGCGTGAACGCTCCCGAGGCCAGCCGCAGCAAGTCGCAGACGGTCTGGAGCGGCAGCTGCACCTACGAGACCTTCAAGCTGAACTGAGCGGCCAGGGGGCGGGGGACCGAGACGGTTCTACCGCCCCACAAGGAGACCCATGCCCGTGTTCACGACCAGACTGACCTTACTTTTTCCGCTGCTGCTGCTCGTGGCCTGCGGAGGCACCTCCACCACTTCCACCCCTTCGGCGCCCGACCCTGACCTGCCGGCCGCCCTGACCTTCACGGCCGTGGACACCATCGCCGGGCAGGTCGGGGTGCGCGGCAGCGCCGACGGCGACGGCGGCAAGGCCACCTTCAACTACCCGGTGGGATTGGCGGCCACCGGGGCGGCCGGCGCCAAGAATGGCGAGGCGCTGCTGTACATCGCGGGCCTGACCGAGAACATCCGGTACGCGCAGGTCGGCTACAGCGGCAACCCGGTCGGCACCGCCATCGGCAAGGGCCAGAGCGGCAGCAAGGACGGCGACGCGACCACCGCGCTGGTGCGCGCGCCGCAGGGCGTCGCGGTGGGGTACGACAGCGCCGCCTACGAGGCGTTCGCCTACTGGACCGAGGATGACAGCTGCGTGGTGCGCAAGCTCACCGCCTACCCATTAAACGGCAACCGCAAGGCGGTGACGGTGGCCGGGCAGGCGTACAAGTGCGGGGCCGCCGACGGCGCCGCGGCGACCGCCAGGTTCAACCGGCCCCGGGGCATCGTCGTCAACACCCGCACCGGTGAGGTGTTCGTGGCCGACACGAGCAATTTCACGCTGCGGCGCATTCTCGGCGACTCGGTGACCACCGTCGCGGGCGTGGCCGGGCAGTCGGGAAGCGCCGACGGCACCGGGGGCGCGGCCCGCTTTCGTTCGCCCAGCGGACTGGCGATGGACAAGGCCGAAAACCTGTACGTCACCGATTACACCACTGTGCGGAAAGTGACCCCAGCGGGCGTGGTCAGCACGCTGGCCGGCAGCCCGAGCGAGGCGGGCAATAAGGACGGCGCGGCGGCCGACGCCCGCTTCTCGAACCTCGGCGGCGTCGCGGTCGACGAGAACGGGGCCGTGTACGTGGCCGACACCGGCAACCACTGCATCCGGCGCGTCTCGGCGGGCACCGTAAGCACTGTCGCCGGACTGTGCGGTGTGGCCGGCGCCGCCGACGGCAGCGTGAGCGCCGCGACCTTCAACACGCCGGCCGGGCTGGCGTATTTCAACAAGCAGCTGTATGTGGCCGACACCGACAGCCAGACCATCCGGCGCGTGCGCTGATCCGCTCCTCTCAGTCGGTATTGACATGCATCCGGGCGTACAGCTGCCGGAAGGCCCTGGGCGAGAGTCCCTCCTGGCGCCGGAAGAGCCGCCGGAAGTAGCCGACCTCCCCGAACCCGCAGCGCCGAGCCACCACGTCGACCGGCTCGGCGCTCTCGAGCAGCAGCGTGCGCGCCTGCCGCAGGCGGCGGCGGTGAATGGCCTCGGTGAGGGTGGTGTGGTACGTCTGGCGGAACACCCGGCCCAGGTAGTCGGGGTGGCAGTGCAGTTCGGCGGCCAGCACCGACGCCGTCAGCGGCTCGTCGAAGCGCGAGCGGATCAGCGCCTCGGCCCGGCCGGCCAGCAGCGCGGCGCCCGAACCGGCGTCGGGGCGCTCGCCCTCGTCCGGCCAGCCGCCCACCTCCTGCAGCATCAGCAGCACGATCAGGCTGGCCG
>Ga0160427_10000334_pt1 | contig 29559 bp, 33 predicted proteins | sample SolpanmetagenomL_FD_108194 | JGI IMG/M metagenome (GOLD analysis project Ga0160427, IMG submission 108194) | Solar panel surface microbial communities from Lawrence Berkeley National Laboratory, California, USA - L | ecosystem: Engineered > Built environment > Solar panel > Unclassified ...
GCTGAACGAGACGTCACCATAGACTAAGCTGGTAAGGGCGCGACCAGAATCCTGACCGGGGAGATGGGCATATACGATGGCTGTGACATTCGGATTGTTGTAGAAAGTGTCCACTAATCGCACACCAGCGTTATGCAACACCACAATTGTGTTGTTGCACTTTGAGGCTACATTTAGCACGATGCTGTCACTGTAGTCGTCGTGAAGTCCAGGTCTGTCGCGGCCTTCAGTGGCGTAGGCGTTGATGAAGACTAACGAAGAATAGCAAGTTAGCTCCAGATAAGAAGATAATTTTCTCTAAGGTTAGATTGTATCCCTCTCAACTTACCGAAACAGACATCAGAGGCTCCATTGACATTAGGGTTGGTGTTATTGAAGTCCCAGACAAGACTGGTACCATACTCATAAGCACGATCTCCAAACGCGCAAAGAGGATCGGAGACAAAAGCAGGATTGTTATAGCCAGACCCGCCACCAACCCATTGAAGAGTGGGAATAAATTGCTGTGCGCCCTGGCCTCCCCAGTTTGGCTGGGCGTTATTAGTCGCTATTTTGACACGTTAGCGGTGTAAAATCGCTTCAAGAGGTGCAGAAAACATACTGGCATTATCTTGTCCACCATATCCGAACAGCGACACCAAGTTGGGACGCTTGAGTGGCAGGGCGCCATTTACATTCTTGACCAGCACATGACCCTCCTGTGCGCCCGATAACAGCACACTCTTCGAGCTGAGTTGTCTGCCAATGACTTGTGTGTGTGGGCTAGTAAGACTTCTAGGCATGCCATATCCTGGCGGCGGGTAGTTTGTGTCTTGACCGAGATAGTACCAGGCAGCGATTATACGGGTAACCTGGTCATCAATCCTGGACTGAGGGACACTGCCGTTTGTGCTTTGAGCAGTCAAATTGGCATAGCCGAAGGGGTAGGAAGGCATGGTCACTAAATAGTCAATATGAAATGACCTATGAGGGTGTATTCGGGACCACTTACTATCCAAGCCAGCAAGTACAGGAGCAACACCGCCATGGACTGCTCCCCAATCACTCATAACGTATCCTTGAAAGCCCATCTCGGTCTTGAGAATTCCATTCAGAGTCTTGCTGTTCTGACAAGCGTAGGAGTTGTTGATTCTGTCCTGCGTTAGGGTGTAATAGAGAAGTTTATCTCATCTCACTTATCTATTGTACGAACACATTATTGAAGCAGTCCCAGCACGAAGAGCATCTTGGAATGGCCAGGCATACAACTCGTGGATAGTTTGGTCATCAATGTTCGAAGACACGGAAGCGACACTCTGGTTTTGTGCATTTGTACCAGGGTTGCGGTTGAGCTCTTGCTCGTTACCAATGAAGTGCTAGACATGTTAATCATGGAGATCTTCAGCATAGAAATGAGTACTGACCTTAGTGCAAGCCTGAACGCCAGCCTTTTGAGTGCCAGTAATATGCTCGTATACAAGGGCTCCACAAAGGTAAGGATCATTGCTAAACCCTTCCCAGTTTCTGCCTCCTTCAGCAACGCGGCCAATGGGTCCAACCTGAGCTCGTCAGAAGAGTACAGCAGTATTAAGATGAGTAGCATACCACAGGGCCAAGCATAACCTGTACGCCTTTCCTCTTGAATTCGCCAGCCATTTCATAAGCACGAGTAGCGGCATGGCTTTTATTCCAGGTAGCACCAACATGAATACCACTGTCGTAACCTGAAACAAAGTCCTTTTAAGGTATCAGTTCCCGCACTTTTTGTGATCAGGGCAGAAACATACCGTGCTACGCAAACCATTACCAGCATCGCTAACGCAAAGACCTGGAAAGCCTAAGCGAGGGATGGGGATGATGTTTCCAGAACAAATAGTTGTTCCAGACATGCCAACGGTCATGTTGTACTTCTCGACAGCTGTCAATTGGGCAACCAGAGCTCGGGCTTTGATATAGGCTGCAGCCCAGTCACCAGCGCCAGAACCCTGGGCTGACATAGTGGATTAGCTATCAGAGCACGAATGGTATAGAAGCAGACCTGCCTTACGGGATGGGTATACTGGAGGTGATTGGCCATAGAAGTAGGCATCCGAAGTGATATTTTGGGCATGGCTGGCACCGAGCAGAGACAGCGTGGTCAAAGCCACGGAAAGAAGCTTGGTTACCATCTTGAGTGTGTCACGCTATGGTACCGTGATTCTAGTAGATCAATCGAGCAATACTAGAAGCTGCTCGTATCTTGTAAAGCTATCTCAGAGTTGCGCACACCTAGCATATTTATGTTCACCAGGGCAGCTGGGTGTATATCCTCTGGCACGAATGATGACCCGAGACCCCTCACGACCCCGCCCAAAAGCCAAGCAGCGCTTGCTGAAAGGTGCAGAGTAGGTATCACACAAAGGATGAACTGCGGTAAACCGCAAGCTTGAATCACAATTGACAGATGATGATGGTTACCGATGCGCTAGACGAAATCCAGCAGAAACGTGCTCGGCTAAGACACAGTAGTGTACTCGTTTTTGGTTGTGCCCGGTTATGCGCATAAACAAGCACAGCAAGCAATGCTTTCCCCTCTCTTGGCACGTAGATCGCGCGGTAAGCATTGGGGACACATGGCGCGTGAAATAATCAGAATTGCAATCGACGATGACTTCACAGGTACCAAACAGTGCTCACCTGCGCCATAAGCAGAAGTAGACTTGTATTTGTATGCTGTACAAAATGTCGATGCGACGTCGTCCAACATGCCCCTCACTGCTGACTTGACATGACGATCTGCATCGAGAGTGTTTCGTTCGTCGGCGCCGACGCCAGCGTCAGCGCCAGTCCGGATTTCGTCAATTCACAATAATAATACAATAATAGTCTCGTTGAGTGGACTCGTGCGTTCAGTCGAGGTAGATGTCACTCCAACTAGACACCCTCATGTTAGTTCTAACCCTCTCTGGTGTTTCGTGATATAGGACATGTAGAATGATATATCAATATATGGCAGTGTCTTCTTAGTCTCTTTACTCAATCTCGCCTTCCTCACGATCATCGTCAGCCGCTTGCAAGCCTCTTTCAAGGCTGCCAAAGAGATCGACTTCTGGCGGGACAGGGTTTGTTGTGCGAGTAGTTTCTGGCTTGGATACTGCCGACACGACAGATGCTGGTGCTGGTTGAGGGATGGGAGGCGTGGCGAGTGATAGGCCTGGGATTCTAAAGGGCTCTTGGGCCTTGGAAGCAACATGTTGCTGTGGTTGTTGGATTGCTGACTCCATGGGCTGCTGAGGTTGCTCGTAGGGTGCAGGTGGCTGTTTCGGCTCTGACATAGCTGGTAAATTTGCCACAGATTCAGGCTGTGTCTTGTTAGCAATATCACCATGTGACATATGCGACATCGCGACCTGATCCTCTCGTCCTATCCCAGGTTCGGTAGATGTTGGCTGTTGTGATATAGACGATAGCGATTCCACTTTCTTTTCAGGGCTTTTGAATTGCTTCAGCACTTCAGGAGCATCCTGTAACTCTGGGCCGGTACTAGGGGTCAGTTCGCCCTCCTCGCGATCATCGTCATGCTCGCCCTCCGCATCAGCATCGACTTCACCATCCTCGCCTTCTTCATCGTCTTCATCATCCTCGCCATCTTCACCCTCGTCTTCGCCATCACCATCACCTTCGCCAACTGCTGGTGTAGTGCCTCCATTCTCATTTGGAGCGTTGCCCATCACCACATCTCCAACGGATGTGGCGATCCCGCTCGTACTTGTTGCTGCACCACCTGTGATATCGACCGTATTCGGTACACGTCCAAAGTCAACCTTCTTTTTACCTCGACCAGGTCCACGCTTGCCTTTGCCTTTACCACGTGGTGGTGGTGGTCGTCCTCTTCCAAACAAAGGAACAGGTGCTTCTGCTAACACAACGATCCCATGTTCATTGGCAACACCTAGGCCAGTGATCAAAGTACCTGGCGGAGGCTTAACAACCAGCTCGTCGTCGCCCATTAAGGTTTCTGTTGCTTCTCCGTCAATTGTCTTTCCTTCCGCAATCAGAACTTCGTAGATGACTGGCTGATTCGTTGCATCGACTCGGCGCACTCTGGTTTGGCGCATGTTGTTCGGATTCACGATTGGGATACGGTGGATGGAAGGTAGACCTGCCCTCCTTGGTGCCAGATACTCGGGAAACGACTCCTCTTGCTGTCTCGCCAATTGCGACCACTTCTTGACCTGAAAGCCTTGTGCGCTTCTCTTTACACCACGTTTAGCATCCTCGTTAGCTCCTTCTACACCGTCGTCTGCTTCCACCTCTTTGTCATCGTCTCCGCCAGTCTTACGATACAGATTGCGGATGATCTCTTGTGACTTGAGAATATTACCAGCTCTTGCTGCGCGAAGGATTTGTTGAGAATGGAGAGGATAATTGGCTGAGCCTTCTGGCATAGGTAGCTCTTTCCAAATCCCCACACCTCTACTTGGTGCATCTGTGATATTGTTGGTTGCCTCGCTTGCGCCGATGATAGAGTCTTGCTTGCGCCATTGGCGGATAGGAAGGCCGTCGAGGGTGTCATTGTCAGTATGTCCTCGTTGGGGACCTGCGCGGGTCGATCGAGACGAGCGAAACTGTTTGGATTTGTTAGTCGTAGGTCCGTCGCAAAGATACAATGGCATGTCTCAGCGATGGGAACTTACAGGCGCCATATCTGCGACTCGCTTGCTTATATTCTGCAAGACAAAGTTGATGCAGTGTAGTCAAATAAAGTAAACAAACCTACTGGCGACCATCTGGGTCACGAAAGTACGTAAAGGGGCTGTATTCGAGTCTTGGCAAAGAAGAAAGCAAGGTCAACAGCAAGACATAGATGTTACTAGTCTATCTGAAATTGACTATTCGGCCTTGATTCGCCCAACGCCGCCTCGTGTGCATGGCCCGTCTCGATCGGTACTTGTTGCTCCCCAAGCGTAGCTCAGGTGGTATGGTATGGTGGCCTACTCACTATATACAGTCATACCTTTCCCATTCGTGACGATCCCTCTCGTCCCGATCGAAGGGAGCCTATCGTTAGGGGCAGACAAAGAATATGGATTGCTCAGAGGTCCTAACACGGAGGCATATGGCATATTGTATTTGCCTTTGCCATATCACTCGAGCCTGCTGAAGGCCTAGAACGGTAACAACACTCAATCCCAGCTACAAAAACAGTTAGCCATGTATGTAGAACGTTAAACGTACAAAGAGCGCTCGGTGGCCATCACTCTTTATTGAAAAGCACAACATACCCTTGATCCTTGACTCTTATAATCTCGTTATGATCACCCTTCTCTTTGCCCTCTCTTCCTCCCTCAACGACCAGCTTATCCAGCTGAAAGAACTGACTGACAACCGTTTGCCTCTATAAGCTCGTCAGTACTCCTCCATTCTTGTAGCATCGTTGCACTGCTCAAAACAAATGCGCATACTCCATGCTCGTGTGCAGCACAACACTAGGAAGTCATACCTTGAGCATCTGTAACTCCTTCACTCCTCTTTGCATTAATTCTTGTACTCTTCGCTCATCACCCTCATCCTTGTATTCCCGGAAAGCGTCTCTCGTCCGTCTCTTGGCATATTCTCTGAAGTTGTATGCGGCGAACTGGCGGGATTGGCGGAGGAGGGAGCGATACTATGGCAGGGGATCATTAGTCGCTTAGCGAAGGAGGGTACTGCATTCTTGCTTGCGCTCGAGGTTATCAAGAGTGGCGACTATTGCGGGAATGACATGCACTAAATCAGAGACAACATACGAGAGATAACGCCTCATGCGAAGTGGGCGCTGCAGACATTTTGGATGATCTTTGATTGTAGGAAGAAGAATGGCAATCAGATGGGAGGTATTGACAATGCTGTTACGTCGACCATCCACCTGAAATGATTTCTCGACCGGAGCAGAAACCGGCAGTATGTGGGGAGAAGACAAACAGAAATGGACTCAAATGGAGGGACTCGAATGGACAATAGCTTAGTGTCATTGCTTCTGTTCTATCTAGGCACTGTCTACTCGTGTACTGAGCTCCTCCAGTTCTGCCAGTGCTGCCAAAACCGTCCTTATTCCTCAAAATCCAGACCCATCATATCATTCTGTTAGCATTCTGCTCAAATCCTTTCCAACGCCGTCGCTATGCATATAAATCACAATCATTCCGGCCTCTTTGTAACAGCTTAGACAAGCAGAACACTAAGAACATGTTAGCATACCCTAGAGGATATTACGTAACGCCCTCGACTTACGCATTCACACAACCGTCGTTCTCACAGTTGTTGGTGATTTGTGCCCATCTACCCCAAACAACCTTTCCACCAGCTGTTACCAATCCCAACTCACTGACATTCACCTCAACAATCGTACCCCTCGTCAAGACACCCAGCTGAGTATACATTGGACTTTGAGGATTCTTCTTCACCGACAGAATTGGGAGCTGTACAGTGACTCCCAACTCAGGATGTGTCACATTCGCCTTCTTGTACCTCAAACCCATAGGCCTAATGAAGCGCTCATATTTGACGGGTCTTCTCGTGAAATCAGGTCCCACAAACGTCGGCTTCGTGATCATCCTCTTCCAACTCTTCTTCGCAGTCTTCTTTCCAGTCTTGACTGCTTTGAACATCTCCTCCTCGCTAATTCCTCTGACCTTGGGTAATGGTACAGAAAACTTTGCTGCCTTTTCCGCACGCTTGTTCTTGATTGCGCTGGAAAGCGCCTTTGCTGATGTGGGATTCGAACGATCGAGCAGGTATTGTGGGAGAGGTTCTGAGGGAGTGGCTTCGGTGGCAGATTTGACGTTGCGCTCTTCATGGGCACGGATTGTCTTCTTCATCTGAATCTTCTCCTTGTGACGCTTGGCTTGGTGCAATTTGGCTCTCAGACCACGTAGGTTCTGGGCTTTACTGGAGGCATTATGACCTTCACGAGCTTCACGCTTGCGCTTGCGTTCTTCATGGTCGAGGCTGGGATAGATATGTTAGACGACGGATTGCATTTCAGCATGCTTGGGAGACATACCGGCGACCATGCTGCTTCGCCCAGCGCTCCATATACTCATTTTGAGGCATCTTGACGACTTATTTGGAGTCGTATTAGTTTGTTGTTGTGAAACGACCAAACGTAAGACACTGTTTCAGATTGAAGGCAAATTTCTCGTAAGGGACAGTCACGTGACGGGTGCAACCCTAACAATTTACTGACCTCGACCGACTCAACTCACCTCCTTCGAACAAGAACAACATTGGTCTAATCACTGCACATTATGGCTACTCAGAGATTGCCCAGCTTGAGTTGCTTCGCTCGGGCATTGACAAGATGTAACGCAAGTCGGTCTGCCATCACCGGACGACGTCTCATCAATACCACAGTCACACCTACAGAAAGCGATGCCCTCTCCGAATCCATATTCACCACTCCATTGCATACAAAAAACACATCAAATTCGCTATCATCACACCTACCACTACACCGCACATCGCAAATACTCAAGCCACAGTCCACCAACACTCCTTCACCAATACCCACCACACCAACCGAGCCTGGCCCAAGATCCTCCATACTACCACCTCTCACCATATCCCAATCCGTTCGCGAAAACCTCCAATACCTCGTCTCACAACCACCATTCTACATCACAATACATATCTACGGAAAGCCATATCTAGTTACAGCTGGCGACACAATACGCCTACCATTTCGCATGAACGGAGTTATGCCTGGGGATGTGCTTCGATTCAATCGTGCGATATTACTAGGAAGTAGAGATTGGACACTGAAAGCTGGCAAAGACAACTCATCTAGCACTGTAACACCGTCGATACCCGCCGATAGCGCACCAATTGTCGGAAACACAGATGGATTATCAGCTGAAGAACTCGGCGTGGAAAAATCTAAGATTCGAAGCAACAAAGCGCCGACATATCTGGACGAGAGGCTCTTCACTTGCAGAGCGGTGGTGATGGGAGTGGAAAGTGAGCCAATGCGTGTAATGGAGAAGACGAAGCAAAGGCAAAGACATACCAAGCATGTGAAGAGTAAACACAAGTATACAGTGTTGAAAGTCCGCGAGGTCAGCGTTAACGAAATTGGTGCAAGACCATGGTTAGAATCGTATTTGGCAAAGTAGAGAATGAGACACTCAAGCAAAATGGACGCTTAAAGACGCGAGAGAGATCTCTGGAATAATGTAACAGTTGGGAATAACAAATCGACTGGAGTACAAACCGGCTGTCATTATCCGACTACGAAAGCAATCGGAGGCATCAGGATTTCACGGACTACAAATCAGATGCACATTTGAGAATCACAAACTCTTCAGTCAGCAAGCGAGCCTTACGTAGAGGATGTTTAGTGGAGGACCATGTTCGACGACGTACTATTGTCAGTTAGAACCCGCCGCCAGTCATGACAGCGAGAGTAGATGCTTTCGGCATGTTGTCCCTTCTGAAATGTTATACAATCACAAACAGCAACGATTCCATCGCGTCTTATACAGGTTGAAGCAAGCAAGAGACCACGGTCTACCACACTAGGCTACTCTATAATCACTTTGTGTCGAAATCAAGATCTTCCACCTTCACGTCCCAATTCCTGTTTCTACAATTGAGACTGTCATGTGAGCCATCTCCATTGCGAAGGAGCAACTTTTGTCAGCATCCATGAACCGTGCGAAAACAATCAATGTACTGTGTAAGCCTGCCTTCCTGCTTCATAATCTTCTTCTAGCTGAGTCCAGTATGGTGCGAAATGATACACAAAAACGTGCTGTTGCACGAATATCCGCAACAGATATGTATACGATCACAAAACGTCTCATTGTCTATACCTTACTCCTATTACCTATTCTATACACACAACAGAACACTCGCTCGTGTATTCCATCAAGCCATCCCATATTTAGCAAGCAACCTCTCCTCAATCCCATCATAAACCGATCTATGCTCCAACACCTCCAGATTCTCCGCCTCATTCTTGAACATCTTGTCTGGATCCTGCTCCGGTCCGAAACCGCCGGCTGTCGGGTTCATCTGGGCCATTTGTGCTGCCATTTGGTTCGCCGCTGGGGATTGCGGTTAGTTGTGGTCTTGGGGTGGGTACATCACCACAATGGGTAGGAGTTCGGCAGGGCCAGTGCTGGGGACGACAGTGTTCTGGTTTTTGGTGGATTTACGAATTGAGAGTGCAGACTTACCATTACTACTACCCAGGATGAAGTTGTAAACGGGCTGCAGACCGAAAAGCGTCAGGAAATACCAGGAGATGGAGGAAACCCAGCGGACGTCCAGGTCGCGAGTGCCTACGCCGGCTTGTAGCATTGATTTGAATTGCGGCGTCAATGGGAATGGGAGTTTTACTAGAGTGTCAGATCATAGAGGATTAGCAAAAACGCTTTTCTTTCCCACTGTACGCATCTCCTATAATGCCCACCCTCTGCATCTGTAACATCTTGTGCATTCTCCTTCTTCACCTCGTCCTGCTTTCAGACGCCCAATCATCAAAGTTTCGACGACGAGACACAAAGAAAATCGAACCGAAGACTTACACAGCACAAACCCCGCAAAGAACGCATTAATCCACCCCATAATCAACGTCTGCGGCACCATCATCGCCACATTCCCCTTCATCATCCCCATCATACCCTCCATCATCTCCGGACTGCCCATCGGATTTGCCTTCGGTTTCCCTCTCGCCTCCGGATCCGCCAAGAACTTGCCATCGTTATACGCCGCCACTAGATAGGCTTTTCGCGCTGAGAAGCTGGAGCGAGGGAGCACGGAAGCGTTGGTGCGCAGGTTGATGGAGAGGAGGAGAGAGCGCGATTCGCGGAGTTTTGGACCACTGAGGGGTTTTGGAGGAGATTGGAGGAGGACGGTGAGGTAGTGGCGTAGGATGCCGGTTACGATCATTACTATTGTTATGGGGAGGAGGATCCAGTAGCTGGGAGGTGGATGTTAGTGTGGGATGGAAGGGTGGTTGGGGTGGAGGGGGGAGGGGACGGACAAGAGTGCTGGATCTCGCTTTATGGACTGCTCTATGGGGTATGCCATCTTTGCGGAGGGATGGCTGAGCAGGCAAGATGGAGGAAAAGAAGAAGAAGAAGAAGAAGAAGATGTACTATATGGAATATGGAGAGACGTTGCTGTGTTTCAGAAGTTCCAATGAGTTTCAGGGTCCAAAGACATCAGTAGAATACGCGCGCTGAGCTTGCTACGTGTTTGAAACAAATCCAACCCATCATCTACACCACTTTGCACGTCCGTCATCATGAGCAAGATATCCCTCTACTCGCTCTCCGGTACCGGGCCCTGCCGCCTTCCTCCCGCATCCTCCCAACTAACCACTCTCCCCTCACAGATCTCAAAACAACCCTCGACGACCACCTTCCCATCTACCTCTCCTCGCCCAACCTTCCCACCGCCTCCGGCCCACCCCTCCCCAAACCCCTCCGCTTCACACCCTCCTACACCACAACCTACGTCCGCCTCTTCCTCGGCTACAGCTCCGTCCTCATCGCCGCCTACCTCTTCTACCTAGACTACTACCTCAAGATCCCCTTTCGCTTGCACAAAGTCACCGCAGCATGGTGCGGGCTCGGCTATTTCCTGCTGAATGGTGCGCTGACGGCTTGGATATGGTTGGTGGAGAAGGGCGTGGTGTTTGAGGGGTCGAGGAAAGATGGAGTCAGTGTCAAGGTTTATTCGTTGGGAATGGCAGGGAAGAGGAAGTGGGAGCCAGTGTATCGATTGGTGCTTGTGTGGGAGGGTGGGAAAGGAGGGAAGGGAGGGAGGAAAGAGGTCGAGGTTGGGTTTGAGGGGTTCTTTGAGGGAAATGGAATGTTTGTGCCGGCGAGGTTTGAGGAGTGGTTGAGGGGTGTGATGCCGGTTATTCAGGATGGAATGAAGCAAGTTGCAGCGGATCCGGCGCAAGCGGCTACGAGTAGTGTTGAAGTTGGTGGGACAGCGAATGGGACGAAGAGGAGGAATTGAGGCAGAGGAGATGCTGCTGAACTGTAGCTCTGTTGACGGTTTTGGTACCTCTCACTTGAAAGAATGTCTGGGCCATACGAAAACAACAGTCATGAATCAATATGATACTTACGCCAGCTACTATGACTATGTCTGCAGGAACCACCAAGAATGAAAGTCCGCGCCAGACATATGACTTCACTGACCGCCGCGTGAAATAGCCCGTGTAATACGCAGGATCCATCACCGATACTGTTCGCTAAGACAGAAACATTCTCTCATGCCTCCATACGACACCTTCACGCCACATCCCAAAGCCTTGGCGTCCCAGATTTTTGCGAAAGCGAAATCGTAACTCAAAGGAAAAAAAGGTGTGGAGGGTGCTGGAGAAATTCGTGATTGCAGAATTCATGCATGCGATATGAATCTCAATTCGACTCGATTTGGGATATGAACATCACGAAGAATATGCCTAACATGAAGAACACTGTTGGGACCGAAAGTGAGACTCTTTGCATGACTGATACTAGTCCTCACCCACGCAGCTCCTTGAATTGTCTATGGTCTATATACAATCATTCGATCTACTACGAGCATCAATGCTTTCGTCGTCGCTGAAGAGTGACAAATCTCACCACTCACAAGAGAACAGTTCGACGTCTCTCCCTCCTGCTATTTAGACGGACATGCCAATGCCAGCAGACCAAACCAAGCAAGTCCATAGTCGCGCTATTGTAACCAATAGACGGGGCATCAAGACCTTTGCCAAAAAAAAATGTGCCATGCCATTTCATAGCCGTGGGTGAGGAAACCAACCCTTCAAAACCAGCTTCTACCTGATGCCCATATGACACATTCGACCATAACGATAGGTGCAATGACGTTAGCAAGGGTTAAATCGACAGTATGAGTCCGTCTGTGTCTTGTCTTGTTACGACAATCACGACCTCCGAAAAATGGTGATATTAAACCCAAGATGGAGGAGATATGTAGAAATAATCATAGATTCATCTACACTTACAATCAATCGAACCAAGGTTGTCTTACCTCCCTGCCACGGATATAAGCAGAAGCAGTAGCACATACAGAAGGAAGAGGATGAAGATATCGAACTATTGAGTCAGATACGTGAGAGCTACTAACCTTTCGTGGTGTTCAGTCAAAGCAGTAGTGACAAGATAAAGAGGATGAGTGATGACGATACGTTTTGCATTAATGATTGTGGATGTTATTGTGGATGTTAATAAAATTCTTTGATGTATCATACAGTATTGATAGTGTTGTAGTGGAGATAATACAAACAAGAAAAGATTGCCCGATGCCATCCCTAATCCCATACCTTAGACCCTCTATGTATATACCCAATGCCAACATACTCAAGCCTGCGCATAGCAAGCGAGCAGACCTCTCTGTTTTCGAAGACTGCACAGCAGCCTATATCATTACTCTCCTCCACAAGACCTCCCCCTCCCCATTCCTCCACTATTCATAAGCATCAATGAGGACGACCATTCTAGTTTCCCTCTACGGCTTCAGGCAAAGTATGGATCAACCTCGATGGTGCGCCCATCTCACCCGGTACAATGCTCATCATCCTGCTTCCCCTCCTCAACTGCTGAGTCAGCTCTTCGTGTCCAGCAGAAGAGCTCCTTCCAGTCATGCTTGCCAAGTGAGACTTAGCAGCATACTTGGGCACGTAACTAGGTCGTCTGATGGGAGATGGAGCACCCTCAACAGAGTATGCAGGGCTGGTGTCTCCACGTCCGGACTTAGGGTTGAGGAAGGAACCCTTGCGGGAGAAGATGCTGTGCTTACGTTCGCCGGCGGGTGAGCTGAAACCCCATTGGAAGAATGACGAGGATCGAGACTTGACTGAGCCGGGAGTCTCTGGGCCGGGAGAGTTGGGGTCGCGTTGGGAGCTGCCGGCCTCTGAGTCGGCACGGAGAACAGATTCGTTGAGAGGTGTGGCGATGGAAGGGTAGGTCTTCTGGTCGATGGAGTAACCTGCACCGAAGGGGTTGGAGAAGGAGGGTGCGTTGAGGCGGTTCATGGTCTTGGTTTGCGTGGTGGTGGAAGACATTGTTGATTCAGTGGTTGTGGTTATGTATAGTGTTGTATATGCTTTACCAGAAAGCAGATGTTGAACTGAAATGTGTGTTGAGTTATAGTTGATAAAAGATTAAGGTCGAAGACTTGATGGAGTGAGTCCTGATTGAAACGAATGGACGAAGAAGAAATACAAAGGTCGATGAAGTCGATAGATTAAAAGGTTGATTGAAGAGTGGATGAAGAAAAGAAAGTTCGCACAGCGAGACTAAGCCTTCTTTTGAACCACTTGATCTGTTCCTTGGGCTAGGATGTGACTTTCTTCTCGAAGCAGGGGATACGGTTTAGAGTGTAAGTCAGCACGATCTTGCGAGGTCATAACCTCCTCATATACCTGCGATTGGCGACATCTCATCCTTATACGAACACGAGATCGTCCTGAGGGTCAGGCGGTGGACCATAGGCCGATGCCAATAGAGGTACAGTGAGTACCTGAGAAGCGTATGTGACTTCACACTGTCTGCGGGGCATTGTGGCAGAAGTGCGATCTAGGCACTGCATTGAGGTTGGCTGAGGGGAAGTGGGCTCGTATCTCTCGTATGTCGGCCGGGGTTGAGCACGAAGACTGGCTAAGCATGAGCTGCTCTTAGTGTGATGCAGCACATAGCTGTGTGTGCGTCGTATCGCAGTGGCAGAAAGCTTGGTACTGTCGGTACTCGCATACGAGGTGTGGCTCGGCGAATTGTTGATTCAATCGACCTCTTGATCACCCACACACTATTGGACGAACAGATCACAATTGGGCATTCCAGCACAGTATTGCTCGCATAGAAAGGTTGGCAATGTTGAGTTGAAAGCGAAAGAAGAAAGTGTGGAAAGAAGGACAGGGGTTTTGCTCGCCACCTAACTTCCCAAGTTCCCAACACGTTTTCGGCAAGCGCAAAGGTCAGTTTTCGCAACGACTCGAGTGTGACCCGTTGCTCTTACAACTTCTCGAGCTGCTTGATGGATGGACGGATAGTCAAGTGACTGCACATAATCATGTCTCCAAAATAGAAGAATTATACTGTGCTGATACATGTAGAGGGAAATTTAGAGATCGACATCCAGAATACGAGACAGATCAGTGATATCTACTAGGTAGCTAACTCATGCTCAAGAATGGTCGGTGGATGCTTGTACAATGTGGGTAAATATTTTGTGCTTCACATTGCTGTCGTTATCTATTCATATATTTGTCATAATCATCCATACTGTCCAATCTCATTCCGCATCAATCATGCGCGAAGCTCTATCCTTCAGTCCAGTACCAAAACATATATACAGAGCTGATCATTCAATAACTTGGGTCTCCACAATAAACTTGCTCGACCTCGACCTTCTTTCCTTTTTACTCTTTCCAACGTGAAACTCACATTTGAATTTTAGACTTTCCCCTTGCGTTCCACTTCCAGGAGCCGATCGACTTACACATACTTCATCGCCAGTATACAATCGTCCGAAGCACTTGCGACCTGCGTCATCTCGATCCGGCAGGAGTATGCCATTCACGGTGATGCCTTTGGAACTTCCAGTTGAGACGAGAAGCTCTAGGCTATCAAGCTTCGTCCAGTCGCCACCTTCGCGCTCAACCTTTTCGATATCCGGTGCGTGGAATAGCAGCTCCAATCCCAACTTTGGCACACGCGAGTCTCGTCCATTGGGGTAGACAATTGTGCATGTAGGCATCCGCCCCCAAGTGGTTATTCTTGACGTGATGTTGAACGATACCACGGCGAAGCTGTCGACAGTGGAGGCGAGCCTACCAAGCACTGGCGGAGGCTTAACGAAGGTGGCCGAGAAAGACAAGTCGGTTTTCTTGCTATTTTCCTTGTTGTGGTCGACTGACTGTGCAGCGAAGTCTATGCCACTTATTCTACTAGCATACTCCAGAGTATGCGTTTGTGGGTCGTACGGGTCGTAGAAGAAGGAGGCTGAGACTGGCAACTCAATTTGTCGTCGAAACTGTTGCTGACTTTTCGGTGTCTTAGTCTGAGACCCGTCTTGTGCATCTTTGGACTGGCCCTTCGGGGTGGGCGTAATGTCGACACGACGAGGTGAGATCCTTTCGTAGCTATCCCTGCCAATAGCTGAATCCGGTGACGACTCCATATTCATATCACGAACCATCGAAGTGACTAGTTCGCCCACAGACTCGTCACGCACCAGCTTCTCTGCCCCTCCGACTGTCGGTGGAACTGGCCACTCAATGATCTCACCACTGCTCGAGGCTGCACTTTCTCTTTCCGAGTGTGCCTCAGATAGATCAGGCCACCACGAACATGACATTTCCTCGTCGGCTTGATGGATTGGAGGAGCACCGAAGACACCCGAGCTCTTCAAGGCAGCAGGGTTAACCCGTATCAAACGCGGAGGTGTCTCGTCTACAGCTCCGTCTAGGTTGGCCCTGAAAGGCGAAGGTGCTGGACTTGATGGCGGCTGAGGCGCATTGCGTATTGCTCGCACATCATCAAGCTTGTGCCTTTTCGTTTGTGGTTGTGAGCCAAAGTCACTCGAATCTTTGTTGCCTCGTGAGGGCGTCCCCTGTTCGACTAGGCTTAGCTGTGAGCAGTCAGGCTCGTCTTCCTCATCTATAGAGGCCAGAGTTGCGTCACGCCTGACTGTAGGCAAGTTGGGTGATCCAGTGAGCCACGCATGCTCAAAACATTGTGCGATTGTCAACCTCTTAGTAGGATCAATAGTCAGAAGTTTTACCAAAAGGTCCAAGCAAGTCTGACTGATACCGTGCTGTAATAAAGCCCCGGGCTTGAGTTTACTGTCCATGATGTTGTTGAACATAGCCCTACCAGTATTATCTACGATACCTTCGAATGGTGGCTCTCCACAAAGAACATGCCACAATACCGCCGCGTAGGACCAGAGATCCACAAGCTCACTGTATGATCTGGGATGTGACCCACGTTGTCTCTTCTGTCGTTTGATGACAGCGGCATCATAGAATGGAAATACTTCAGGAGCACAGTATAGAAGAGTGCCACAGAAAGTCCTGAGGAATGTTTCATCGCCGTTGACACTCTTGGAAAGACCAAAGTCTGTAAGCTTGACGACAAAAGGCTCTTCACTAGCGATGAGAATATTATCGGGCTTGATATCACGATGAGTAATGCCTTCCTCGTGCAAATGAGAAAGAGCGCTCAATATTTGCATGGTCATGGTTTTCCCAAGGTCCTCGGTAAGTGTTGGATGTTCTGACTCCTTCAGATAATGTGTGAGATCACCATAAGGTACATATTCCATCACAATGTACAGATGCTTATCCGTTTCTTCTGTGTCGAAGAACTGAACAACATTCGGATGCTGAATCCTCTGCATAATTTTGAGTTCACTGTCGAGCTTTTTATCGAGCACACCACGACGCATGAATCGCTTCTTTTCCAACTCTTTGGCAGCAAAGAGTTCTCCATTAAGACGAGTGGCGATCAGATAGACTGTCGCGAAAGCACCTTTTCCGAGAACGCCAGTACACTTGTACTTCTGACCTCCACTCCATGCCATGCCATAATCAGAACGAAGACATGGAGGATCCGCTAGTGCTGTGTAATAAGCTGGGATAATTGGCGCAGCCTCGGATGCTTCATCGCCACGAGGTCCTCGTAGAGCGACAAGTCTACCCGTGTCCGCAGTTTGCTGACGCTCCATGTACGAGTGAAAGTTGTCAATCCATTCCTCCTCAGCAGCTTCCCGGCTGGGAATACGGACAACGAACTTGATGTACTCTTGGTCATTCTCGACACACACCTCAATCACCGATCCAGAGTCGAGCACTCGCCAAGGATGTGCCCTAGAGACTTTTTGTTTCTTGCCGTTGACCATGGCTTCTCGCTTCCCACCTACAGGAATCTGATCCACCATCGAGCCATTCGTTGATAGATCCTCAAGCATCAATACACCCGAGGGATTGAGGAAGATGCGAAAATGTACATTACTTATTCTCTTGTGGCTGTTCGTCTTGTCGAGAACGACATCGCAAAGATCAGGCTTGCGTCCAAAACAAAAACCACAAGCCGGACTCTTGACTTGACTTGAAAAGCGTAGAACGATGTCTCCTGTCGGGGTTGATGGTGGTGTTAGGAACGACGTATCATCATCTTCATCATCTTCGTCATTAGGCCCCTCGGGTGATAATTGTGTGCCATTGCCAACCAAGCCTGGTCCAAAGCTCCTCAAGAACATCTGCTTGTTGTATATGGCTGTATGTGTTGCGATCTGGTATGCTGGCCGTGAAGCAGGATGCAGTATACAGATGACATCGGCAACATCGTCGTCGACTAAGCCTGACGTTGATTGGCCGTCTCTTCGCCCATCAAAGAGTGGTTGGGTAGCTTCTTGAGTAGCTTGTGTTGCTTCGTCAAGCGACATCTCATTGTCGTTGGGCATGGTCTCTTGTGTACGTGGTGGCACGATTTCTTTTTATAGCCACTGTAGAGACCAGTATAGTGCGCCTGTGGACCCAGCCTTTGTTCTTGTATGATAATCTTGGGAGTGCTGAAATCCCGAAAATCTACGTGTTTGAAGCACGTCTTACGCGTCGTTTGAGCAGGGGAACTGAATGGGTATCAATCCGAGTTGTGACTAGTTGAACTCCTCCTACAATGAAGGTATGTACGGAAAACTTCGAGAAGACGTTCTGGCAGCTATTACTAACAGTCCTGGACTACAGTGAGGCTTTGCAGGTTGATGAACGCTTCGAACAGGTGGGATCAGGTAGCCAATATATACAGAGCCTAAAGTGTCTATTGGGAGGTCGAGTGAGGGTAATAGAAGGTCTTCAAAGGGTGACTCGAGAAGTTCGGATGGGAATAGAGAGGGCGGGGTGTCTTAGCCTAATAAGTCCTGCTTCTGGCTAGTGGTAGACTTTGACCTGCAAAGTATTAGCATGTCACTTGCCGCTGTGGTTGAAGCAGAAACAAACCATGTCGAGCTAGTTGTCGCGGCAATGCAAGGTGAATACTTGCAAGAAACCTGGTGTAACACCAGTGACTCGAAGCAAGCTTGGTAGACCGTTTAGGCAGCAGGGAAGCCTTGGCGTCGGCGTCAATTCATCTAGCCGAAAACGGAAAATCACACTTCGCACGCAGGTCATAGCGAGAGCAGTTATAACAAAGACGATATGATTGACTCGTCTCGGAATTAATTGTACATAGCATGCCTTAGTGTTCATAACCCATTAGTCTAGTTGTACGCCATGTACGATGCTGTCGAACTGAAGCGCTTCTGTCCTGCAATAACCTTGTCCACAGCAGCAAGAAAGTCTTTTTCTGTGGCCAGCTTTCTCCTCTGCCTTATTGCATACATTCCAGATTCAGTAGCCACGCTACGAAGTTCAGCACCAGTGGCATTTGGGCACAGGCGTGAGATGAGCTCCCATCGAATATCTCTTTCGACGGACATGCTCTTGGCGTGAATGCGGAGGATGTTTGCTCTTCCTTCCATGTCTGGTAGCGAGAACTCGATCTTCCTGTCGATACGACCAGGACGCATAAGCGCAGGATCCAGTGTCGAAGGTCGGTTGGTGGCGAACATGACCTTGATATTACCTCTTGCATCGAAACCGTCCAATTGTGTGATGAGTTCAAGCATAGTCCTCTGCACTTCATTGTCTCCTCCAGCTCCATCATCGAAACGTGCACCTCCAATGGCATCGATTTCGTCGAAGAAGATGATGCAAGCCTTCTTCGTTCGGGCCATCTCAAAGAGCTCACGCACCATTCTTGCGCCTTCTCCAACGTACTTCTGCACAAGTTCACTACCAATGACTCTGATGAACGTAGCGTCTGTTCGGTTGGCAACTGCTCGTGCACAAAGAGTCTTTCCTGTTCCTGGTGGTCCGTAGAGCAAAGCACCCTTTGGAGGGTCAATTCCTAGATCCACGAACCGTTCTGGCGATAGCAGAGGCATCTCAACGACTTCTCGTAGCTTTTCGATTTGTTCCTTGCAACCTCCAACATCTCCATATGTGACATCAGGCTTGTCCTCTACCGTCATCATGGTGACAGTCGGGTCAATCTTGGGCGGTAATGGAAGCATGATCTGGTATTTGGTTCGGTCGACACTGTTTCAACATTAGCATCTGTAGTATAATATCTTGAGACAAGCACAACTCACCCTACGCGCATTCCCTCTTCGATATCCGTCGGACTCACACGCTCACCAAGATTGACGACAAACTTGGCTATTTGTTTGACATTGATGACATATTTCGCCTTGTCTTCGTCCTTCTCGTCCTGAATGATCTTGGTACATCTTGCTACCTGTAATGGTTGCTCTTCTTGCATTCTTTGTCTATCTGCTGCAACATCCCAAAGATGTGGTGGTGCAAGCCCTGTGTCTGACTCCTTGATTCCAATCTTCTCGTTGACGCTGTTTTGTTTGTCTTTGATATCTTTCTCGAGCCGCTTCAAAGCAGCTGCATAGGGAGCCGCTCCATATGTCTTGAGTACTTGGATATCTTCATCTGAAAGTGGAGTGATCTTCTTCTCCACTACTTCATCATCCGCAAAGTCCTTCTGGTACTTCTCCCAGCTTGATCCAGTTGCGCTAGGCATGTTGGAAAGGAATGCAAGTTTCAGATGCTGGCTCTACTTGGTTGCTGAGAAGGAGCACGTGTGGCGAGGGCAATATTTGTCAATAGTAGTGTACAGCCACTCTGAGGAGGGTTGGAAGGCTATGCTGGTCTTGAGATGGTGAGGATGCAGGAGAGGCAAATGCTATGATGTTGATAAAGAAGTGAATCAGATGGTTGTCATCGAAGCCGAGAGATGATGCTTGTTGGAGGTAACCCTAAACGCGCCAAGCCGACACGACTCTCCAGCAAAAGTTCAGGACGAGATTGCCATGGAACAGCGAGCTAGACAATTTATAGCAACAGCCTCAACATCTGCAAGACTTTCTCCAGTGTGATTGCTTGACCATTCCACTCAGAAAAACATTATGGCTACAGCTGCTCTTGGGCCAACTGGCGCCGGCAACAATGCCTTCAGAGACAAGGAAAAGCCCATGGCGGTGAGAACAGCCAACATAGGTGCGCGTTGCAATGTACAGATGTCACCTTGCCCGAAGCTTACAATAATCTAGTCGCCGCAAGAGCTGTGGCGGATGCGATCAGGACTTCTTTGGGACCGAAGGGCATGGACAAGATGATCCAGACTGGAAAGGGTGAAACAATTATTACAAACGACGGCAACACAATGTTAAGAGATATGAGTGTATTACATCCTGCTGCGAAGATGCTGGTCGACCTGGCGAATGCACAAGATATCGAGGCAGGAGATGGCACAACGTCAGTGGTGGTCATTGCAGGAAGCTTGCTTGGTGCGGCAGAGAAGTTATTGGCAAAAGGTAGGGCTGATCGTCCTTTGAGAGACTGTTCTTCCGGCTGTGCTAATTCCAGCAACAGGCCTTCACCCTACAGTCATCGCAGACGCCTTCCAGCGAGCAGCATCGAATGCAGTCGAAATTCTTCACGACATGTCCGTACCAATAAACCTCACAGATCGAGCAACACTCCTCAAAGCCGCTACCACATCGCTCTCCTCGAAAATTGTCTCACAAGAACCCAAGCTGGCGCCAATGGCAGTAGACTCGGTGCTGAAAGTCATCGATCCAAAAACAGCAGAGAACGTAGACCTTAAGAACATCAGAATGATCAAGAGACTGGGAGGCACGATAGACGACAGTGAGATGATTGATGGTCTCGTACTGAATCAACAAGTACTGAAGAGTGGCGGTGGTCCCACACGTATGGAAAAGGCACGGATAGGTCTTATTCAGTTCCAGCTCTCACCACCCAAACCTGACATGGAGAACTCAATTGTCGTCAACGACTACCGCCAAATGGACAAGATCCTGAAAGAAGAGCGAACATACCTCCTGAATATGGTTAAGAAGATCAAGAAAGCAAAGTGTAACGTCCTCCTCATTCAAAAGTCTATCCTCCGCGACGCCGTCAACGACCTCTCTCTTCACTTCCTTGCCAAGCTCAACATTCTCGCGATCAAGGATATCGAGCGTGACGAAATCGAGTTCATTTGCAAGTCGACCGGCTGCAAGCCCATCGCGGACATTGACTCCTTCACCGAGGACAAACTCGGTACTGCTGAGCTCATCGAAGAAGACAATTCTCTTGGTGCTCGACTTACAAAGATCACTGGTGTAAAGCCTCTGCCCGCACAACCCACAACCGGCACACAACAGGCAATCGCGAAAACGATATCTATTGTCGTCCGTGGTGCGAACCCGCTTATTCTCGACGAAGCTGAGCGATCCCTCCACGATGCACATTGTGTGATTCGCTGCCTGATCAAAAAGCGAGCTCTTTTAGCTGGTGGTGGTGCACCAGAAATTGAAATCGCACATCGCCTCAACAAACAATCACGAACACTCACCGGCACTGACGCGATTTGCTTCAAGGCCTTTGGCGACGCCCTCGAGGTCATTCCAAATACGTTAGCAGAGAACGCAGGACTGAACCCTATCAAGGTCGTCACGGAACTCAGACATAGACATGCACAAGGAGAAGTCAACGCTGGCGTCAGTATCAGGAGTGGTGGTGTCAAGACCGACATTAGGGAGGAGAATGTGCTACAGCCCCTGCTAGTCAGCATGAGTGCGATTGAGTTAGCGACGGAGACTGTGCGACATATCTTGAGGATTGACGATATTGCTTTGAGCAGATGATCAACTATCAATGGATGAGCACGAAGAGTACGGTCGTTCGCCCTCATATATCTTCGGCTGTCGGGCCTTCAATAAAGCGTCATGATACAGCTGAGGCACGCAAGAGCAGGCCGAGAGTGTTGTCGATGATCAATGATGATGTATATACGCAATGAAGGTACGAAGCAAAAGTAAGTCGATTGTGACTACGCGACCAAAGCAGTAAAAATAGAAGAAAGATTCAAGATCCCATTCTTCTAATTGATTGCTCGAATCTGTTCAATTGTTGTTGTATAGTGAATACTACCGCCGCATCTTTTCTGTAGTCGCTCAGCTCACTGCACCAGCCACAAACTCTGATTACCGCATCTCATCACCTTTTCTTCCCACATCGCCTTCTCCCTACCCACACACCCTTAACACCATCTCTTTTAACACGCATCTCCCTTAACACCTCCTCCCTACCCACACTCCCCTACCCACACTCCCTTAACAAGCATCCCCCATCACAACCGAAACCCCCGCCTCACCTCCTCCAAAACCACCTCCGCCCTCTCCTCCAAAACTCCGCACACCTCCTTCATAGCCTCCTCGTCGGTACGCACCAGCCTACTCTTAACAAGACACCTCCTCCCTTTCCCCTTGCCCTCGTCGCGATCGACGACAACAGCCACCATGGAATTGTGGCCGATGCGATATGTCTCGATGGTGTAATGGCCTGGTCCGCCGTAGATGATGCGGCAGTTGAGTAGCCAGTTGGGGGGTCTTTTGTCGCTTGGGGTGAAGATGGAGGCGGGTGTGGTGGGTGCGCGTGGGTTGGGGAAGCGCATTTTGTTCGGTGGTGGGTAGGGGGGCTCAGAGATGTTTTGGCTGGGTTTCGTGTGAGTAGTGAGTGTGGTGCGATGCACGAGGTGAGGGTGCTTACGGGCTGAGGAGGCGGAGATTGTGAGTCTTTCGATGGTACTGGTGTTTGTGTATGCGTGCTGTGTTGGATACTGATATCGATTCCGTTGTGCTTGACTGAGAAAAGAAAGTGGAAAGAACATGGTACAAATGCTGAAACGAATGGTATATTAAGGATTGTATCGTGCGTGCGTTGTTTGCTACTGCTATGTGTGCTTCCTCTCCTGTCGCTTGAGGTGTTTGATTTGCATGCTTGCTTTTCTGCTTGTTTCCTGCTTGTTCTGGAAGACATGGAGTCAGCACTCAGGAGACCTGCTGCAGCTTGCTATGGTATGATATTGTTTGCTCGAGCGCCCGCAATCCTGTCTCCTCCGTATCCTTGACTTCTTCATTCTTTCGTAGGAAGTAGTCCGTCAGCCATAGATAATGCGACTGTTGAGCTCCCCATAGCTGCCTTCAATGCCAATGTTTCTAGAGACGGCATTGTCAAAACTTATGCATGCCTGATTGGAGCAAGAAGTTGAAGGTGAGTTTGTTGAGGTAAGTTATGTTTGAGAAGAGAAGAAGAGAAGAAGAAAGGAAGAAAAGAAGAAAGGAGAAGAAGATATCTCAGATGCAGGTACGGTATATTCATTAGTTCCTTGGTGTGGCAAGGTAGCTTTTCTTCGCTGCTTTGGCATCAAAGCGCCCTGTCTAGCATTATGAGCCAGCATTGTTTCTCTCCGCGCTCTTAAGACATTGTCGTTCCTACATCAACTTCTTCTCCTTGAACTCCTTGCCACTCTCCCTCTCGGGATGAACAGGTACGGGATGCTTGATCGTGAGACACCTAGAAGAACAATATCAGCAAAAAATTCCATATCCACTACTCCCATCCATCTGAACCATATCGTCGAACAACAAGACAAAGTGAAACACGCCTAAACAAAGAAGACTTACCAGATATCGAGGTAATCACATATACTAGTTATGACCTCGAGCACAAACCCGCCCCAAATCCCAATCACCAACCCCAAACACCCAAACATATACGCAACCTCGTACTCCTCCCCAATGACACCACTCCAGATACCCATATTTCTGCCCAGCGTATCAATAATAGCAAGACCCAAAGGGAAGTTGAGGATGTTGTGTTGTGGGAAAGAGGATTTGGTGAGATGGGCGATAATGATGCGGCCGACGGCGTAGGCGTTGGTGAGGCCGCAGTAGAAGGTGAAGGGGATGAGGTGGGTGCGGAGGATGGTCGGGTGTAGGTAGAGGTAGAGCGGAATGTGAAGCCAGGTTGTGAAGAAAGGGAGGAGGCCGGAGAGAGCGGGAAGAGTGGGAAGATTGCGTGAGCGGAGGGAGGTTAGGACGTTCTGAATGCTGTAAGGAGAGTGGTTAGTGTTGTGTTATACATGCAGTGGAAAGAGGAAGTGGTAGTACCTTCCATATGTCGCGAACACTAGGACAACGCCGCCGTACACCATATACCAATCCGTCCACGCCATCTCGTATATCCTCTCGCCTACTCCACCGTTCACCGCCCAGTTTCCCGGCTTGACGCCAAAGCACTCGAGGGTAGAACGTTGCCAGAATTTCGGCCCTTTGAAGGCTGTGAATGCGAAGACGATGACAAGTGTCAGGATACCCTCGACGGGTCCGGAGACGACGCCGAGAGTGAGTGTTTTTGTGTAGTATTCGTCCCAGGTTTGAACGTAGAAGGTTAGGAGTGCTTTGTGGCGGATGTGTTAGCTGGAGTGATGTGTGGCAAGAGGGATGAGTGAGACGCACCGGAGAAGGAAATCAGCACTGTCTTCCAGCCTTGACCGAGCATCATTATGCCAGCGAAGATGAGAACTTCGAGGGAAGTGTTCACCGCATCAACACCTATTTTCTTGATTAACAGATGTTCTCGCACGAGCACTTCTGAGTATCCTGACCATGATCGAACAGTTCACCAAGTGGGCCACTTTGTCCTGTTCGTCGTCTTCCCTACATGTCAATATTGTTCTGTCCTATTCCTCGACCTTGTCCATGGTCTTCAACTCACGCTTGTGTCCCATCTACAGCGTCAAATGTCTGGTATAAGAACAGTCCTATTGAACAACTTGCATATACCCATCGTGGCATCTCTTGATCCAAAGTGGAGTTGTAGTATAGCATCGTGAGGAGGTTTATGACAACGAATCCGAATCCAGTGAGGGTGATCTGAGAGAAGACATGTCAGAGAAGGATCCCAAGCCTTTGTTGCAACCTTATCGGTGTGTAGGCAATTCGCAAGATAGGATAAAAGAAGAAGGGCTTACAAGGTTTGGCCTGTACATTCAAATGTAATTAGCTATTCTGTTACACGAAGAACTGCATACAATATTCCTTCCTCGATAGATAAACTCGCGCAAAGATATACTCAGCTACTTCAAGCAATTCCTGTAAAGCATCAAACCAGACGAAAGAGAGAGGCACTCACGCCATCCACATAGGAAAGAAATGGATAGCCACATTCGTATAGAATGGCTTCATCACATATTTCGAGATCAGCGACTTATCCACGGCAGAGTACTTGTACTCCTTGAGTTTAGGCAACGCATCCTGGCGAATATAGACCATGTTAACGGTCGAAGTAGCAAGAGACAGAAAGCAGAGGATGTAGTGTAGAATGCTGTGTTTTCAGAATGGCCCCATTGGAAAGTTGGAAACAAAGTCGCGTTCGACGTCAGAGCGCGCGAAGCTGCAATCTGAAACGTTCGGTTGCAGTTTCCTCCTCTGTCTTAACCCCAACTTCCCAATCATCTCTCCATAAGAACTCCTCGGCCTTCTTCTCCAACACCCTCAACACCTCCTCGAGAGCCTGCTCTCTAGTAGGCCACGGTCTACTTTTGATAAGATGCTTTTTCCGCTTTCCCACCATATCACTGTAAATTCCATAATCGACAACGACAGACGCGTAGAAATTGCGTCCAAAGCATTTCGACTCGACGCTATAATGGCCTGGTCCGTAGATAATGCGACAGTTGAGTAGCCATTCAGGGCTTCTGTCGTTCGGGGTGGGTGTGGTGGGTGGGTGTGGGTGAGAGGGTGGCATGGTGGTTGATGTTTGGGGATCTGAGAGATGTGTGTGAGTTGCGTGGTACGATGCTATGTATGAACGGTGGTGGTGCTTACGAATGAGCTTGAGGTGGGAGGAATAGGGAGGCGAAGAAACAAATTGTGATTCCTAGATGGTGCCGGTGCTTTGTGCGTGCGTGCTGCGTTGGGATATTGAGACTGATCTTGGTTCTTTATTGTGCTTGACAGAACAGAGGAAAAGGAAGAGAAAAGGATCATGGTAAGAATGCTGGAAGTAGGCAAATAATGTATGAAGGACTCAATATCGTGCGTGGTTTGCTAGGCTGGTGTGTGTGCTTCATTCTCTTGCTTGAGAAGAGTTTGACAACGTGCTTGCTTTTCTGCTTGTTTTCGAAAACATGCCGCTCATGGAGGAGACCTGCTGCTGCTTGCTTGTTTGCCATGCCATAAAAAAGACGACGAAGAAGGAGAAATAAGAAGAAGAAGAAGAAGAAGAAGAAGAAGAAGAAGAAGAAGAAGAAGAAGAAGAAGGGCTTAGGAAGGAAAGGTCAAGTGAGATAGTAGTAAATCGATGTTAGCGTTTTAGTAAGCAACAAAGAACTTGTCAAAGAACTTGCAAGAGTAAGTGAATGTGAGTTTCGTATTTTACCTATTTTGATTTGCCTATTTTGTTGCGGAGGCTGAAAACAATAACGCGTGGTAGCCATTGGGTATTTTGATATGTGTATGCTGTTCGGTTCCTAGCGCTATACTGTTCATTTGAGCGATCCGTGTACTGTGCTGCAGTCTCTCGGACGTCGCCCTTGTATTCCAGAGCGAGAAATGCCGCCAGTCTTCGCCTCGTCCATGTTTTCATTACCACCACTCACGCAACCGGCGACCAAGGCATCGGCACCAAAATCGCACTCTTCATACTCTGAATCAATGGCACCGTCTTGTGCACCGTATCACTCCATCCCTCCTTCTCCCAGGATCTCTCCCTATTCTTCCTACGCTCCTCCAAGTCCGCAAACTGCCACATATGATGCACAGTGTTGAGCTCCCCAATCTGCGTAAACCATGCTCCTACGCCTTCCATAACTTCTAGTCTCGCTCTGAGGCCTTTCCTCCATTGAACCTCCCACTCGAGCAAGTTGCCTGGATGTAAGGTGTACGAGCGGAGTTCGAAGACGCCGCCAAGCGCTCGAGGAGGTGTGGTGGGCCAGAAAGAAAATTCTTGCATTAGGGAGGTCTTCTTGGAGGTGATGAGTGTTTTGAGCTTGCGGTCGAATTCAGCGAATTCGGGACTTTGTTGGATTTTGTGGAGGGATTTGTGGTAGCCGCTGGAGGGAGGGTGTTAGTGATGACATTGCGTGGTAGAAGTGTATAGACATGTCATACTTGTATTTCTCATACTCCCAGATGTGCACTGAGATTCTCAGTTAGTCTCGGGTAGTGCTTTCGCTTTACTCGGTTTCAGTACGCACCAAAAGTATCACAATCGCCAACCTCTGTCCTCCAGCTACCAACCAAATGCACATGGTTATCCGGCGCATTAGCCACCTTCGGATACCAGTTCCCGACTAGCTCGACATACTCATCCACCTTATCGGGCTTCACCTCATGAAACACGATAGAATGAACATACTTCCCTCTTGCCACCACCTGCGAAAACGACCTCTCCATATCCGCTTCCATCTCTTGGCCCTCCTTCGTACCATAGATGATCGAATTCAAAGCTCCCTTGACGCCCTTCTCTTCTTTCGGAGCAGAGGACAACGATGAGGACGGTGTGCTAGCACTCTTGGCTGATTCATCTGTGTTAGCAGGGGTATTTTGTGAACTATGTGTCACGGGACTGGAGGCAGCGACGGTTGACTGACAATCAGCCTGCTTCTTTGTCTGCACAGGACGATCGCGAAACTCTTTTCGCTTGCTGTGGAAGTTGGAGACGTTCCTTTCGAGGCCGTCGACTTGGGATAAGGTGGGCGCTCGTGAGGCTAGGCGGGAGGACGAGGTTGAGATGGATCGTGAGACGATGGATGTGATTGGCTTTGAGGATGCGAGCCTTGCTAGTTGTTGTGTAGCATGGGGAGGCATTTTCGGGGCAGTTGGTGTGGTGGTGAGGATGAGGTAGACGAGGCTTGAGCGAGACTGGAGACTTGAAAGCAAGCAAGAGTGATGCTGGTAGATGTAGGACTCGTTATCCACAGGCTCGATAGCAGTGTGCTGTCGATTGAAATGCGGGGAGAGGTGGCTGTATTAGGGACTCCCGCCTAGAAGGGATGTAGCTGATTGGAGCAGTGACTTGAGTACAATGCTGGCTGTAGCTCACGTTCCACGGCTGATAGATGGAGGGGTATGTACTTGCTAGAGGTACTTTACCTTGTTGTGTCAATGTATCAGGGGAGACGGAAGTGTGGAGAACCTCACTCAGTTTCAACGTCATGCGTGTGTAGAACAGGAACACCTCTTCATACAGCCTAAACAACCCAGCTCATCTACATTCTACTATCACACGCCATGTCTCAAAGCACAGCCCAGCTCAATTGGCAGGCCTCCAATACCTCACAGCCCAACAGATCCTCATCACTGCCACCAGAGGTGATAACGTGTCTAAAAAATGCAAGATTTGTATGTATTGGACTTTCACTATCAACAGCATAGTCCCTCTATCTAACTTCTTCAGCTGCACTTAGCAACATGTCATGAGCAAATACCACACATCTCACTGATGAACTACACCTACCTACCCTCCACCCCTTTCACCCCCACACCCGTCATCATCATGACTACCAATCCCGAATCACGCAAAACAGACAACCTCCTCGTCAATCCTCGCGTGTCTCTACTTGTCCACGACTGGGTCTCTCACCGTCCACCAACTCGCGATCCAGGTCCTGAACGGAGCGCAGGGTCGCCGCCACCAGAAGCAGCTAGATCGAGCTTGGCTAGCCTATTAATGAGCATGAATACGACGGCCATGTCCCGCATCAGCGCCACAATCAATGGCGACGCCAGAATACTAGACGCTGGTGGCGAGGAGGAGAAGTGGTGCAGAGAGATGCACCTACAGAATAACACTTTCCGAGATCAGCCAGCAGCGGAAGAGTTGTTTGGCACAAGTCCGAGCGATACCATGGCTGGAGATGGTGGCAGAGGCCATTGGGTCGAGGGTGAAGCTGTCAGGGTTGTCGTGGTGAAGATTAGCGACGGAAGAATTGCTGATTACAAGGGTAAGGTGGATGACTGGATTATTGTGCCCGAGCAAGAGCAGGATCCTATGGTTAATGGAGTTTGAGACTTTCACATACTCCGGAATATCATCGACGTCGGGTTTTTCGTGGTGATGGAGGGTTCAGGACGTATTCTTCCACATCAGCTGATCCTCGAAGAAGCAAGAGCTCGGTATCTCTTAATGGAGCTTCGGGCAGAATTATTGCCTCTGGGGTTTGGTCTTCCCAAAACCATGGCGTGGCGAGGCCAACATCCTCATACCTGATGCGATAATCCCTTAACGCTTTTGGATTGTAAGAACCTTTGTCCCCATATCCTGGGCCGTTCAAGACAAAACGGGAGCGAACAGAGGCATGAATGTACTCGTTGGTATTGCGGAGCGGCTTATTGGTTACGTCGCCTGTTCTAAGCATTTGTGTCAGTTTCAGATCCATACCCAGATGAAGTCATGGCGATGTTCGCTTACCTTGGGTCAACGCGGAAGTAATCTCCAGGTGTTCTTCTTATGGCCCCACCAAGGGCGAATACTGCCGTCTCCGAATTGTAAATCGTTCCTGGCCACTTATCAGCACTTCAGAGCCATTCGAGGAAACAACAGAGAACGATTACCAAATGACCAAGGCCTTATTCTTTCTCTTTTGCTCTTGTAATATTCAATGTTGGCTCGATCTTGCACGAGCA
>Ga0160427_10000335_pt1 | contig 29557 bp, 46 predicted proteins | sample SolpanmetagenomL_FD_108194 | JGI IMG/M metagenome (GOLD analysis project Ga0160427, IMG submission 108194) | Solar panel surface microbial communities from Lawrence Berkeley National Laboratory, California, USA - L | ecosystem: Engineered > Built environment > Solar panel > Unclassified ...
CGGTTACTGCGCGATGAGGTTCTGCCCGATCACGTTGGTGAGGAACATGCCCAGGTCCGGGGCCGTGACCTTCATGTCGTAGGCGGTGTGGATCTGAATCCAGTCGGCCGGCGCGCGGTCGTCGTAGCCGCGCCGGATGATGGCCAGGCCGCTGGTGTTCTGGGCATCCTCGCGGGGGCCCTTCATGGCATTGGTGAGGCCACGCCAGTTGAAGATGTACCCGGCCGAGGGGATGTCCTTGCTGGGCCGGGGGGCCACGAAGCCGAGCCACACCGAGTTGGCGTCGACGATGAACTGGAAATCGTCGGGCAGCCCTTCTTTGGCGTTGTTGAACACGCCGCCGGCCACCATGACCCGGTCCACGTCAAAGAACTGCGCCATCAGATCGATGTCCACAATGCCCTTCTGGACGTACTTGACGCGGTCCACGAAGTCTGGAGAGAAGACCAGGTAGTTGTACACATTCTCGCCGATCACCATGACATTCGGCTTGCGGCCGGTCATCAGCTTCATCCGGGTGGCGCGGCTGCGGATGAACTGGGCGGGCATGGCGCCGGCCTGGTCCCACTGCAGAAAATCCGCCGCGTCCGGGGTGGTGCTCGGATTGCTGGCGGTGCCGTGATACTCGAAGGCCCAGATGCCCGTCCGGAAGAAGCTCTCGGACCAGTCTTTGTCCATGCTGAGCTTGGCGTTCAGCGTCAGGTAGTTCACCGCGCCCTCGAAGGGGGCCATCGGGTCGGGCGAGTTGGCGATGTCGGCCGGGTCGATCACCTTCTCCAAGGCGTAGTTCTCGCACCAGAAGGAGTCGTTGTGCTGCTTGTAGGCGCCCTGCACCGGCCGGTCGCCGTAGGGCTTGAGGCGCATCTCAGGCCGCAGCAGGCTGCCGCGGTCCCAGACGCTGTAGCGCCCGCCCTGCTGAGTGACCGGCAGGATCGGAAAGGTGTTGGGGGCCAGGAAATCCTGGTCGGCCTGCAGGTCGGCGATGGCGATGTTGGTGAGGAACGGATCGACGCGGCCGCCGCTGTGGCTGGCGGGGAGGGGGCCGCTGGTCTGGTTGTACTGGCTGGGGGTGGGTGCAGTCATGTTCGGCACATCCTTTGAGGAGAGGTCGGAGGGCCAGGGAACGGGTGCGGGCTGCCTGAACTGTCAGGCAGCCCGTTCTGGTCTGTGCTGTTTTCAGGCGTGGCGCAGGCCGGCCACCAGTTCGCAGGCGACGATGGAACCATTGGGGCCCGCCTCCGAGAACTTGCAGAAGTAGGCTTCGCCAGCAGCGGCCTTCACGGCCACGCCGGGCGTGGCGCCGATCTTGCCGAAGTCGCCGCTCACCACGTCCGCGCCCACGCGGACCTTGCTGCGGCCCACGGTGTGGTAGGTGGTCGAGGTGCCGGCAGCGAAGCCGGGCAGCTCGATGATGCCGGCCACCGACTCGGTGGTGTCGGCCAGATCAATGCTCGGCACCTGGTTGCTGGTGGTGCGCTTGCAGGCCTTCCACTGGTGGGCGGTGAGGTCGCCGGCCGAGGGGCCGACGTCTTTCTGGAGGGGCTTGACGGTGGACATGGATGCTCCTTGGGCGTCTCGCGGGCGCCGGGTGAGGGGCGAGAGGGCCGAGTGTCGATCAGGTGAAAGGGTGGATGGTCAGGGAGATCCGCTCAGTTGCGCATTGCGGCGTGGTAGCGGCGGGCGAAGGCCGGATCGGCGGCCATCACCTGCTTCTGAGCGTCGGTCAGGGTGAGGCGGGTGTCGGCGGCCATCAGGGCGCGGGCGCGGGTGTTGAGCTCGGCGTAGGTGTCGCCGCTCGCCTGGGCGGTGGCGCTGCCACGCTCCTGCATGAAGCCTTCACGGGCCTGGGCGCCGACGTTTAGCGCCTGCTCGTAGGCCTCGTACTCGTCTTTGGTCAGCTTGTCATGGGCTGCCCGGAGGGTGGCTGCGAAGGCGACGGGCTGGCCCAGCGCCACAGCGCGGGCCTCGAAGTGGCCGGTCAGGCGGATGTCGCGCTCGGCCGAGGCGCTCGCCTCTGCGTTCGTCGCGCGCTGCTCAGTGGCCGTTAGACGGCTGTTCAGGCCCTCGAACGCGGCAATGGCCTCGGGCGGCCAGCCGTTGGTGTTGGGGGCAGCAGCAGCAGGCTGAGCGGCGGCCTGGGTCGAGGCAGCGGGCGTGACCGGGGTGGCCGCAGCGGCAGGCTGCTCGCCGCCGCTCAGGTGGGTGGCGAGGAAGGTGCTCTCCTCGGCGGTCAGGGCCTCGCCCTTCTGGAGCTTTGCGGTGATGGTCTGGATGTTCATGGTCGGTGCCTCCTGGGCTGAGTGGGGGGAAGGGCCAGCGGTCGGCGTGGAAACGCCCGAGGCATCTGCTCGGGCGTCGGTGTCGTCTTGCTCGTCGTCTTCGGGATTGTCGTCCGGACCGGTGGTGCTCGGCGGGGGTGCGGCGTTGCCGGTCAGCTCGGCCAGCACCGTGCTCAGGCTCGCCACCCGGTCCACCAGACCCACCGCCACCGCTTCCTGTCCTACCCAGACTTGCCCGGTGGCCCATTTACTGGCCACCGTCTCGGCGGGCTTCTTGCGCCCGATGGCGACGGCCGCCACGAACTGCGCGTGGATGCTGTCCACCAGGGCCTGACGCTCGGCCAGAGCGGTCTCGGTCAGCGCCTCGGTCGCTTGGCCTAGGGCTTTCTTGACGGCGCTGCGGATGTACGTGACGACCACCCCAAGGCTCTTGTAATAGCCGCTGATGTCGGTGTGGCTGGTGATCACGCCGATGCTGCCCACCATGGCGGTGGGCGTGACGATGATCTGGCTGGCCTGCGAGCAGATCCAGAGTGCGGCGCTGCACATCAAGTCGGACGCGACGGCCACGACCTGCTTGCGGGCCCTGGCGTAGGCGACTGCCTCAGCAGCCTCCACAGTGCCCGACACGGTGCCGCCCGGCGAGTCGCAGGCGATCACGATGGTGGTGATGCTGGCGTCGTCGGCCGCCGCGATCACGTTGCGGGCGAAGGCCTGGGGGCTGACGTAGCCGTAGGACTCGGCCCACTCCGGGGCGCGGGAGATGATCGAGCCCTGCAGGGTGATGACGGCCACCCGCTGGCCCAGGGCGTCAACTCTGGGCAGGAAGGTGGTGGAGGCGTGCAGGTCACCGGGCTTGCTGGCGTCCGGTGTGGGTGTCTGACCAGCCTCCAGGGTCTGGCGCAGGCCGTCGAGCGCGTCGGGCGTGATGCCCCAGGCGTCGTGGGTCAGGGCGTGGGCGAGGAAGTTCAGGCTTGCGGTGGGCGAACGGGTGGGCATCATACGGGCTCCTTTACTTCCGCCGGACCTGGTGCTGCTGCCGGATGTGGCGCTCGGTGGCGAGGTCGCGCGTGGAGCTGACCTTCGGTTCCGAGGTGAAGGTCGGCAACTTGACGGGGGTCTGCCGACTGCTCACGTCGGGCACCTCGGCGACGGCGGTACCGAGGAGGGAGGTGCTGAGCGCGCCCAGGGCGATCAGGTAGGACTTCGGTCTGTGCATACGAACCTCCTAGAACGTGTGGTCGAAGGCCAGCGCCTGGTGCTGCCCGGGCGGCTGGCCGTCCTGTTGCGTGCCGTCTCCGCTGCCGGAGCCGGTCTGCACGGCGGGGTCTGGGTTGGCGGTCTCGGCTCTCTTGGGAACGCCGAGCTTCTCGCGCAGCTCGGTCTCCAGGTTCTCGTCGTGCGTGATGCCGCCGCTGTTCAGCAGCCCGTTCAGCGAGTTGATCAGGCCCTTTAGGGCAGCGTCAGACAGGCCGCCATGCTCCAGCGTCGGCCAGAGTTCCGGCGGCACGCCGTTGAGCTGCATCAGGCCCGCCACTGCGAAGCGGTTGAAGGTGGCGGCCACCCCGTCGAGGATGCCCGCGCCCGCCAGCTCGAACAGATCGGTCAGGTCGGTGCTGAGCGCCAGACTGCCCTTGCCGTCGATGCCCAGCATCAGGAAGCTGGCCAGCATCGTCACCGCGACGTCGCGCTTGTAGCGGGTGATGATCGGATTCACGTCAATCGGCGAGCTGCCGGGCGCGCCCAGCAGGCTGAACTTGTAGCCGGTGTTCAGCTCGACCGGCTTGCGGCTCTCCGTCTTCGGGTCAAAGACGGTCTCGATATAGGTGCTGCTGGGGACCACCACCACCGCCTGTTCGTCCCGACGCAACGCCTTGGCCTGCTCGACGATCAGATTCAGCGCGGCCTTCTCTTCGGCCGTTGCCTCTGCGCTGAGCATGCCGATCGGCACTTCGACCATCGGGATACCGGTCAGGTTACGTTCTACGCCGATGGCCTCGAACTCCTCCAGGCGCTTCTGGAAGTAGTAGGGCCGCCGGGCGTTCTTCAACATGCTTCGCCCTTCAGGGTGGTTGCCCGCCTCGGTGGTGCGGAAGTGCAGGGCGCGCTGGATCGGGATGAAGACCTCGCCCCGCTCGGTGCTCTGCCACATGCCCTGGATGCCACCGTCACCGTCGAATGCCCAGCGCGACAGCGTGTTCTGGGGCCGCAGGCTCATCTTCCGCCAGCCGATCAGGTTGTCCGAGTGGCGGCTGCGGTACTTGGGGTCCTGTTGGTCCGGGCCGCGCCGGTACTTATAGATCACCTCGAAGTAGCTCCAGCCGAAGGGCAGCATGGTGAGCACCTCGGCGATCAGGCCAGGGAAGGTCTGGCTCATGTCCTCACGGCACTGGTCGAGGAAGCTGGCCCAGTACTTGGCTCGGGCCTCAGTCCAGGCGCCCTTCGGCCCGTCGGGCTTCTCGGCGGGCCGGGCGGTCCAGGTGACGCGGCGGAAGAAGCTCTCCAGTGCGAAGAAGCTGCCGCCGACCACGCTGCTGTTGTCGCGCAGCTCGGTGTACTGGTCGATGGCGCTGCGTCCGAACTCGGGGTACTCGCGGTCGTACCAGGCGCCGCTGTTACCGGTGCTGCCGATGATGCTCAGATCGATCTTGGGAATAGGGATTCACCTCCTGGTGCGAAAACTGCTGCTCTTGCCAAGGTCCATGGCCTGGGTGGGTGCGGGAAGGGGCGGGCCGGCCTTCTTCTTCTCCTGCTCGGCCCGCCTCCGTTTGAGCCGGAAGCGCTGCAGGGCCTGGGTGGTCGGGTCGATCTGGTCATCGTTCGCGCCGTTCGGGAACTGAATCCACTCGGGCCGGTATTCGCTGTTCACCCAGGCAGTCAGCTGCGGGTGCGGCAGGTAGACGTTCCCGGCTTCGATGGTGCTGCTCTCGGCATTGACGCGACTCTCCTTGCTGCCCTCTGGCTCCCAGGCGATCAGGCCGGTCACGGTGGAGCGCAGGTCGTCCATGATGGCCGGGCCGTTCGCCTTGTCTTCGATCACGTGCTCAAGGATCTCCGGGTGCTTCTCGGCGAAGCTGACCAGCTCGGCCTTGGACTGCACGTAGCTCCAGCGGCCGCGCACCTGGTCGAGCAGGAAGTTGTCGGCGCCCCTCGCACCCCAGTCCTGGCCGACCACGAAGTCGCTGTTCTTGTTCCCCTTGAAGGTCAGGTCCCAGCTGCTGATGCGGAAGTCGAACTCGGTGGGCGTTGGGACGACCACGGCTTCCTGCTCTGTGACCGTGCCGTCTTCGGCCACCACCTGTACCAGGACTGGCTTGAGGTAGGGCAGCATCTCGGCCGGGGCGTGGTAGCGCCACCAGCTGTCCTTGACGATGCCACCGCCAACCGGGGAGGGTCGCTGCTGGAGCTGCCCGGCCTCGCCGAAGGAACCGAGGTCATGCGCCGCCTGGGCGTAGTCGGCTTCATCGCGGAACTCAGGGAAGAGCAGCTCGCCACGCTCGGTGCGCGGGTCGCTCCAGATGCTGGTCTCGGTGTGGTACTCCGGCTCGTACTTCTCCGGCAGGCGCAGTACCTCCCAGCCACCCTTCTGGGTCAGGTGGCCGGTGAGGTCCTCTTCGTGCAGGCGCTGCATGATGCAGATCTGCACGTACTGCTTCGGGTCGGCCCCGCGCCGGCTGAGGCTGGTGTCGTAGGCGTTGTTGATGGTGCGGCGGTGGGCGGGGCTGTGGATCTCGACGGCGTTGTTCGGGTCGTCGATCAGCAGGATGCCGGCGCGCACGCCGGTGGCTGCCGTGAGGGGCCGCACCGCGCGTCGGCCGCGGGCCAGGGTGTCGTACTCGCCCTTGGCGTTGTTGTCGCGGGTGAGCTGCACCGTGTCGCCGTAGCGCACCACGTACTCGGGGCTGAGGAGCAGGCGGCGCATCGCCATGCTGTCGCGCAGGGCGAGGCTCTCAGTGAAGGCGACGGCGAGGAAACGCTCCGACGGGTTCAGCTCGGCCCACACCCAGGCCGGGAAGAAGACGTTCGTCAGCGAGCTCTTCATGGTGCCGGGCGGGACGTTGATGATGAGGCGCTTGATCTGGCGGCGGGCGGCGGCCTCAAGGTGCAGGCACATGGCGTCGAGGGCCCAGCCCCAGGCCATTGGCGTGCCGGGTTCGAGCACGTCCCAGAACTCGTGCACGAACTCCTTCAGGGAGAGAGCGGGGAGTGGCGGCTCGACATCCTCGACGAAGAGGCCCCGGTCGCGCAGCTCGCGCTCGGCCAGTTCGCTCAGGATCAGTTCGTCGCTCAGCCAGTCGGGCAGGGTGTCACGCCGTGCCACGGGCTTTGAGCCTCCCTCGCAGTTCGAGCAGCTGCTCAGGCGTCAGGTTCTTCAGGTCTGCCGGGCTGCGCAGGTCTTCGATCTTGACGGTGAACTCTTCCATGCCGCGCGCCTTGCGCTCTGCTTCCAGGCCCAGCTGCATCAGGCGGGCCACCTCGAACGCCGAGAGCGATTCAGCGCGGGTCAGCAGCGCCGCGAGTCCTTTGGCAGCGACGTCCTGGAGGTCGCGGGCGCTGTTCACGTGCCGCATCCGGACCTGCTCGACCGTTTCGAGGTCCAATTCCCGAACCTTGGTACCCACTTGGTTCCGGAATTCGGTCCTCAGGTCGGCCCATTTTTCTGCGCCTGCACGCTTTTTAATGGCACTGAGGCTCGGGTTCCCTGATTGGGTACCAAGGTGCACGAAGGTGACCGTGTCGTTGCCTCGGACGTACTGGCGGCGGATTTCGGCCCAGTCGTACCTGGCGACGGCCCCGGTGGACTTCGGGGCGCTTCCTTGCGGCTTGGCGGCTCTGAGTTTGGCGGTCTCGGTCTTCTGGGGCATGGCTTCACCTCCTGGGGTGGGTCGTAGGAACGTTTGAGCGGCGCGGTAATCTGGGGAAATGGAGTTCAATTCTCAGCAGGTCGTCATGAGCACCCAGAAACAACTTCTTGATGTCTGGTTCGAGGTGTATCTATTGAAGGGTCATCGCGTGTCGCAGGCTGCCAGAAGATCTCACGCGCAGTGCCTTCAGTACTTACAGGAAGTAGGGGTATCCGAATCGGATATCACGACGTTTGTCGTCCCTGAAGAGGAATGGGTGCAGGCCATGCTGACGGCAAACCTGATCAAGAAGGGGTGACAGTCGGCTTGGGTGTCTACCGGGGTGGACATCCAGCTTCGTTCTGGCTGCGTCGCGCCTTGGCATGAAAAAACCCGCCGAAGCGGGCAGATAGTTTGAATCGCGGATCAATAGTCGTCAAGTTGGTAAGCAGTTGCGAGGATCCATGCCGCTCTTTCCATAGCTTCATCTTCCGAAAGAGTATCTGAGAATGCTCTGACCGTTCCCTCCTGACCAGTCGGTGTACCACTGCGAAGCTCAGTCGCTTGTGCTCTGAAATCCGCCTGGAGCTGCGGCGGCAAATCTCTATCAGGGTCAACATTGTTGAGGCTGTAGATCCACGCAGCAGCTAGGCGCTCCCGAATCCTGCCAGGATTGGTCGCCAAGGTATGGACAGCCGTACTGAACTTCTCTTGACCGTAGGTGATGGACATATCCTCAGCTTATCCTCCTCATGTCTACACGGGTGGACACAAGGATTCGCAACAGGTGCGGCGTGTCCGGGCACAAAAAAACCCGCCGAAGCGGGAAACGAGAAAATGCCCGCCGTTTCCGGGGGCACTGCTATGGGTAGAGTCTGTGACGTTAAGTTGATAATGCCGAATTATGGGTGTGGCGTCAAGCGGTCTCATCATCGAGCTCGTCTTCGTCTTCGTCATCCCACTCCAGGTCGTGCTCTTCGAATGCGCTGAGCGTACCGAGACTCTCGTGTGGCACTGGCGTCAAGGTCCGGCGCAAGGCCTCAAAAGCACGGATCGCACCTGGAAATTGATCCCTCAGGAGCTCCCGTGTCGCCAAAGCCCCTCGGTGGTCACGGTAGATCAGGTGCTTCAGGTCCTTAACCGGGCGGCCTCCACCGGTGCCGGTCAGGCGACGATCCTGGTGGTGCAGCCAGCCCAGGAAATCCGACCAGCCACTCTCGCCCACGTCGATGCCACTGCGGGCCTCGATCTCGATGGTGTTGGCCACCCTGAGCGAGAAGCCGTCCGACGCCCAGACGATGGCGAGCGTGAAGTAGAACGGGTCGAACACCAGGCGCTGGATCGGCGCACCCTCGGCGTCTTTGGTGGTCTCGCTTCTCGGCACGCCGATTTTGAAGATCACGCCCCGGTGGTAGCGGCCGGTGTGGAGCCGCGCAGGTTCGGTGTTCAGGAAGCGCCGAGCGTCAGCGTACCTCAGCTCTTCGAATTGCATCGCCTTGGCGTACTCGGTGGCGAGCTCGACATTGCCGTTCAGCAGTTCGAGCGCGGCCACTTTCGCCCAGCTATACGAGCGGCGGCCGGAGACGCGCATGGCCTGCTCCAGCGAGTCGCCTTTCGGCTGGCGGGCGAGTGGCGGTTCATCGGGCGGCTCGTCGAGGTCCACCACGCTGCCCCGGATGATGCTGGCGGCGATCAGGTTGATGAGCTTGCGCTCCTCGGTGTTGATGCGCAGCCAGTCCACCGGGCTGAGCTTCGCCGGACGGATGAGGGGGTGGGCCTCGCGGGCGTTCCCGGCCTTCTTGGCCTGGCGCTCTTGCAGGGTGATTACGGCGGCGGCCTCGACGTGCTGAGCGAGGACGGCCTGCTCTTCGGGGAGGTGATGTGGGGCGACCGCGCGAGCCAAGCGGGTGGCTGCGTCGGCCACGTCCTGGCTACCCGTGATCAGGCCTGCCTCGGAGCTGATCAGGTCGGTCTCTTTGGTCATCGTGCGCTCGACGAGCGGCAGGAAGTGCTTCCGGTACCCGGTACGGCTGCGGGCCTCGTGCAGCAGCGAGGCGAGGTCGGCGGGGTTCACTCCTCCTCCCGGATCAGGCCGTATTGACGTTCCAGCATGTTGTATCGCAGTTCACCGATGCCGCTGACCACGTAGCCCCCGCCAGCCCACTTCACGATCCGGATGGTCTGCTCTGTCTTGCACATCCGGTGAATCAGGCTGCGTTGCTGGTCGGTCGGCTCACGTTGGCCGGTGAAGGTGAGCCCGGCCTTTTTGAGGGCGTCCATGGTGTGCAGGGGCTTTTCCATCAAGGCATTGAGGAGACGGTACTCGTCGGGAAAGGTAGGCATCGGGTACGGGATCTCCTGTGGTAGGCAGTAATAGTCAGGTCAGGGCGATACCCGTTGATCTCAACGGGATGAAGATCAACTGTTCACCCGCTCTTTGAGGTGTTAAGAGGTGCGCATCATTGCTGGCAGAGGCTTATCTACGCTGTCGGCATGGATTGGCGGATGAGCTTGAGCCCAGAAGTCCAACAGCACATCACGGCGTTGGAAGGGTACGGTTGCCAATTCTGCTGGAGGGAGAACTTCAGTGGCTTTGCCTACATACATCCAAAAATTGCAGGTGAACATATTTTTGAGATCTGGCGCAGTGGTCGGTTGCTGGATTACCTCGCTCCTGTATCGCACCCTTTCGAACCTGTGGGCATCATGGGAATTGAGCTGTTCCTGACGCATCAATGGGATGTCCACCGTAAACTTCTTCGACCTTCCTGATAAATGGAGTGCCTTGATCAGTACCTGGTCGAGGTCAAGCATTCCGTGCCGCCTGGAGTAGCGTGCGGGCAGCGTCCACGCTGGCGAGCGCGGTCTCCATATTCAGGGCGTCCTTGCCGTCCTTGCGGATCGCGGCCTCGTGCAGCCGCAGCGCCACGAACTCCAGGTCGGTCAGTGCGCGAGGGGCAGGGGCGCGCTGGTCGGTGTAGGTGCGCTCGGGAGTCTGGGTCTCGCGGGCGTGGCGCTTCTCGACGAGGACCTTGGTCTGGCGGCGGTCTCTGTTGCTCATCGGGCTTGTCTCCTGTGGGGTCGTGGATGGGGAAGTCGGGCACGGTGGAGGCGAAGACGACGGTGGCTCATGGCTGTTCCAGGTAGTCAGTGATGATGGCGACCGCCGCTCGCCAGCCCTCGGCTACCACCGCCCGGTAGCCGTTCTTCCGCAGCTGGCTCATGCGGACGAGTTGCTCGGCGCTCGGCCGTTCGCCCAGGCGCTTCATCTCGATGTACAGACCGTGCTCGCGTCCGGCGGCGATCGGCAGATGCAGATCGGGCACACCCGCCGTCACGCCTTCGGCCTTGAGCTTGGCGGCGACGGCAGGCTTGCGGTCGCCACCGTTCGGGATCGCGTAGATCTGCGAGGAGCGGAGGCGCAGGTGGTCGGGGGCGTCGTACTTGCACCAGTCCACCACCCGCACCTGGTGGTTATGCTCAGACCAATAGCCTTCGACGATCAGGACGGCAGGTGTCGGGGGCGTCACCATGGGAAGTACTCCTCGATTGGAAAGTTAAGGCAGGCGAACTCGCCCTGGAACGCAACTGCCAGGACATCTCTGTGCCTCGCGGCGGTCTCTGCCTGCTTGAAGAGCGCGGTGCTTTTCATCCTGTAGCGCACCGTCACTCGGCCGACGTAGAGCCCGACTTCCTTGCGGAGGACAACACCAATGAAGCCGTGGCTCCGGGAATGAAACCTGCGATTTGCTGCGTTCTGGCTCTTCGAAGCTACTCGCAGGTTTTCGCGCCGGTTGTCGAGCGTGTCGTGGTTGATGTGATCCACGACCTGCCCAGCGCTCGCCCCCATGATCAGGCGATGGAGAAGAATTGCCTTACCGTTTTTTCTGGCTCGTGCGTACCCGCAGGCTGTAAGCGACCAGGTATGCGCACTGGCTAGGTGAAAATCCGAAGTATCGAGTTTCGTAGCAGCTACGACTTCGCCGGACTTGTTCCGCATCGGAAGCTCAGTCCAGTACGATTCGATGATCAGGGCGGCGGCGCTCGGGGAAGTCAAGATTGAAGCTCCTCTTCGATCAGGGTGTATAGCCCGTGCGTCGTGACTTCGTTCTTCCACCATGCCTTCCAGGCCAGGGGTCGGACGGCCTCCGCCGGCACGTAGAAGGCCACGGCGCTCAGCAGCTCGGGTTCAGTGGTGGCATGCAGGTGTGTGGTGGCAAGGTTGTGGCCTGGCTGTCGGAGTTCCAGCCGGAACCGGCGCTCTGGGCGCGCAGCCGCCGTCATGGTTTCCCTTCTGTGCCGGAGAGCGTGATCAGGAACTGCCGCTCTGTCACGTCCTCGCCCACTTGCACGTCATGCAGGGCGCTTGCCCCAAGACAATCGCCGTTCTCTTCGTCGATCAGTAGGCGCACCTCAATGTCCCGGCCGTACTCTCCGACGATCTGATTCAGGCGATTCGCCAGTGCGGTTGCCTTCACGGCCGGACCTTCGGCTCAGCGATCAGCCCCGCCTGAATCAAGACTTCGAGCAGCGCGCGGCAGCGTGTGAGCGCGTCGGCCATGGCGACATTGGCGAGGAACGTGCCGCCGATGGCATCGAAGATGTCGAACGGGCCAGTCAGGTCGTGCACCATCAGGTACAGCACCTCTCCATACCGCTCAGCGAGGCCCAGCGCGGTGATCTTAGCCTCCACCTCGGCGGTGGTGTCCAGGCGCGAGGCATAAGGTGGTGGGCCGGGCCAGTGGGAGGCGTAGTCCGGGGTGTCACGGGTCCCGATCTCCCACGTTGCCCGGTGCGGCCGGCGGCGCCGATCAGCCTTCGAGGGCGCGTAGCCCATCCAACGCGCCAGGACCTGCTCCAGCTGTTCAGGCGTCAGGCTCACTACGCGGGCAAAGGGGACGTACTCGTCGCTCACGGCTGGGCTTCCAGATCACGGCGGCGCTCCCAACCGAAGTACTCGAGTCGCTCGACCAGTTTGTCGCTTGCGGCTCGGCTCTCCCGGAAGACGGCTGTGCGTGCCACGGTGTCCACCTCGACCGGCTTCAGGGTGGTGATGCTGTGCTGCACAGAGCCGAACGTTTCAGTGGTCACGACCATCTGGGCGGTGGCGTCGTCCGGGTCTTTCTCGCTGGCCGGGGCGGTGATGGTGTACACGCGCTGTTCCAGGGTGCTCTGGCCGACCCGCTTGCCGCGCGACCGCACCTCCAGATGTAACGTCATCTTCCAAGGCTCAGGCTTCACGCTGCCGCTCCATGTACTCGTCTTCGACCAGGCCGTCATCATCATCGAGCCAGTTCTCCGGGTTCAGGTGCTGATCGATCTCGTCGTAGACGCGCTGTTCGTCATCGGTGAAGCGTTGGTCGAACATGCGTTTATACATGGCCTGCTGGATGATTCGCAGGTCAGCGTCGGTCATGTTCATTTCGCTCCTCCATCGTCGAAACTCACCGGGTCGGTGCACAGAGCGGCGACGTCGCCTTCCACTGCCTGCACCCAGTCATCGCCATATCCGGGGTAGTCGATCGCTGCCTGCTCGCAGACCGCCTCGGCCATGTCATCGCTGAATCCAGCTGCGAGCAGGCGTTCGTGAGCCGCTGCAAGTGTGAGGGCGTGCCGTTCACCCTTCTGAGTGGGCAGGGTCAAGACTGTTCCTCCTGAAGTTCGGATTCGTGCTTCTTGCGCCAGGCGCGGGGCGCGTCCCAGATGCTTTTGACCTTCGGGCCTTCGAGCAGCTCGCCTGTGTTGGCGTCCATGACTTCCAGCCAGTACCCGGCGCGGTCGAAGCGCAGCGCGCCGGCCGTGCCCATCTGCTGCAGGCCCGCGATGTAGTCCATCGGCTTCTGGTCTTCCGTGCCCTGAAAGTCGCGCCGGTCCTGACTGCCGCGCTGCACAGCCGTGGCGAGTGCCGAAGCACGATGCTCGGGCGGGAGATCGCTGTACTTCACCGGTTCGCCCGTCTGCGGGTGCTCGACCGCCATTCCCTCAACCATCATTCGGTTGGCGTCGGCTACGCCTTTAAAGTCGGCGTTGCTCGGCTGCTGCTTGCCGGTCGTGGCCCGGGTCACGTCAACGATGAGTTGGTAGTCGCTCGGCGAGGCCATGCCCAGGGCGCGGGCCATGCGCTCGTTGCTGACCTCGATGCCCTGCTCGGCGGCCGCTTCCTGCACGTCGGCGAACTCGATCAGCTGGTAGACCCGTGAGCGCTTGACCCGGCACGTCTCCAGCGCCCAGGCTTCGAGGCTAGCGTGCGTCTCGCGGTAGAGCCTACGGTCGCGCACCTCGCGCAGCGCCTTGCCGGCTCGCAAACTGACCACCTCACCGATGATGATCGTCTCGGCCAACTCCTCGCGGCGGCCGCGCTCCTCGAGGGTCAAGGGTTGAAATACAGCGGTGTCTACCAGGCTGGACGCTTCTCGGTGGTTCATCAGGACCTCTTAGAAAAGGGCGGGTTGAGAGGGTGGCGGGGTCGGTGGGGTAACGGGTACCGGATCGGACGGCAGATCGGGCGGAGGAACTGGCGCTGGAGGCGGCCGATATGGTCTGGCCTGGCCCGGGTAGGCGAGCGCCTCGAAGCCTTCGCCGACCACGTGGGCGGCCACTCGCCCGGCGTGGGTCGGGTGGTGATCCGGCCAGCGCAGGTAGCTCATGACGATGCCGACGCCCTGCTCGACCACCACCTGTTCGGTGATGGCGGGCAGGCTGGCGGCGGTCTCGGGCTTGGGGGCGATGGGCACAGCTGGACGCGGGGCGTAGTACAGCTCGCGGGCCGGGGCTCGGCAGGCCGCCAGTCGGTCTTTCGCTTCCTGGAAGGTCAGACGCGTGACGGTGTGACCGGCCCGCTGGTGAGCATTGGAGAACGTGGCCTCCACGCCCGGGTCATTGGCAGCCGTGCTGGCGCACAGGAACCCGGCTGGGTTGGTGGCGATCAGCCAGTCGAAGGTCACGTTCTCCCGGCTCACTGAGTGCCTCTGGCGTACTCGCCACGACCCGGCGTCTCTGGCTGCCACAGCCGCTTGCAGATGCAGCGCCAAGTGGTCATGTCGTGCGAGGGGTGCCAGGCCACCCGGACGTCTTTGCCCGCAGACGCCTTCCAGACGTACACGGCGGTGCCGTTCTCGCGCCAGTAGAAGGTGTAGAGGCGCCCACATGGGCACTCCCAGCGGTGAAAGCCACCCTTATGGATCTGCATCAGGCCGAGACCCCTCTACCGTCGCGGTTGTCGTCTGAGTCGTGAGGCGTGAACAGCGTATTCTGCGGCTCCTCAATCTCGACCTCAAGCTGGATGGTCAGCACCTCGCGGTCCACGGGGTTCAGAAACTCTTCGAAGCCGTCGTGGGCGTTGAAGGCCAGCTTGCCGACCGCCACGAACACGTATTCCTTCGTCTTGGTGCCCTCGCTCGTCAGGCGCCAGCTGCGCTTCCGGCCCTTCTCGTCGATGATCCGCAAAGAGAACTTGGCGACCTCGCGTGACTTCTGGTTCTTGGTGATGCGGTGGGCCCGCTTCAGGAACTTGGTGTCGGTGCCGCTGGGCAGCTCGAGGTGGAGCGTGGTCCAGGGGTAGCCGTCCTTGTCGAATTCGTGCTTCAGGGCGTTGAGATCGACATCCAGGATCTTCTTCATGACGGCTCCAGCGGGGCGGCACGGTGGCCGCCCCGAACGTGATCAGTCTTTGGTCTCGGTGTCGTCTTCGCTGCCTTCCTCGTCCAGGTCCTCGTCGCTCTCGTCGTCATCGTCCGGAGCACTGGGCTGGGCGGCCTCGGCGGCCGGGAGGGGCGGCAGGGGCTCGGGGAAGCGCAAGAGGGCGGGCACGAAGCCCTCGGCGTGCAGCCGTTCGGCGTGCTCGAGGATCCGCCCGCGCATCTCCTTGAGGGTCTTGCAGTCCTCGACCAGGGCGCGGCCCAGACCGGCCTCCTCGGCCAGCTTGATCAGGTCGCCACGCGGGTAACGCTTCAGCCACTCGTCGGTCAGGGTGAAGCTGTTGGCCAGCCAGCGAGGCGCGTCCGTCAGGTGGGCGATCTGTGCGTACTCGCTCCGAACTTCCTCTTTCGGGTTGTACTGGGACCAGTCGTAGGCGGTCACAGCCACCAGGGTGTTCAGGTGGCCGAGCAGCTCGTCGTTCTCCAGGCCCAGCAGCAAGGTCAGCAGCGGATCCGCTTGGGGCGTGTGACCACCCAGCGCGGTCTGTGAGCTGTACGACCGGCTGTTCTCCACTGGCGCGATAAGGGTGCGCAGCGCCTCGCGCCGAGCGTGTAGGGTCGGCATCAGCGCCGCCATCTCGTCGTTGTTCGGCAGGCCCTGGACGTTGTTGATATGGGAACGCCCCACGTCTGACGCCTGGCCCAGCAGCATGCCCCAGACAGTCAGTGCCAGCGTCAGGTGGGTGTCGCCGACAGCGGCCTCTCTAGCCGCGTAGGCCCGCAGCTGATGCGCTTCGAGGTAGGCGCTTTCGGGCATCTGGCGCTCAGCCTTGGTCGTCTCGACGCTGCCGTCTTCCTTCACCGTCGCCTTGGCAGCCTTCCTGAGCCTGACGCCCTTCTCCTCGGCCAGCGTGCCCGAGGCCGTGCAGATGTAGAACACCGTGCCCGCGTCAGTGGCCTTCTCGCTCGCGGATTCGTAGAGCTTGTGCGAGTACATCGGCATCGTCGAGTACTCGCCCGTTTCCACCGCCACGAACGCCCGGTCGCCCTTCGCGCGGCGCTTCTCGGCGAGCCCGTTGGCGTGCTCGACCTGGGCCTGCAACGCCTTCGCCTTGTCCTTGAAGTAGGGCTCGAAGGTGTCGAAGATGTCGCGCACGACTTCCAGGCCGCTCTTCTCGACGTTGAACCCAGCTGTCTTGACCAGCATCTGCCCACGCGTGAAGACCTTCGACAGCTCGGCGGCGCTCTGGGGCCGGTAAAGGTCGGTGGCCGAACTGGTCATGCTGTTCTGGAGATCCTTACCTGGGGCGCGGGCGATCACGAAGGCCTGCGCGAGGCTCATCTGTCCGGCATCCAACGCTTCGCGCGCTTTCGTCAGCAGGTTGCGTGCCGCCAGAATGCGGTCGGCCACGGGCTGCTGGGTCTTGTACCCGAAGGTCGCGGTGATCGCTTCGACGGTGCGTCCGGCGTCCTGCAGTGCGGCCATCGCCTCGCACTCCTCGAGCGGCGTCATGCTGCGGCGCCGCATGTTCTCGGTGGCCGAGATCTCCAGTGCCTCGGCGTCGGTCATCTCCGAGATACGCACGAGGAAGGGCGCAGCGTCGGTGATCTGGCCCCGCTCGACGCGCAGCAGCTGTGCCCGGCGGCGGCTCTCGCCCGCCACGATCTCGATCTGACCATCGGCCGTCCAACGGCCGCTGGCGTTCTGCTGCTGGCCCTGTGAGTGCAGGCTGTCAGCCAGCTCTTCGATGGCCGCCGGGTCGTAGTGGTGCCGGACGTTGCAGGCGCTGCGGACGCACTGCGAGATCGGCACTTCGAACAGGCCGAGGGCGCCGGTCCAGGCGGGCGGGACGGTGGCCCCGTGCATGGTCGCCGTCAGCTTCGCCAGCTGAGCCTCGCTGGGCATTCCGGTAGCCTCCGCCGAGATCTCGTTGGCCTGGGCCGAAACCGCCGTGTCACCCGGTACGGCCTGCGCTGAGACGACCGTGTCGTTCGGTGTTTCTGGCTGAACCTTCTTCGGGCGGCCGGGCTTGCGCTTCGCGGGGGCTTCGGTGGCGGCGGTCTTCGTGGTTGCGGTCATGGGGGTCTCCTCAATGGGGGTGCACATGGTGCTATGGACGGTGACGAGTTCTCCGGCGACGTCGAGATGGACGGCCAAGCGGTCGGGGTACCAATGGTCCTGATTGGTCCAGCGCACCGTGCCTTCGACCAGACCGCGCACAGGGACACGGGCGAGCAGTCGCTGACCCGGCTGGATGTCCATCAGTTCTTCGCCGGCAGATCGCCGTACCGGGTGGGGAACACGCGCTTTTCAACCGTGTCGAGCAGCAGCCGCTCCGTATCGAGCTCGCGGAGCAGCGCGGGGTCGGTGATGCCGAGGCGCAGGACCACGTAGCGGTCCATCTCTTCGTCAGCGCTCTCCTCGTTGCTGGTCGGGTTCATCCCGGCGTGCAGGGCAGCCAGCGCCGCGTCACGGAGGGCCGGCTGGCAGCAGTCGGCGCGGCGACGGCGGAACACGCCGGTCGCTAGCGTCAGGAAGATGACGCCCTCGGACCCGCAGTGCGGGCAGTCGGCGTTGATGACGCGCCGCTGGACTTCGCTCCGCTGCTGCTGGCGTTCGATGCTTTGGTGGAGCGCGGCGCGAGCGCGGGGGCTGTTGATCAGCAGCTGGGCGAGGGTCGCGGCTTCTTCCTGGACATGGGCTTCGGTCTTGTTCATTCGGGCCTCTCGGCAGCAGCCAGTCGAGCGTCGAGGCGGGCGCTGCGGGATTGGGGTTTGGCGGTAGGCGTGGTGCCGGTACTGGGTACCCGGCGGGCACGGCGCAGGCTGGCGGTCTCGGCGTCCAGCAGGCCGATCAGCGCGGACTTCCACTTGCCCTTCGCTGAGGTGGTCAGGGCGTCGTCCTTGCTGGCCTGGAAGGTCTCGGCTTCCAGGGCGAACCAGTCACGCCGCGAGGGGTCTTCTTCGATCAGGCGGCCCAGCCACTCGGCCCCGAAGCAGCCGGCGAGGAACTTCCGGCTCGGACCCTCGGGGAAGTTATCCACAGACTTATCCACAGGCCGCGCGGCGCCGGGGCCATCCTTGGGGCTCGTGGCGTTGGGCGCTCTGCCGTTCGCCTTGGGGAGTTCAGGTTCCTGGAGAGGCGGGGTGGGGGTGTTGACCCTGGCCGCGTCAGCGGCCTCGGTGCTGGTGTCCTGATCCTGACCCTCGGCCGAGACCGGCACTTGAGCCGGAGGCGTTGACTCGCCTTGAGCACCGTCGGTCTCTGACGGTTCTTCTGTTGGTTCACTGACGGTTACTGACGGTTCGGGTGAAGTGGGCTTCACCCTTTCCGCACTGGATTTCACCCTTTCCGCACTGGATTTCACCCTTTGTGCAGAGAATTTCACCCTTTCGAGCAGCGCAGAGATTTTCACCCTTTCGTCGCTGGATTTCACCCTTTCCAGCTGAGCGGGCAACTCGAGGAGCAGCCGGGTCAGGGTGTCTGGGGGAAAGACCCAGTACTGGTTCGTGTTCCGTCGGCCGGTTCCCAGTTCGGTGATCAGCTCGCCCGACTCTTCGAGTTCGCGCAACACCAGTTGGGCGTTCCGTTCGGTGATTCGGCACTTGTGGGCCAGCGAGGCGATGCCAGGAAAGCAACAGCCCTCCTCGTTGGCGTGATCGGCCAGGGCCAGCATCATCAGCCGCTTGGTGCCGGTGGCGCTGCTGGAGTTCCAGACCTCTGTCATGACCTTGATGCTCACAGCCACTCACCGACCCAGTGCTGGTATGCAAAGGCGTTTACTCCAGGCCGGTACACCTGCTCGGACTTCGCCAAGCCCATCTTCCGGAGGGTGTACATATAGCCGGAGCAGTGCTTCAGGGACAGCCCCGTCTCGTCCGCGAGTTCGATGGAGGTCATGGGAAGGCCGGGCACCTCGTAGAGGGCCTGGAGCACCCGGTAGATCTGCGTACCTTCACGGATGCAACTCGGAACGTACCCTTTCCTGTTGCTCATGCGGCCACCGCCAGTGGCCAGGGCAGGGCCCGGAAGATCGCGCGCCAGCGGCCGACCAGCAGCACGAAGCGCAGGGACAGCTTCAGGCGCGCCCGCTCGTACCGGCTCCAGCGCTCCTCGCGCAGGTCCTCCAGGGCCGCACCTTTCAGGTACCCGAGGCGGGCCGCCAGCACCTCGCGCTGCCGGAACCAGCGCGACCGCAGGCCCTGGACTACGGAGCAGAAGCTGAGCACCAGGATGTGCCCTTGCCGCTCGGCCTCGTCACGGGCCTTCTGTTCCGCCTTGAGCCGCTTGGCCTCGTCCGTGTCTACCGGGGTGGACAGTCCAAGGGCGACCCTGGGGGCTGTCTGCCGGGGGCGAGACGAGGCCGTCATCGGTCGGTCGGCGACCTCGGCCGGGACAGAGGCTGGCTCCGGTTGAGGCTCAGGGTTCAGGCCCAGGGCCTGGAGTCGGTCAGCCCTCAGTCGTTCAGTGAGGTCACGCAGCACGTCGGCGTCCTGTTGCTTCAATTCCGGCCAGGGTTTCGGGCCGCGCTTCACCAAGACCTTGAACACCTCCTCCTCGAGGAGTTGGTCGCCATACTCGAAGGTCGTCTTCTGATGGCCGCGACGCGCCTGGGTGCGGGTCACCGAGATCTGGCAGTGCAGGCACTTCCAGCTGTAGAAGCTGAAGCCGCACCCGTCCCCGTGCAGCGGGTTCCCGAGTTGGTGGTCGCACTGGTCCGGGCCGGTTGCCCGATCTGCCAGTGCGAACGCCGGGATCTTGTCTTTGCGCTCGAAGGCCGTGATCTTCGGGAGCAGCATCTTCGCGTCCCGAGCAACGATCTCGACCTCCTTGCGGCTCGGCTGCTTGCTCGCCGTGCGCCAGGTGGTGAGCGCCAGGCGGTCATTCCGGATCAACGCCGCGACGTGCAGGCCACCCGGCAGCTGAATGCTGGCCGTATTGGTCCGGCTCATGCGGGCCGCCTCGGTCAGCTGTTCGAGCAGTACTGGAAGCGGAACGCCCTTGCCCTCAACGGGTGTCATGGCGTCCTGCGGTGTGTTGTTGGAAGTGTGGTGCCATGGAAACCTCGGAGGCCCGCCCAGTGCGAACCGGGCGGGCAAGAAAGATGTCAGAACGGAAGAGGCTCCGGATCAGTTGGTGGAGTCACCGCCACGTCGCCCCCGTGCTGCCCCTGCTGCCAGGCCTGCCACTCGTTGATCAGGCGCTCCGGGTCGCGCTCAGCCCCGAGCTTCTGCAGGACGAGCTGCGACTGGGCCGCATCTAGCTGAGTGGTGCTGGTCAGCTCGCCTGGAAAGCGGGACAGCCAGGCGGTGAATGCCAGACGCTCGGCGCGCTGCTCGGCCGAGAAGCCGTATCGGCCGGCCAGATGCAGCACGATGGCCTGATGGGGCGTGCGACTGCGAGAGTCAGCCACTGCCGGTGCCGGGGTAGGGGACGCGGTCTCGGGCTCGGGCTCGGCCTTCTTGTCGATCAGCGCCTGCAGGTCACGGCGCAGTCTGGCCGCCTTGCCACTGTCACCACGCCAGCCGCTGAACTGCCGCTCCATACCTTCGAGCTGCTCGTCCAGGCGCAGGCGTCGCGCATAGTTCCAGAGGTCCTTGACCGCACTGATCAGTTCCTCGTTGGGAGCGACCGCCTGCTGAGCCGAGCGGGCACGGCGAGACGTCTCACCACCGTCGTTCGCGTCGGTGTCCTCGTCCGCCGCGATGCCGAGGAGCGCGGTCAGGCCGTAGCGGCGCAGATAGGTGCTGACGCTGGCCATACCCTGCACCGCCTTCATGCGGCCGTCTTCGCTGTCCACCGGGGCCGAGACCGTCACGCTGACCCACTCGCCGCTGGTGTGCTGCAGCAGGGTGGTGGCCTGTACCGTGACACCGAAGGCCAGCGGCTGGCTGAGCCAGATGCCGTTGGCATTCAGGTGCGGCCGCACGGCGTCCAGCAGGTCGTGCAGGGTGGCGTAGCGGTAGCTGTACCCACTGCCCGAACGGGTCTTGACGTTCGCCTGCCCGCGCATTGGCACGGCCGGGAAAGACGACTGCGCGGCGACGAGCGCGGCGGTGATCTTGGTGAAGCCCTCACTGCGGGCGTAGGTCTCGCCCTGCATCGTGCCGGGAGGCGGCGTCAGGGTCAGGTGCTCGGCGGCCGTCACGACTGCACCGCCTTGTTCCACTCGTGCAGCACCAGATTCCAGGCGCGGCCATGGCCGAGCACCGGCACCTGCCGGATCACGCGCAGGCGCACGGCAGGTTCGGTGGGCAGGTCGAGCACGCGCTCGAAGCGTTCGTGCTGGGGCACGCTGTCAGCCCAGCCGTTCTCAGGGTCGGGAGTGTGGGTGTGGGTCAGCATGGGAGCCTCCTGGGGGCGCAGTTTGGGCAGCGAGGCCACTAGGGCCACGCCGAGGGCGAGGGTCAGGATGGTGAGCATCAGGTGGTCTCCCGGTTGAGGACACGGGCATGGGTGAGCTTGACCTCGACGGTGGACTCTGCCTGGCAGTTCATGCAGGTCATCCAGACGTACCCGTCGGCGAGTTCGCCCCGGAGATTGCGGGCAATGTCGTCAATGCTCCAGAGCGTCTGACAGACAGGGCAGGAGCCATTCGTGGTTTCCTTCTCTTCAACGAGCGGCATCTCAGTTGTCTCCTCTGGGGTTGGTCTGGCTCATGACCCACAGGCCGAGCACCAGACCGGCGATCACGACAGCAACGACGATCTGTTCGGTGCTCACGAGTTGTTCGCCTCGGATACGCGGCGGAAGCGCTCGACGGTGCGGTCGGCCTTGGGGGTGGTGAGCTGGGCCATCAACCACGCGCGCATCGGGTGACGGCAGGCCCGGAGGCGCAGCAGTAAGGTGCCCAGCATCAGCGCATCCCCAGAGCGCGCTGCAGGCCCCGCCATATCCAGCCGAGCAGGGTCGGTCGCGGGCGGGCGTGCATGATCAGCTCGCAATCGGCGCACACGGTCTCCGGGTCGCCCATCGTCAGCCGACTGCCGCAGACGTGGCAGCTCGCTATGGTTACGGCCCGCATCAGGCCTGTCCTCCTGCAGACACGAAATCTGCGGGGGCCTCGTCGAACTCGCACTCCAGGCGAGAGATCAGGATCGGGCGGGTGATGTCGGTGTACGGGCCCATCGTCCCGCCGCCAGCCCACTTCATCGAGGCGTGCAGCCGGTTGAAGCCGATGCATTCCCACACGCTGCGCGAGTACGAACGGTCGCCAGTCAGAACGCTTGGCCCGCAGGTGTACACCTTGCCGATTTCCAGCGGGCTGGGCGTGGCGATCGGCTGGCGACGTTCGAAGCCGCCCAGGCCCAGCAGGCCGAACAGGTCGCCGGCCATCAGCACCACTCCCGGGTCAGCCGGTCTTCGGCCAGCAGTCGGAGGGTCTCGGTCTCGCCTTGCGTGCATTCGATCAGCGGGTCGGGCTCGAGCGCGAGGAGCAACCCCAGGTGTAGCTGCTCCAGCAGATCGCTGCAGATCACGGCGGTGGCGTTGCGGCACTCCGGGCAGGCGGGGGACGTGATCAACATCACGTGGCCCTGGTCACACCAAGTCCTGGTCGGGATGTGGCCCTCGGCGCGACTCATGCTGCCGCCTTACTGGCCTTTCTCGCGTCCCGGATCAGCTTCTGGGTGCGGCGCTCGAACTCGTCGAGCTGCACCTGCGTGAAGTTCCCAGTCCACCACCCGGCCAGCATCAGCGTGCCGTGCTTCATCTGCCCGTCACCGAACGGCACTTCCGCCTGCACAGCCTCCCAGACCTGCCGACCGACAGCAGCGGTGATACGCCCTTCAGTCCGCGGCATGCGCGGCCTCCTGAATGATCTGCTCGGCACGGGCTTCGAGCTCGGCCCGCTCAGCAGCCGGGAGCGCGTCCATCCGAGCGCAGGCGCGGTCATACCACGCGAGAAGCGCCTCTTCGCGCGTCTCCGGCGCTGGATTGGTATCCACGAACGCCACCTGGGGGCGTCTGGCGGGGGTAGGTTGTTTCCGTCCCTGTGAACCTGTCATACTCATGGCGTCTCCTTAAAGTTCTGAATGCCCCCGGCTCTCACCCCGGGGGCACTTGCTTTGTCGGCTAGGCCGACGCCTCGGATGCCTCTGTAGTGTGCCTGTCTCGTTCTAGTATCAGTTTGCAGTAAAGCAAAGTGATGGTGGCTGACCGAGTAGTATCCACACCCTTAAGCGCATCCCCAACGGTTTTCTTGTGCATGCCAGTCATGCGCGAAAGTGCCCTCGCAGAGAGGTTTCTATGGGAAACCTCCCTGAGAATTTGGGCTAGCATCTCGTCTTTTTCAGGCATACGTCAGTTTAGGGCTGGGCTAGTAGTGTGTCAAGACTGTAGCGAGACAGAATGTTACTCTGTCTCGCTACAGGGTTAATTTTGGGCTAATACGTAGCCAAACCGATACAGTAGTAGTACAGTGTGGATTAATGACGTTAGCCAAACACAACCTCGAAGCGCTAGGACCGTTCATGGCCATCGGTGATGACGGAACCCGGGCACAGCTTCATGCCCGGCTGCTTCGTGATTGGATGGCAGATAAGGGCCTTAAAGCTCCTTCACTGGTACAGTCCGTCGAAAAGCAAGGCCAGCAAATTAGCGCCGATTACGTCAGGAAACTGACCCGTGGCGAGCGAGAGCTTTCGAGCGTGCCTCTTGAGTTGCGAGAGGCTATTCGACGTTCTCTTCGAGTAGGCGCGGAAGATTGGGAAAAGGCTACAGGATTGGCCACAGCTGCCGATCTTGACCCCGACCCTCTAGTATTTGCGCGTCCTGTTCGCCAGCGCGAACTTCCAGAAGCGCTTCAGCAGATGATCGAACAGCGCAAGCATCTTGATCCCTCTGTTTTGGAGCCCCGCTGGCAGCAATACATGGCGGGCCAGCGTTTTAGTACTGGTACCGCAACTCCCGATCGGTACTGGAATCTGTTCCTGCTTCTGAAAAATGCAGGAGTAGAGCCGGGCGGAAATTAATGGACGAGCACGTCACCTACTTGCTGGATTTCGGAGCCAAGCTTTACGCGAAACACGATTTTCCACCCACACCTTTCGAGCTGGCTGCCGCACTAGGAATTCGCATGATCCCTGGTGATGAAGACAGCGCAAACGCTGGACCGCCCGCAGTGATCACCTATAGCACTCGCCATCTCAGCAAAGTGCGTTGGCCGCTGTGGCACGAAATCGCCCATGTCGTCTCGGCGTGGTACGGCATTGAGCAGGATTTACAAGACGCCCTCGGTGTGGACCGGGCCAGTAAGCGGATCGAAGATATTGCCGATCTCCTCGCTGGCCTTTTTGCTGTACCAGCCCCACTGGTTCGGCATGCCGTCCATATGTTCGGCGTGACCACAACAGCCGTGCTGTACGTGGCCGAAAAGGGCAACGTTACACCTGCCGTCGCACTACGCCGAGTGATCTATCACGACCTGACCGCAAGTCGGGCCGGAGCCATCTTGGTTGGCTCGCACGTTATTGATTTGGCGGCACAGAATTATCGGCTCCCTTTCGTTCAGGGAGAACGCATTCCAGAAGCTCACATATCGCTGCCAGGTGCCGACCTACGCCTATTCAAGCGTAGTGCAGTACTAGCCATATGGGATGGATCGTGACGTAGTGCTTCAGGAGTGACGTCACACTGCACCCGCCCAGCTGGCGGGGACCTTGGGGAAGGTATTGGGGGGAGATATGAAAACAAGCGTAATCGTTCTGGCACTTCTACTCATGGGTATTCCGGTTAAAGCACAGAGCGATTTTGTTAAGCCGGGTTCCATTGGTCAACCCTCCGTTTCCAACAGTTCATGCACTTTTACAGACTTTAGTACACCATTAATCACATGTTGGGTTGGACAGAAAATATTATTCCTTCCCCAATCAAAGGACTTTCAACATTTCGGCTATCAACTGTTCAAGAGGCTTGGGAGTGAGAGTCGGACCATTCCTTACGAGGAATTGGCAGGAAAAGTCGGCACAATAACAAACGTTATGCAAGGCTACTTGCATTATGATGTCACTGTAGTTATTGATGATACGCAGAAAACATACATCGGTGAAGCATATGGCAACGAGGATCGCGGATATACTATTGATGGGATAGCTCTCTTACGAGAGCTGCAAGATGCGAGAAATGCGTTAAAGGGAAGAACGGTGTGGCTAAGCTCTTATGAACTAGGCCAATATGACGATGCAAAAGGAAAGACAAGTTTTTTGCCAACCAAAGGATTCAGACCCACATTTGTTGAGGACGTGGTGGCAGGCTCGTTTAGTTTTGAACCAGTCCGACTAATTGTCAAAACAGAGAGTGGCGCTGAAGGCTATGTTGATATTAGCTACTCTGGAGTCAATAGCGGAAGTGTCGGAAAGCTTTTTACATTTGATAAGCAGGTAAGTTTAGTAGATCCACGAAAGTCGCACAATTGGAGCAGTGAGGTGTGGGTAGCTATCGAAAACAAGAAGGTTATTCCAGGAATGACGATGGAGCAAGTTAGATTTTTTCTTCCGCAAAATCACACCACAGATCAAACAACCACAAAAGATGGACTCATAGAGCAGTGGACGTTTAAGAGCTACGGATTGGTGACGTTTTTAAATGGAACTGTATCCAGCTTTACTACGCTTGGCAACTAATGCTCCGTGGTAACTCATCTGTTCACAAGCCTGAGCCAAGCGCGCGTTGCGAGCGCCTTCCCTTCTGGCTGTTCGACCGGGTACCCGAACCGCACGTCGTCTTGCCTGGGGCGTCACTGCTTCGCCTGTCACGTGGCGGTGGCCTGCTGGGCGAGTGGACCGGCAGATGACCAGATTCCTGACCCCTCGGACCTCCGCAGTGCTGACGATCATCGCTGCGCTCGCGGTGGTGTACTTCAACACGAGACTGCTCAAACCAGCCTTTGGCGCGTGGCCCTACGCTGGCATCCTCTGGGGCCTGATCACGGCCGCCTACGGCGCGAGCCTGTTGATCCGGGCATGGGGAAAGGGCAGCAGTGCGGCCCCTTGATAAGCGGGGGATGGAGGTTATGGCGGAGTGAATGAGCAACCGACCTGCACTGCACCGCTCGGCCAGCGGGAGACTTCAAAAGCGGCACCTTGGTATCAGGAGATATGACATGTCGAAGCCGCCCCGCCCTCAGCGTCCCGACCGAATTCGGGCCTGGATTTTGATCATCCTTGGCATCCTCATGCTCCTCGCTGGGGCGGGCTTCGCCCTCAACCGCTTCATGGCCCTGGACATCTTTCCGATCGCGCTTGGAATCGCTTTGATTCTTATCGGTTACCGGTTCCTGAACCGCAAGCGGGTTTTCAAGGTCGACAACACGTGAGGGATGGAGCGACATGGAAATCCATACAGTTGACCAAAAGCCTGCCCGGAATACCGAACGACAGGGACAGCGAACGGTGGTTCGAGGGCAGAGCGTGACGTGGTGAAGCGGTCAGTCGCACGGTTCGCCGCCCAGGTCGCCATGTTCGCGTTCATCGTGGTGCTGGCGGGTGTGCTCCACCCCTACCTGAGCAGGTCCGATAACAAGCTGATGTGGATCCTCATCTTCCTGATCATCCTTGGCCTGCTGATGCTGCCAGGCTGGCTCTTCGACCGCCGACAGAAGCCCGTGAAGCCGAAGATCGTCAAGATCCACAAGTCGATCTCACTTCCAGATGGTGGCCAACTCTTCGTCAGCAGGAACGGCATCGGCCCGATTGACGGCTTCAAAGGGTTTCGCACCACAGCGATATATGACGCTGCTCGCCAGGAGAATAGTTCAGATGAGTAAGCGGGAGGTGGCACACGGTGAACGGATGAGCGTGGTGAAGGCCATCACTCTACAAATCAGCCGACGCCGCCTGGGCATTGCTCTCACCTTCCTGGGCCTCATCAGCAGCGTCGTCTTTTCCGTACTTTGCGTGATCCACGGCGGGCTCTTCCTCAAGGTACTGGCAATCGCAAGCACACTCATCCTTGCGTTAGGACTCACACTGCTAAACCCGGTACGACTTCTTGAAGGGGAGCCCTGACGTGGTGACCTGAAGTAGCTGCACCGCACCCGCTCGGCCAGCGGGGGAAGGGGAAAGAGGCGAGAATATGACCAAAGAAGTTTTTCCAGTCCACTCAATCGACATCAAGCCAGTTATCACTTCAGGAATGGAATCGTTGTTCAGCAACTATGTCTTTGTCGGGACAGATTCCGAAATGTACTACATTGATTTTCATCACACTGATAGCAATTACCTGGCGCAGAACCTGCAAGAACTTCGGAATACGGAAGGTGTAGCGATTCTGGAATCACCATCAGTCGCCCGACTGGCCATATCCGCGAATACGGCCAAAAAGCTCATCGAGCTTCTCGTCGGACAGATGCACGCCAACGGTCTACTTCTTCCTGTTCAAGAAGCGGATTCATGACATTCATTCCGACCGGCCGACAGACAACGCCAATCGATCTCAACGCACTCGAGCAGGTTTTACCTGCACTTCGTTCAGCGCCTCCGACCAACACTCCGCTGACCAGAGGCAGTTCCGCCAGCTCGAACGCTGTGAGATTAATTGCTACTCGAGTGCGCATGATCCCACCTGAGGAGTCGTACACTGCCTCCATGACCGGCACGGCATGGGACGCGTTCATGAATCAGCCTGGAACTGTGGCGATCCGCCAGCAGCAGGCGATGTTCATGGAGATGCGCGAACAGTTCTACGCCGAGTACGAAGGGAAATACGTGGCCTTCTCGAACGGGGAGATTCTCGATTCCGACGCCGATGACAGTGCCTTACTGGTGAGGACGCGAGAGCTGAGAAGGCAGAAATATGTCGTAGTCCTTCGCGTTCAGCGTGAGTACCCACCAGCCGAATTGTGACCCGATTGTTCCCCATGACGCAAGTAGCGCTTGCGCAGGTCGCAATTTTGCCCGTTGAGTTCACTGGAAATTTAGGATCCAAAATACTGCCTGCGAAGCTCGACACAGGAGCTGAGATGTGTCATCTGTTTTGCATGGAAATTTTTGGGCTTACCGATGATCGGCATGTTGCCGAGATTGAATTTAGTGGCTTAGCTGGTGAAAGCCGCAAACTAAAAATCTACGAACTTGACGTACAAATTGCAGGTCGAACCTTCAAAGGTGTCAGGGTTGCCGCAGGGCAATCAGATCGTGCCATTCTCGGTATGAATATTTTGAATAAGCTCCTGATTACCTTTGACGGCCCAGGCGACCAGTTTCAGCTGTGACTCTGTCCACCACCGCCCGCATCTACATCAGGGTCTCTACCGGCCAGCAGGCGAGCGATGGGTACAGCATGGACGCCCAGCGCGAGAAGGCCATCGCCTGGTGCACCTACCAGGGCTTGAGCACCACCCAGATCTACCCCGACGCAGGCATCAGCGGATCTAGAAACGACCGACCCGCTCTCGCCCAGCTGCTCGCCGATCTGCAGGCCGGGGATACCGTGGTCGTGTACGCCCTGTCCCGCCTGGGGCGCGGCGGGGCCATGCAGATGCTCGGCATTATCAACCAGATCAGGAAGGCCAAAGCCCGACTGGTCAGCCTGACCGAGCACATTGACACCGAGACCAGCGCCGGCCGCCTGATGCTGACCGTTCTGGCAGCCCTGGCCGAGTTGGAGGTCGAGCAGACCCGGGAGCGCAGCGAGAGCGGCCGGATCGAGGCGGCCCGGCAGGGCACCTATCCGCTCGGCACGCACAGCCTGCCGCTGGGCTGGATGCGAGGTGCGGACGGCCGCGTGGTTGCCGACGAGCACGCCCCGACAGTGCGCCTGGTCATGGAACAGGGCAAGGTGCCGTACGAGCGCACCGCGAAGATGCTGACGGCCCGAGGCGTGCCGACGGTGCGGGGCGGCAAGTGGGACGTGGCGAGCGTCCGGAATATCGTGCGCGAGGAGGCGTATGCCAGTGGCTTGCTGCGGTACCGCAGCAAGAGCCGCCCGGACGCTCCCGAGGACTGGGTGAGCGTGCCGGTGCCGCCACTGGTCACGCGGGAACTGTGGGAGGCCGCGCAGCGCTCCGGCCGTGCCAACCACGCCCACAAGCGGCCGGATAAGTTCCCGCTCACTGGGCACCTGCTGTGCGCCTGCGGCAGCGCCGTGATGGGACACACGGGCGGCGAGGGCATCCCGAACGCCTACATCTGTTACGACCGGGTGCGCAAGACGCCCACCTGCGCCAGCAATGGCAAGCGCACGCGGGGCTGGTACACGGCCGAGCGGATCGCTACAGAGGCCCGAAAGGTGCTCGGCGCGTACCTCGCACAGCCCCTCGACCCGGCCCGGCTGCGCGGCCTCGACAGCAGCTCCCCCCTATTGGACGAACACGCCCAGGAGAAGGCGCGGATCAATCAGCAGCTCGAAGCCCTGGTGACGCTGCACCTGCACGGCGAGATCAACTACGACCACTACGTCGCGCACCGCGCCGGCCTGCTGGCCCGGCTGAATGCCCTGACACCCACGGTCGCCGAACCGGCGGCGGAACCCCTGCGCGATCTCAGCCGCTGGGTTCCGGCCGTCCTGAGCGGCGACAACGAGGAGCTGGCCCGGCTGCTCGACCTGTTGGGCGTGACGTTCGGACTGATCGAGGGCGGAGGCCTGCAGGTGCTACGGCTCGTGCCAGTGGGCGGCGAGAGCGCTCTCTGATGAGTGCACGGAGTATTGCTGTCGCCGTTGAGGGTGTTGATGATTACGTCGGGCTTGGCGGCCTTAATCTTGTTGATCACCGAGCTGAATTCGGTGCCGCCCAGCGCCACGTACTCCTCGCCGGCCACCGCCGCTTTCTGTGCCAGGATGTGCTTCTTCAGCACCAGA
>Ga0160427_10000338_pt1 | contig 29466 bp, 21 predicted proteins | sample SolpanmetagenomL_FD_108194 | JGI IMG/M metagenome (GOLD analysis project Ga0160427, IMG submission 108194) | Solar panel surface microbial communities from Lawrence Berkeley National Laboratory, California, USA - L | ecosystem: Engineered > Built environment > Solar panel > Unclassified ...
CGCCGAGGAGAACCCCGTGAGTCCCACCCCGTCCGCCGAAGACGTCGTCGCCGGCCTGCTCGCCGACCCCGACCGCCCCTTCGCCCTGCTGCGCCGCCTCGACCCGCGCACGGGCTCCCCCGGCCCCGTCGAGGTCCTCACGGGGCCGGTCACGACCGTCGAGCACCTCGCCGACATCCCCCTGCCCGACGGTGCCGTCGCGGGCGGCCGGCGCGACGCCCTCGCTCTCGTGCCCTTCCGCCAGATCCGCGAGCGCGGCTTCGAGGTCCACGACGACGGCACCCCGCTGCTCGTCCTCGCCGTCGAGTCGGCCGTCGAGCTCGCGGTCGCCGACGCGCTGCGCGCCCTGCCCGACGAGGAGGTCCGGCTGCGCGACGTGGCCCCCGACCTCGACGACGAGGCCTACGCCGACGTGGTGCGCCGCATCATCGCCGCCGAGATCTCCGAGGGCACCGGCGCGAACTTCGTCATCCGCCGCGACGTGGACGCCGTCGTGGACGGGTTCTCCCCCGCGACGGCGCTGAGCCTGTTCCGCCGCCTCCTGGTCGCCGAGCAGGGCGCGTACTGGACCTTCGTCGTGCACACGGGCCGCCAGGCCGACGGCAGCGCCGGGCGCACCCTGGTCGGTGCGAGCCCCGAGGTGCACGTGCGGATGGCGCGCGGCGAGGTCGTCATGAACCCCATCAGCGGCACCTACCGCTACCCCCCGACGGGCCCCGACTCCGACGGGATCGTGGAGTTCCTCACCGACCCCAAGGAGGTCGAGGAGCTGTTCATGGTGGTCGACGAGGAGCTGAAGATGATGTGCTCCGTCGGCGACCTGGGCGGCACCGTGCACGGGCCGTACCTGCGGGAGATGGCGAACCTCGCCCACACCGAGTTCGAGATCCGCGGCCAGAGCACCCTGGACTCCCGGGAGGTGCTGCGCCAGACCATGTTCGCGGCGACCGTGACGGGCAGCCCGCTGCAGAGCGCGTGCCGCGTCATCCGCCGCTTCGAGCCCTCGGGCCGCGGCTACTACGCCGGCGCGCTGGCCCTGCTGGGCCGCGACGCGGACGGCGCGCAGACGCTGGACTCCCCCATCCTCATCCGCACGGCCGACGTCCGCCCCGACGCCGGCGGCGTCGCCCGCGTGCGCGTCTCGGTGGGCGCGACGCTGGTGCGCGGATCCACGCCGGAGGGTGAGGTCGCGGAGACGCACGCCAAGTCCGCGGGCGTCCTGCGCGCCCTCGGGGCCCTGCCGCCGCTGCCGCGCCCCGCCCCGGACGCCTCGGGCGCACCCGCGCGGCGGGTCCCGCTGGCCGCGGACCCCCGCGTCGCCGGGCTGCTGGCCTCCCGCCGCGACCGCCTCGCGCGGTTCTGGCTGGAACCGCAGGCGCAGGCGCCGGGCCGCCCGCTGGGCGAGGCGCTCGTGGTCGACGCCGAGGACACGTTCACGTCGATGCTCGTGCACCTGCTGGCCTCGGCCGGGCTGCGCGCCCGGGTGGTCCGCTACGACGACCCGGCCCTGGAGGCCGAGCTCGCCGCCCACCGCGGCCTCGTGGTGCTGGGGCCGGGCCCCGGTGACCCCGAGGACGCCTCCGACCCGCGCATCGCGCGCCTGCAGGGCCTCGCGCGGGAGCTGTCGGCATCCGCGCGGTCGGGCGGGAACCCCCTGCTCGGCCTGTGCCTGGGCCACCAGCTGCTGTCCGGCACGCTCGGTCTCCCGCTGCGCCGCAAGGACGCTCCGCACCAGGGCACCCAGCTCGAGGTCGACGTCTTCGGCCTGCCCGCGACCGTCGGGTTCTACAACTCGTTCACGGCGCGCGTCGACGCGGCGAGCGTCGCGGCGCTGGCCGAGCGCGACGTGGAGGTCAGCGAGGGCCCGGCCGGCGAGGTCGTCGCCGTGCGCGGCCCGGGCTTCGCAGGGATCCAGTTCCACCCCGAGTCGGTGCTCACCCTCGACGGGCCGGCCGTGCTGCGCCGGGTCGTCGAGCCGCTGCTGAGGGGCTGACGGCACCACCGCCCGCACCGGGTGGGGTCGTCCGTCCGCCCAGGCCACCGCTCCCGCGTTCGTCGTCGCGGACGAAGACCTCCCCCACCGCAGGCGGCACGGTCGAGACATGGCCCGGACGCTGCACCTCGAGGACGCCAGCCCTCCCCGCCGGCCCTCGGGGGCCGGCGCGGAGGCCCGGGCCGGCGGGCGCACGGCCGACCGGAGCCGACGCCGATGACGACGACCTCGCTGCTCTCCCCCGGCGTCTTCGCCGAGCTGCTGCCGGCGATGCTCGCCGACCTCGAAGAGCTCGTGCGCTGCGAGACACCGTCCGCCGACCAGGCGGCGGTCGCGCGCGGCGCGGCGCTGGTCGCCCGCCAGGGCGAGCTGGCCCTGGGCGTCGAGCCGGAGGTGCTGGTCCTCGACGGGTGCACCCACCTGCGCTGGCGGCTGGGCCCGGGGCCCGCGCGGGTGCTGCTGCTCTGCCACCAGGACACGGTGTGGCCGCTGGGTACCGCGGAGGAGATCCCGTGGTCGGTCACCGACGGGGTGGTCCGAGGCCCGGGCTGCTTCGACATGAAGGCGGGTGTCGTGCTGGCCCTCACCGTCCTGGGCCGGCTGCGCGCGGAGGGCGACGACCTCGACGGAGTCACCGTGCTGGTGACCGGGGACGAGGAGATCGGCTCGCCCTCCTCCGCCGAGCTCGTCCGGCAGGAGGGCCGCGGCTGCACCGGGGTCCTCGTGCTCGAGGCCGGCGGCGACGGCGGCGCGCTGAAGACCGGCCGCAAGGGCACGTCGATGTACGACGTCCTGGTCACCGGCCGGGCCGCCCACGCCGGGCTGGAACCGGAGAAGGGCGTCAACACCACCCTGGAGCTGGCGGCCCAGGTGCTGGCGATCGCCGCGCTGGCCGACCCCGGGCGCGGCACGACGGTCACCCCCACGGCGCTGACGTCGGGCACGACGACGAACACCGTCCCGGCCGCCGGGCGCCTGAGCGTCGACGTCCGCGCGCGGAGCGCCGGGGAGCAGCAGCGCGTCGACGCCGGGATGCGCGCGCTGACGCCCACCGTGCCGGGCGCCGTGCTGGAGCTGCGGGGCGGCGTCAACCGGCCGCCGCTGGAGGAGTCGTCCTCCGCCGGGCTGTTCGCGCTCGCCGGTGCCGTGTCGGCCCGGCTCGGCCTGCCGGCGCCCGTCGGCGTCAGCGTGGGCGGTGCCTCGGACGGCAACTTCACCGCCGGCGTCGGCGTGGCGACCCTGGACGGGCTAGGGGCGGTCGGCGGCGGGGCCCACGCCGCCGGCGAGCACGTGCTCGCCGGCGAGCTGCCCGCCCGGGCCGCCCTGCTGGCCGGGCTGGTGAGCGAGCTGCGGCGCGCCGGGGTCGCCACCGGCGCGGCCGGGACCGGGACGGGGCGTCCGCACGATGCTCCGTGAGCCGGCCCGGGCCGGCCTCTCCGTGCGGGACCTCGTCACCGGGACCCAGGCCGCCCGCCCGCAGCCCGACCAGGACGTCACCGACGTCGCCGTGCTCGCCGCTGACGCCGCCGCCACCGCCTCCGGGGTGCGCATCGTCGAGCTCGCCGCCCTGCCCGCCCTGCGCGAGGTGCAGGCGCTCTTCGACGGCATCTGGCACCCGGCCCCCGACAACCGGCCGGTCACCGTGGAGGTCATGCGGGCCCTGGCCAAGGCCGGCAACCCGCTGGCCGGCGCCTACGTCGGCGAGCAGCTCGTCGGGGCCTGCGTCGGGTTCTTCGCCGCGCCGTGCGGGACGTCGGTGCACAGCCACATCACCGGCGTCGCGCCGTCCGCGCAGCAGCGCAGCATCGGCCGGGCGCTGAAGCTGCACCAGCGCGCGTGGGCCCTGCAGCGGGGCGTCGAGCGCATCACCTGGACCTACGACCCGCTGGTCCGCCGCAACGCCTGGTTCAACCTCGCGCGCCTGGGCGCGACCCCGCTGGAGTACCTGCCGGACTTCTACGGGGCCATGGACGACACCATCAACGGCGCCGACCAGTCCGACCGGCTCCTCACCGCCTGGGCGCTGGCCAGCGGGACCGTGGTGCGCGCCGCAGCGGGCGATCCGGTGGTCGTGGACCTGCCGGCCCTGCGCGCGGCGGGCGCCGTCGACGTCGTCTCCGCCGCGGCCGACGGCAGCCCCGTCGCGGCCACGGCCCCACCCGGGGTGCCCCGCCTCGTCGCCGTCCCGGCGGACGTAGAGGCGATGCGGGCCGCCGACCCCGGGCTGGCCGCGCAGTGGCGGCTCGCCGTGCGCCACGCCCTCGCCGACGCGCTGGACAGCGGCGCCCGCGTGCTGGGGTTCGCCCGCGAGGGCTGCTACGTCGTGGACGGGACCACCCCCGTCGCCGTCGGAGGACCTGCCGCCACGAGACCTGGAGGAACCCCGTCGTGAAGCTCGAGGCCGTGGAACTGCGACGGATCGCCATGCCGCTGGTCGCCCCGTTCCGGACGTCGTTCGGGACGCAGACCGCCCGCGACATCCTGCTCGTGCGCGTGCGCACGGACGTCGGTGAGGGGTGGGGCGAGTGCGCTGCGCTCGCGGACCCGCGGTACTCCTCCGAGTACGTCGACGGGGCGGCCGACGTGCTGCGCCGCTTCCTCGTCCCGGCCGTGGCCGCGGTCGAGGACCTGGACGCCCACGCCGTGGGCCGGGCGCTCGCGCCCTTCTCCGGTCACTGGATGGCCAAGGCCGCGCTGGAGACGGCGGTGCTGGACGCCGAGCTGCGCGCGTCCGGCCAGTCCTTCGGGTCCTACCTGGGGGCGGCCGTCGACCGGGTCCCCTGCGGAGTCTCGGTGGGCATCATGGACTCGGTCCCGCAACTGCTGGACGCGGTCGAGGGGTACGTGGCGGCCGGCTACCTGCGGATCAAGCTGAAGATCGAGCCGGGCTGGGACGTCGAGCCGGTGCGCGCGGTGCGGGAGCGGTTCGGCGACGTCGCGCTGCAGGTGGACGCCAACACCGCCTACACCGTCGCCGACGCGCGACACCTGGCGAAGCTCGACCCCTTCGAGCTGCTGCTGATCGAGCAGCCGCTGCCCGAGGACGACGTCCTGGGCCACGCCCAGCTGGCCCGGGCCCTGCGCACCCCGATCTGCCTGGACGAGTCGATCACGTCCGCCCGCACGGCGGCCGCGGCGATCCGGCTGGGGGCGTGCTCGATCGTCAACGTCAAACCGGCCCGGGTCGGGGGGTACCTGGAGGCCCGGCGCATCCACGACGTGTGCGCCGCGAACGGGGTGCCGGTGTGGTGCGGCGGGATGCTGGAGACCGGCCTCGGCCGCGCGGCCAACGTCGCGCTGGCGGCGCTGCCCGGGTTCACCCTGCCGGGCGACACGTCCGCCTCCGACCGCTACTACGCCACCGACATCACCGAGCCGTTCCGGCTCGAGGACGGGCACCTGCGGGTGCCGACCGGTCCGGGGCTCGGGGTGCAGCCGGACCCGGCCCGGCTCGCCGAGGTCACGACGGCGGTCGAGGAGGCCCCGCTGCACTGAGGCGTCCTCGTCCTCGTCCTCGTCCTCGTCGCAGGCGACGAGGACGACCCGGACGACTCGTGCGCCGGGACCAGCGCGACGGCGTCCCGCGGCCCCTAGTGTCCTGGCGTGAGCCCCTCCGCGAAGACCCTCGCCGGAACCACGACGCCGGGCGGAGTGCCCGCGGTGCCGTCGCGGGCCAGCCTCGGGCACCTGCTGGCGCACCTCGGCACCACCCTGCTGGAGCTCGCGGCCGGGGACCCGTCGCTGCCCCGGGCCGACGAGGGCATCGGCGGGGTGGCCATCCACGACCCCCTCGACGCTCCGGTCCTGCCCTCCCGCGCCCTGGTCCTCGGGGTGGGCGTGCACGAGCCGGACGCGGTCCTGGAGCTGCTGCGGCGCACCGCGGAGGCCGGCGGGGCCGGGCTGGTCATCCGGGCGCCGGCCCCGGCCGACCCGCGCATCGCCGAGCTGGCGCAGCGGACCGGCACCGTGCTCCTGGCGCTGATCCGCGGCGCGAGCTGGAACCAGCTCGCCGCCCTGGTCCGCGCCCTGCTGGGGGAGGGCGAGGTCGGGCCCACCGGGTCCGAGACGCTCGGCGGCCTGCCGGCCGGGGACCTGTTCGCCCTGGCCAACGCGATCGGCTCGCTGCTCGACGCCCCCGTGACGATCGAGGACCGCAGCTCGCGCATCCTCGCCTTCTCCAACCGCCAGGACGAGGCCGACGAGTCGCGGATCCAGACCGTCCTGGGCCGGCAGGTGCCTGACCGCTTCACGCGGAGCCTGGAGGTGCACGGCGTCTTCCGGCGGGTCTACGCCAGCGACCGTCCCGTCTGGGTGCCGGCGGCCGCGCTGGCGCTGCCCGAGGTGACCGTGCCCCGGGTGGCGGTCGCGGTGCGGGCCGGCGACGAGATCCTCGGCAGCATCTGGGCGGCCGTCGCGCAGCCCCTCGACGCGGCCCGGGAGCAGGCCCTGGTCGACGCGGGCACGCTGGTCGCCCTGCACCTGCTGCGGGTGCGCGCGGGCGCCGACGTCGAGCGGCGCCTCGCCAGCGACCTGCTGGCCACGGCCCTGGAGGGCGGCCCGGGCACCGTGGACGCGCTGCGCCGCCTCGGGCTGGCCGGGCGGCCGCTGCTCGTCCTGGCCATGGGCCTGAGCGAGGACGACGGGCCGGGCGCGCTGGGCCTCGCCCGGCGCGAGGGTGACCGGCAGCGCTCGGCCGACGCGCTCGCCGTCCACCTCGGCGCCCTGCACCCCGGAGCCGTCGTGGCCGTGGTGGGCGGGGTCTGCTACGCCGTCCTGCCGGTGGGCGCGGACGCCCCCGCGCCCGACGAGCGCGCCGCCGCCGTCGCCACCGAGTTCCTCCAGCGCACGGGGTCGCGGGTGCCGGGGATGATCGGCGTGGGCACGGTGGCCGCCGACGTCTCGGCGCTCTCGCGCTCCCGCGACAGCGCCGACCGGGCGCTGCGGGTGCTGCGCAGCGGCACCACCTCCCGCCGGGTGGCGCGCGCCGCCGACGTGCACATCGAGTCGCTCATGCTGCAGCTGGCGGACCTCGCGGCCGCCGAGGGTCACGAGGTCGCCGGTCCGGTGGCCCGGCTCGCCGCCTACGACGCCGCGCACCGCACCCAGCTGGTGGACTCGCTGCGCGCCTGGCTGGACGCCTTCGGCAACGCGATCACCGCCGCCGCGAGCCTGCACGTGCACCCCAACACGTTCCGCTACCGGCTGCGCCGCATCACCGAGGTCGGCGGCATCGACCTGGACGACGCCGACTCCCGCTTCGCCGCGATGCTGGAGCTGCGGCTCCTGCGCTGGTGAACCGAGCGCCCGAAGGCGTTCAGTCGCCGCCGCGCAGCAGGGCCGGCGCGAAGTGGCAGGCCGCGGCGTGCCGGTGCTCGACCGTCGGTTCCTCGGTGCGGCAGACGTCGCGCTCCGGGACGACCAGCGGGCCGATCGGGCACCGCGGGTGGTAGCGGCACCCCGGCGGCGGAGCGTGCGGGTCGGCCGGGTCGGCGGCCGCCACCGCCGCCACCGCCGACAAGGCCGGGTCACCCACCCGCTGAGCGGCGTGCGCGGAGTCCGGCACCGCCGCGAGCAGGTCGCGCGTGTAGGGGTGCTGGGGATCGGCGAGCACCTGCGCGGCCGGGCCGTGCTCGACGACGCGGCCCAGGTACATCACGGCGATCTCGCTGGCGACGTAGCGCACGACCGCGAGGTTGTGGGAGATGAAGAGCATCGAGGTGCCCGTCTCGCGCTGCAGCCGGCGGACCAGGTTCAGCACGGCCCCCTGGATGGAGACGTCGAGCGCCGAGGTGATCTCGTCGGCGATGATCACCTCCGGGCGCCCGGCCAGCGCGCGGGCCAGCGCGATCCGCTGCCGCTGCCCGCCGGAGAGCTGGGAGGGGTAGGCACCGGCCCGGTCCCCGTCCAGCTCGACGAGCTCCAGCAGCCGGGCGACCTCGCGGCGCCGCTCGCCCGCGCGGGTGCCGCGCGGCAGGGCCTCGCCGATGCTGTCCCCGACGCTCATGCGGGGGTCCAGGGAGGAGTACGGGTCCTGGAAGACCATCTGCACCGGCCGGGACCCGGGCCGCTGCGGCAGCGGCCGGCCGTCGAGCAGGACCCGCCCACCGGACAGCGGCGTCAGCCCGACCGCGGCGCGGGCCAGCGTCGACTTGCCCGACCCGGACTCCCCCACCAGGCCGACCACGGTGCCCTCGGGCACGGTGAGGTCGACGCCGTCGACCGCGGTCATGCCCCGCCGCCGGCCGCCGTAGCGGACGCTGACGCCGTCGAAGCGCAGCTCGCTCACGCCCGCCCTCCAATCGCGCCGGGTGCGGCGACGGGGACCGCACCGGGGGTCGGATCGCCGGCCCGGACCTCACTCGCGTGCCAGCAGGCGACCCGGCGGCCGTTGCCGTCGTCGACGAGGTCGGGGTCCTCCTCCGCGCACCGCCGGCTGGCCAGCGGGCAACGGGGGGCGTAGGCGCAGCCGGGCGGCTGGTGGGCGGGGTCCACGGGCCGGCCGGGGATCACCGGTAGCGGCCGGTCCAGGTCGACGCTCATGTCCGGCACGCTCGCCACCAGCGCGCGGGTGTAGGGGTGGCGGGCGGCCGTCGTCAGCTCCGCCGCGGGCAGGTCCTCCACCACGCGCCCGGCGTACATGACCAGCACCCGGTCGCAGACCTGGCGCACGACGGCGACGTCGTGGCTGATGAGCAGCAGGGCGACGTCGTCGGCGGTGCGGATGGACTGCAGCAGGTCCAGCACCTGGCGCTGCACGGTGACGTCGAGGGCGGTGGTCGGCTCGTCGGCCACGATGAGGGCCGGCTCGCCCATCAGCCCCATGCCGATCATCGCCCGCTGGCGCATGCCCCCCGAGAACTCGTGCGGGTACTGGCGGGCGCGCCGCTCCGCGGCCGGGATGCGGACGCTGCGCAGCCGGTCCACGGCGCGGCCGAGCGCGCGGGCGCGCGAGAGACCGGAGTGCTGCTCGGCGACCTCGGCGAGCTGCCGCCCGATCCGCTGGGTCGGGTTGAACGAGGTCATCGGGTCCTGGAAGACCATGGCGAAGGAGGTGCCCAGCAGGCGGCGGTGGCTGCGCTCGCTGCCCGTGCGCAGGTCCGTGCCGAGCAGGTCCAGCCTTCCGGCGCTCACGTGGCCGGGGTGCTCCACCAGGCGGGCGATCGCCAGCGCGGTCAGCGACTTGCCCGAGCCGGACTCCCCGACGACGCCGACGGCCTCACCCGCGCCCACCGCGAACGTGACCCCCCGCACCGGGCGGACGGGGCCCGCCGCCCCGGGGAAGGTGACCGTGAGGTCGCGCACGTCCAGGACCGGCCGGCCGTCCCGCCGTCCCCGGTCGGTGCCCGGCTGCCCCTGGTCGGCCTGCGCGGCCTGGACCGCCCGCGCCGCCGCGGCCCGCCGCGGCGAGCGGACGACGCCCGCGGTCGTGGTCAGCCCGATGCCCTTGGCCACCGCCTCGCCGAAGAGGTTGAAGGCCAGCCCGGCGACGACGATGGCCACGCCGGGGGCCAGAGCGGCCGCGGGGTGGACGTAGATGCCCGACAGGCCGTCCTGCAGGAGCCGCCCCCAGTCGAAGGCGGGCGCCTGCACCCCGAGACCGAGGAAGGACAGGCCGGCGAAGGCCAGCAGCGCACCGCCCGCGCCGATGGTCGCGTTCACCACGAGGGGCTCGCCGATGTTGGGCAGCACGTGGCGCAGCAGCAGCCGCACCCGGCCCACCCCCGCGACGCGGGCGGCGGCAACGAAGTCGCGCTCGGCGACACCCGCGGCCAGCGTCTGCGTCAGCCGGGCGAACGCCGGGGCCCCGGCGAAGCCGATGGCCAGCACCGAACCCGTCATGCCCACGCCGAACACCACGGCGAAGAACAGCGCGAGCAGGAGGCCCGGGAAGGCGACGGCGATGTCGACCGCGGCGACCACCAGCCGCCCGGCGCGACGGCCCAGCAGCAGCGGCGCGGTCCCGAGGACGATCCCCACCACGACGGCGATCAGCGTGGCGAGCAGGGCCAGGCCGACGGTGAGCCGGGTCGCCACGAGCACGCGGAAGAACAGGTCGCGGCCGAGGTTGTCGGTGCCCACCCAGTGGGCCGCCGAGGCACCCTCGAGCACGTGGTCGGTGTCGACCGCCTCGGCCCGGCCGCTGAACAGGAGCGGGGCCAGGACGGCCAGCAGCAGCACCAGCGCCAGCAGCGCGCCCGCGCCGGCGCCGACCGGCGTCCGCAGGACGGCCAGCCAGCGGCGGGCTCCGGTGGAGCGCCGAGGTGGCGCGGCCCCGACGGCGGTGGGGCCGGGGGCCGGGTCCGCGTGCAGCGGGGAGGTCGTCATCGGCTCAGGAGTCCTTGATCGTCGAGCGCGGGTCGAGCAGCGCCAGCACCACGTCCACCGCGAGGTTCACCAGCAGCACCCCGGCCCCGTAGACCAGCACGATGCCCTGCACCACCGGGTAGTCCTTGCCCAGGATGGACGCCACGATGGTGCTGCCCAGGCCCGGCCAGGCGAAGACGTTCTCCACCAGGACGGTGCCGGCGATCAGCGCGCTGAGCAGCAGCCCGCCGAGGGTGATCGTGGACGTGAGGGCGTTGGGCATGGCGTGGCGCAGGTAGATCCGGGCGGCGGGCAGCCGCTTGGCCCGCGCGGTGCGGACGTGGTCCGCCCGCAGCACGGTCAGCATCTCCACGCGCAGGATGCGCGCGAGGGCGGCGGCCGGGCCGAGGGCCAGGGACAGCACGGGCAGCACGTAGGACGCCGCGCCGTCGCGGCCGGCCACCGGCAGCCAGCCGACCTGGATGCCGAAGACGTAGACCAGGGCGACACCCAGGAGGAACTCGGGCACGGCCCCGAGGACGACGCTGGCCGAGGAGAACGCCAGCTCACCGCCGCGGGCCCGGCCACCGCGGGTCACCACCCCCATGAGCACGCCGATCGGGACGGCGAGGGACAGGGCCACCACGAAGGCCAGCACCGCCATCTGGGCCGTGGGCGGCAGCCGCTGGCCGATGATGTCGGCCACCGGTTGCCGGGTGGCCAGCGAGGTCCCCAGGTCCCCGGTCAGGACCCCCCGCAGGTAGTGCAGGTACTGCAGCGCGATCGGGTCGTCCAGACCCAGGGACGCGCGGCGGTCGGCCACGAGCGAGGCCGGGGCCGTCGGGCCCAGCGCCCCCCGGACCGGATCGCCGGGGATCAGGTGGATCATCAGGAACGAGGCGGTGACCAGCACCCACAGCGAGACCACGAGCCGGCCCGCCCGCCGCGCGGCGAACCGCAGCCACGGGCTGTCGAGCGTCTCCGCCGCGAGGTCGCGGCGCGCCTCCGCCGCCGGCTCGCGCCCGGCCGTCGTGCTGGTCATCCCGCTCCCCCGTCTGGCGACTGCGCTCGTCCCGGCCCCGCGCGGCGCGTCAGCGGGCCAGCATCCGGATGCTCGTCGGGTTCACGACGACGTCGCCGGAGGTGAAGCGGGCCTTCGCCCCGAAGGTGGTGATCGTCGAGTTGGCGAAGGGGACCACGTCGGCGTCCCGGACGAGGGCCGCCTCGGCCTTCAGCCACCCGTCGCAGCCCTCGGTGCCGCTCCGGGCGGTGGCCGCGGTCGCGCCGGCGGTGTACTCGGCGTTGTCGACGTGCGCGAAGTTGTTGCCGGCCGGGGCCGAGGCGCCGGACAGGAAGGGGACGAGCTGGTCGGGGCTGCTCACGTTCAGCGCCAGCCAGGTGACGTCCCAGTTCCCGCTGCTGAAGACGGTCTGCAGCAGGGCGGTGTCGTCCTGCCCCGTCATCGTCACGTCGGCGCCCAGCTCCTTCCACGTCGACGCCGCGAGCTCCGCGGCGGAGGAGCCGGCGGAGCCGAGCGCGGTGCCGTAGACGAAGGTCAGCGCCAGCCGGTGGCCGTCCTTGCTGCGGACGCCACCGGCCCCCGCCTTCCACCCGGCGGCGTCCAGCGTCGCCTTCGCCTTCGCCACGCCCCCCGTGGGCAGCGCGGCGGCGATCGAGGTCCCGGCGCACGCCACCGGCGCGGCGGCCGCGAACGTGGTGCCGGCGGTCCCGGCGCCGGAGGTGAGCACCTTCTGGAGCTGGGCCAGGTCCACCGCCTGCGTCAGCGCGAGCCGGACGGCCGGGTCGGACCCCGGGCGCTCGGCCAGGTGGTTGAACCACATCTCGCCCAGCACCGCGCTCTGCTTCGTGGAGAACAGCTTCGCGGCGGCGAGGCGCTTCGCGTCCGGGCCGACGACCGTGGCGGCGTTCAGGCCGCCGGACAGCAGCAGGTTCGCCGCCGTGGTCTCGTTGGGCACCACCTTGACGACGACCGTGGCCGGCATGCCCGCCTCCGCGGTGCTCGCCCCGCCCGGGCCCCACGCGTAGCCCTTGCGCAGCGTGTACGTGTAGTGGTCGCTGGGCACCACCTCGGTCAGCGCGTAGGGCCCCGTGCCCCGGGTCCCGGCCGCCAGCACCGAGCGGTTGCCGACCGCGCTGCCGCACACCATCGGCAGGCTCGCCAGCCCCTGCAGGACGAACGGCGCGGGAGCGGCGAGGGTCAGGGTGACCGTGGAGCCGTCCGCCGCGGCCTTGGTCCCCGCCGGCACGAAGAGCCCCAGCAGCGGGCTCTGGTGGGCGGGGTCGGCCACGTAGGCGACGTTGGCCACGACGTCGGCCGCGGTGAACGGCGTGCCGTCGGCGCAGGTGACGCCGTCCTTCAGGCCGAACGTCACCTGCTGCCCCTGCACCGCCCAGGTCGTCGCGAGACCGCTCACGATCTTCCCCTGGTCGTCCATGTGCACCAGGGAGTCGTAGGCGAAGCGGCTGAGCTGGAAGACCGTGCCGGCCGCGGACATCTGCGGGTCGACGTTGCCGGGGTCCGCGCTGATGGCCATGGTGAAGCTGGCGCCGTCGACGACCTTCCCGGGGGCGGAGCCACCGCCACCCCCACCGCCACCCCCGTCGCCTCCCCCGCCGCAGCCGGCGAGGACGGTGGCGACGACGCAGGCACCCACGACGGTCCGGATCTGCCTCATGCTGGTCCTCTTCTCGGGACGACGGTGGGGAGGGGCGCTCGTAGCAGAGGCTGCCGTGCGGGGGCGCCCGCGCTCTTCGTGCGCGAGGACGAGCTGAGCCGGTCCAGGTCGTCGTGCACGACGAGGGGCGACGGTCATCCCACCGCGCGAGGCAGCGCGCGGCCGACGTGCAGGAACCGCGCGCGCCCGTCGCCGTCCTCGCCGAGGAAGACGTGCGGGACGTGCAGCCCCGACTGGCCCTCGACGGGGATCAGCGTGTCGGGGCCGAAGGCCACCAGCTCGCTGCGCTCGGTCCGGTCGCCGAGACCGGGCACCGTGTCCTTGGGCCGCACCTCGGCCCAGATCCGGCCGTCGTCGTCTTGGCTGACCACGAAGTCCGCCATCCGGCTGGTGTACGTGCCGGCGTAGCGCGTGGCGTCGACGCGGGGCGGGTCGGCCGGGGGCACCGGGAGCGGAGGCAGCTCGAGCCCGGCGAGCTCGGCGAGCACGTGCCCGACGACGTCGCGGCAGAGCCCGTAGGGGTCGCCGCCGTTGGTGAGCAGGACGACGGCCACGCCGCGCTCGGGCAGGACCCGCAGGAAGGACGCCTGCCCGATGGTGTTGCCGTCGTGCCCGACGACCGGGGTCCCGAGGTCGTCGAACAGCTCCCAGCCCAGGCCCCAGGCGTCGCCCATGACCCGCAGGTCGGGCAGCTCCACCTCGCGCCGCTGCATCGCCGCGACCGAGCCCGGGCTCAGCACGGCCGTCCCGTCGGCGGCCCGGCCGTCCTCCAGGTGCATCCGGGCGAAGGCGAGCAGGTCCCTCGCCCGCGTGGACAGCAGCGAGCCGGCCGGGGCGTTGGACCGGGCCAGCGCCCAGACCGGCGCCGGGACCTGCTCGGCGTCCGCCGTCGGCCGGACGTGCCCGACCGCCGTGCGGAACAGGATCGCCTCGGCGGGCCCCGCCGCCGCGTGGGTGAGCCCGAGGGGGGCGAACAGCCGCTCCCGCAGGCAGTCGTCGTAGGAGCGCCCGCGCAGCACCTCGACCAGCCGGCCGAGCAGGCAGTACCCCGCGTTGCTGTAGGAGAACCGCTCCCCCGGCGCGAACAGCTGCGGCACGTCGGCGAGCTCCGCGACGTAGCGCTCCAGGCAGTCGTCCCCCGTGCCGGTGTCGGTGAAGACGTCGCCCTCGAAGCCGGCCGAGTGCGACAGCAGCTGGCGCACGGTGAGCGTGGCCGCGGCGGAGGGGTCGGCGAGCCGCAGGTCGGGCAGGTGCTCCGACACCGGGTCGTCGAGGTCCAGGAGCTGCTCGTCGACGAGCTGCATCACCAGGGTCGCCGTCCACACCTTGGTGATCGAGCCGATCTGGAACAGCGAGTCCGGAGTCGCCGACACGCCCGTGGCGGTGCTGAGCAGCCCGGCGGCGGCGTCGACCACCACGCCGTCGTGAAGCACGGCCACGGCGGCCGCCGGCACCTCGTGCTCGGCGATCAGCGCCGGCAGCCGGTCCCGGACCCAGGCCTCCACCTCGTCGAGCTTCGTCATGGGGGCACCGTACGAGCACGGGCCGCCAGCGTGTTCGTGCCGACGTCCAGCGCTGCCCCGTCGCCTTCGTCGGGGGCGACGAAGAGGCGGTCCGCGACGAGCGGCAGGCTGCGCCCACGGGTCGACCGGCCGGACGCCGGGTCCGCGGACGACCGCGGAGACGACGACCGGGGAGACGGGGCAGGACATGACGAGCGTGACCGCACGAGGCGCCATCGACCAGGCGCACTGGCAGGAGCGGCTCGACGCCCTGGCCGCCGCGCACCGGGTGACCGGCGCCACGCTGGCCGTCCTGCGCCTGGGCGAGGGCCCGGGCGCCGAGGGGGACGAGCTCGTCGAGGCCGCCACCGGGGTGCTCAACACCTCCACCGGCGTGGCGGTGACCACCGACTCGGTGTTCCAGATCGGGTCCATCAGCAAGGTGTGGACGACGACCCTGGTGATGCAGCTGGTCGACGAGGGCCTGCTCGACCTGGACGCCCCCCTCCTCGACGTCCTGCCGGACCTGCAGCTGCGCGACCCCGACGTCACCCCGCGGGTCACGATGCGCCACCTGCTCACCCACACCAGCGGCATCGACGGCGACGTGTTCACCGACACGGGCCGCGGCGACGACTGCCTGGAGAAGTTCGCGGCCGCCCTGGTGGACGCGCCCCAGAACCACCCGCTGGGCGCCACCTTCTCCTACTGCAACTCCGGCTTCTCCCTGGCCGGGCGGGTGGTCGAGGTGCTGACGGGCCAGACCTGGGACGCCGCGCTGCGCGAGCGCCTCAGCGTCCCCCTGGGGCTCACGCACACCTCCACGCTGCCCGAGGAGGCGATCCTGCACCGCGCCGCGGTCGGGCACACCAGCCCCGAGCCCGACGACGACCCGGTGCCGGTGAGCACCTGGGTGCTGCCCCGCTCGACCGGTCCTGCCGGGCTGATCAACGCCACGGCCCGCGACGTCACGGCCTTCGCGCGCCTGCACCTGCGCGACGGCGTGGCCGACGACGGGACCGTCGTGCTGTCCCCCGCGTCGACCGCGGCCATGCAGGCCCACCAGGCGGACCTGCCGGACACGTACTCCCTCGGCGACTCCTGGGGCCTGGGCTGGATCCGCTTCGACTGGCACGGCGAGAGGCTCTACGGCCACGACGGCTCCACCTACGGGCAGAACGCCTACCTGCGGGTGCTGCCGTCGCAAGGGCTGGCCGTCGCCCTGCTGACCAACGGCGGGCACTCCGCGGACCTGTACCGCGCGCTGTACGAGGAGCTGTTCTCCGAGCTCGCCGGCGCGAGGATCGCCGACCAGCTCGAACCGCCCGCACAGGCCCCGGACGTGGAGCTGACCCGCTACGTGGGCACCTACGCGCGCAGCTCCGTCACCACCGAGGTGCTCGAGCGCGAGGGGAAGCTGGTGGCCCGCGTGGTCCCGACCGGCCCCACCGCCGAGGCCTCCGGGGACACGGTCCACGAGTTCGAGCTGCACGCGGTCTCGCAGGGCCTGTTCGCCACCCGGCCGCCGGGCTACGACAGCTGGCTGGCCGCTGTCTTCTACGCCCTGGACGACGGCTCCGAGTACCTGCACTTCGGCGTCCGGGCCACCCCCCGGACGGCGTGATGGAGCCGGCCCCGCCGCCGCCCGGGGAGTGCGACCTCGTCCTGGCCGGTGCCCGCGTGATCGACCCGGAGACGGGGCTGGACGGGGTGCGGACGGTGGGGATCACCGGCGGGGTGATCACCTCCGTCACGGCCGCCGGCGAGCCCGTGCCGCCGGCGCGCGCGCGGTGGGACGTGACCGGCCAGGTCCTCGCCCCGGGCTTCGTCGACCTGCACAGCCACGCCCAGTCGCGCACCGGACTGCGGCTGCAGGCGCTGGACGGGGTGACCACCGCGCTGGAGCTGGAGGCGGGCGTGCTGCCGGTCGAGGGCGCCTACGCGCGGGCGGAGGCCGAAGGGCGGCCGGTGAACTTCGGGTTCTCGGCGTCCTGGACCGACGCGCGCATGCACGTCCTGGACGGGGTGGCGCTGGACGCCGTCGGCTCGCTCGACCTCTTCGGGGCCCACCAGTCGCGGCCGGGCTGGCGGGCGCCGGCGTCCGACACCGACGTGGCCCGGGTCCTCGGGCTGCTCGAGGACGCCGTGGGCGCGGGGGCGATCGGCGTGGGGGTGCTCCTGGGCTACGCCCCGGACACCGGCCGAGCCGAGTACTTCCGCCTCGCCGGGATGGCCGCCCGGCTGCGCGTGCCCACGTTCACCCACACCCGGTGGATCTCCACGCGGGAACCCGGCACGTCGCTGGAGGGCGCGCTGGAGGTCATCGCCGCGGCCGCCGGCACCGGCGCCCACATGCACCTGTGCCACGTCAACAGCACCTCGACGCGGATGATCGACGAGGTCGCCGCCGCGATCGACACGGCGCGCGGTGAGGGTGTTCGGGTCAGCACCGAGGCCTACCCCTACGGGGCGGGCGCCACCGTGGTCGGCGCCGCGTTCCTCGCCCCGGACGTGCTGCACCGGCTGGGGATCGGGCCGCGGCAGCTCACTTACCTGCCCACCGGGGAGCGCATCGCCGACGCCGCCCGGCTCGGCGAGCTGCGGGCCACCGACCCCGGCGCGGACGTGGTGGTGCACTTCCTCGACCTCGACGACCCGGGCGACGCGGCCGTGCTGGAGCGCTCGTTCACGTTGCCCGACACCGCCATCGCCACCGACGCGATGCCGCTCGTGGCGCCGGGCGGGCGAGCCGTCCCCGACACGTGGCCACCGGCGCCCGGACTGCTCACCCACCCCCGCTCCGCCGGGTCCTACGCCCGCACGCTGCGCTGGCTGGTCCGCGAGCGCGGCCTGCTGAGCCTGACGGAGGCGCTGCGGAGGTCGTCGCTCCTACCGGCGCAGCTCCTCGAGCAGGCCGTCCCGGCGATGCGGCGCAAGGGCCGGGTCCAGGTCGGCGCCGACGCCGACCTGGTCGTCTTCGACCCGGACACGGTCACCGATCGCGCCACCTACACCGAGGTCGCCCCCTCCACCGGCTTCCGGCACGTGCTGGTGGGCGGCGTCGCGGTCGTGCGCGACGGCGAGCTGCGCACCGACGTCCTGCCCGGCCGCCCCGTGCGCTCCGGCCGGCGCTGAGCCGGCACGCCCCCCTCCTCCACCCGATGACCCCCAGCAGAGGAGCACGACCGTGACCGAGGACCTGCAGGACGAGGTGGACCGGCTGTCGGCCGAGCTCGCCGTCACCGGCGTGGCGGCGGGGGTGGTCTCCGGTGGGCGGGAGGTCCGCGCCTTCGCCGGGGTGACGAGCGCGGAGAACCCGCTCCCGGTCGACGAGCGCACCCTGTTCCAGTTCGGCTCCACCGGCAAGACCTTCACGGCCACCGCGGTCATGCGGCTCGTGGAGCAGGGACGGCTGGACCTCGACGCGCCCGTGCGCACCTACGTGCCGGAGCTGCGCACGAAGCAGCCGGACGTGGCCGAGCGCGTCACCGTCCTGCAGCTGCTGAACCACACCGCCGGCTGGGACGGCGACTTCCTCGCCGACACGGGCAACGGCGACGACGCCCTGGCGACGTACGTCGACCGGATGGCCGAGCTGGACCAGGTGACCCCGCTGGGTGCCTCGGTCAGCTACAACAACGCCTCGCTCGCGCTGGCCGGCCGGGTGCTCGAGAAGGTCACCGGGACGACGTACGAGCAGGCCGTGCGCGACCTCCTCCTGACCCCGCTCGGGCTGGCGGACACCTGGATCTTCCCCGGCGACGTCATCTCCCGCCGCTTCGCCGTCGGGCACACCCGCCACGACGACGGGTCCGTCACGGTCAACCGGCCGTGGGCCATGCCCCGCAGCGTCACGGCCGCCGGGGGCATGTCGGCGACCGTTGGCGACCAGCTGGCCTGGGCGCGGTTCCACCTCGACGGCGGCGTCACGCGCGACGGCTCCCGGGTGCTGTCGGAGGAGCTGGTGCGCCGCATGCAGGAGCCGACGGCGGACATGCGGGGCAGCGCGCTCGGCGACCACGTGGGCATCAGCTGGCTGCTGCGCGACGTCGACGGCGTCCGCCTGGTCTCCCACGGGGGGACGACCAACGGTCACTACTCCGCCTTCGTCCTGGTGCCCGAGCGGGACTTCGCGATCACCAGCCTGACCAACAGCGGCCCCAACGGCCCGGAGCTCAACCACCGCCTCGTCACCTGGGCCCTCGAGCACTTCCTCGACCTCCACGACGACGCGCCCGCACCGGTCGCGGTCGACGAGGACGCCCTGTCGGCCTACGCCGGGCGCTACGAGACGATCGCCTCGGTGCTCGACGTCACCGTCGAGGACGGTGGGCTGGTGGTCACCTCCTGGGGCAAGGCCGTGATGGAAGCCGCCCTCGGCGACGGCGCGGAGGAGAAGGACCGGACGCCGGTGACCCTGGTGGCGGGCGAGCGCGACCCGTTCGTCACGTCGCAGGGGCCGGCGACGGGCATGCGCGGCTACTTCGCGCGCGACGACGCGGGGACCGTCACGGGCGTGCACTTCGGGGGTCGGCTCGCCGCCCGGGTCGCCGACCCGGCGTGAGCGGTGCGGGTGCGCCCGCCCCGCCCGCGGTCGAGGATCGGGGGACCATGAGCGAGCCTCCCCTGACCACCCCCGACGGCCGCTACCTCGTCGTGCGCGGCAGGTTGTGGCGCTGCTCGGACCCCGGCCTGGACCCCGAGCGCCGGCAGGAGCTCGTGGACCGGCTGATGACCGCGCGCCGCGACAAGCGCGCGGCGATGGCGGCCGACGACGCGGCGGCGCGGGAGGACGCCCGGTCCCGGGTCGACCGCGCCAAGCACGAGCTGGGCGAGCGCGGCCCCGTGTGGTGGGACGACGGCAGCCCCGACCTGACGCGGCACCTGGTGCGGGGCACCGGCTACGCCGACTGGTACGCCGAGGCGACGCGGGGGTGAGACCTCCTCAGGCGTCCTGACCGGGCGTGACGAGGCCCGTCTCGTAGCCCAGGACGACGGCCTGCACGCGGTCGCGCAGCCCGAGCTTGGTGAGGATGCGGCTCACGTGCGTCTTCGTCGTCTGCTCGGCGATGAACAGCTGACCGGCGATCTCCTGGTTCGAGAACCCGCGCGCGACGAGGACGAACACCTCGCGCTCGCGCGGGGTGAGGTCGGCCACCCGGGAGGGTTCCGCGGGCGGGCGGGCCCGGGTGGAGACGAAGTGCTCGATGAGCCGCCGCGTGATCCCCGGGGCCAGCAGCGAGTCCCCCGCCGCCACCGCGCGCACGGCGTCGAGCAGGGCCTGCGGCGTCGCGTCCTTCAGCAGGAACCCGCTGGCCCCCGCGCGCAGCGCCTCGAAGACGTAGTCGTCCACGTCGAACGTCGTGAGGATGAGGATGCGCGGCCGGTCGGCGCCGCCGCGGCCGTCGCCGGAGGCTTCGCCCTGCACCTCGTCGGGGAAGTCGGCGAGGATGCGCCGCGTCGCCTCGAGACCGTCCAGGACGGGCATCCGCACGTCCATGAGGACCACGTCGGGGCGCGTGGCGCGCACCACGTCCACCGCCTGCGCGCCGTCGGCGGCCTCCCCGACGACCTCGACGTCCGGCTGCGCGGCGAGCAGCGCGCCGAAGCCCGCCCGGATCATCGCCTGGTCGTCGACGACGACCGCCCTGATGCTCACTGCCCGACTCCTCGCTGGTGCGGGTGCAGCGGGACCTCCGCCAGCACCGAGAAACCCCCGTCGTCGGTGGGGCCGCAGGTCACGGACCCGCCCAGGAGCGCGGCGCGCTCCCGCATGCCGACGAGGCCGTGGCCGCCGTCGTCCAGGCGCCCCACGGACTCCCCCGCGCCGTCGGCGGGGGGCCCGTTGCGCACCGACACCCCGACGCGCTCCGCCTGGCCCGCGGCGCCCGGCAGGTGCAGGAGCCGGACCTCGACGTGCGCCCCGTGCGCGTGGCGCACCACGTTGGCGAGGGCCTCCTGCACGATGCGGTGCACCACGAGCCCGACCGAGCTCGGCAGGTTCCCCCGCCGCAGCTCGTCGTCGACCTCGACCTCGACGACGCACCCGGCCCGGCGCGCGCCGGCCGCGAGCTCCTCGACGTCGTCGATGCCGGGCTGGGGGGTCAGGGGCGCGCTGCCGGACTCCTCGCGCAGCACGCCCAGCAGGGTCCGCATCTCCCGCAGCGCCGTCCGCGCCTGCGCTGCGATGTCGTCGAACTCCGCGCGCACCGTCGCGTCCAGCCCGGGGATCCGGTAGGTCGCCGTCGTGGCCTGCACCTGCACCACGGACATGCTGTGGGCGACGACGTCGTGCAGCTCGCGGGCGATGCGGTTGCGCTCCTCCACCACGACGCGCCGCGACTGCTCCAGCTCGGTGGCGCGGCGGTAGGCGGCCAGCTGCATGCGCGTGGTGATGCGCGCGCCCACGGCGACCGACAGCACGAGCACGAGCGCGGAGTTGGAGCTGTAGACCACGAGGTCGGCGCCGTGGCTCGCGGCGCCGCGGCTGCCGACGTGCGGGCCCATGAACTCCGCGACGCCGATCGAGAGCAGGATGCTCGACCACCACGTGAACAGCCCCAGGCGCCCGAGGCCGCGCAGGCCCAGGACGGCGATGACCGAGCAGGACGCCAGCAGGCTCGTCACCGACCACGGCCAGGGCCACCGGCCCGGGGCCGAGGCGACCGGCAGCAGCACCGACGTGGCGAGCACCACGACGACGGCCAGCGACGGCCACCGCACGGCGACCGGGATCGAGACGACCTGCAGCGAGGTCAGGACGAAGGACAGCGCCAGCGGCACCCCGTAGAGGGTGCTGGTCACCGGCACGCCCACGCAGAACAGGACGATCGCCAGGCCGATCGGCACCGGCCAGGGGAAGAGGGTGGCCAGGAACGCCTCGCGCCGGGCGCGCAGCAGCTCGCGGTCCTCGGCGCGGGAGACGCGCCAGTGGTGCACGCGCTCGGCGGTGCTGGCGCGCAGCGAACGCTCCCGCGCCCGGGCCGCGCGGGCCTCGGGCGAGCGGCGCCGCGGCAGCGCCGCGAAGGGGGACCGTCCCGCCACGTCCGCTCCCTCCGCCGGGCGGGTCGCAGCGACCCGCTCCCGCGACGGTACCGGGACGCCCCGCGCAGGAGCTGCCGCGCCGGGGGCGGCGCCGGCTCAGCGCACGCGGGAGGCGTCCTGCGCGGCGTCGAGGTCGATGCGGGCCGGGCGGGCGCGGCCGACGGGCCCGCCGAGCCCGGGGATGGTCGTCAGCAGGTGCTCGCGCGCCCGCTGGGCCGCCTCGCGGTGCACGGCGTCGTGGTCGTAGAGCTCGACGCTCAGCCACCCGTCGAACCCGCCCTCGGCCAGGGCCTGGCCGACCGAGCGGAAGTCGACGTCGCCGTCGCCCGGCACGAGGTGGGCGTGCACGCGCCCGGCGATGTCCTCCACCTGCAGGTGCCGCGTGATCGGCAGGTGCAGGGCGAGCGAGGCCAGCGGGTCCTCCTCGACGACGACCGTGTGGCCGAGGTCCTGGCTCAGCCACAGGCTGTCGCTGCCGGTGCGGGCGATGACGGCCGCGACCTCGGCGTTGGTCTGCACGTGGAAGCCCGGCTCGGGCTCCATGCCCAGGACGGTGGCGCCCGTGGGCAGGCCCGCGGCGTCGAGCTCGTCGGAGAGGACCTGCAGGAGCTGCGCGATCCCGTCGTCGAGCCAGCGGTCGGCCTGGGCCGCGACCACGGCGGGGTGCCGGCTGCCCGTGGAGAAGGCCACGAGCGGCACGCCGGCGCGCACGGCGATCCGGATGCCCCGGCGCAGCAGGTCGAGGCGGCGGGCCCGCTCGAGCGGGTCCGGGTCGACGAGGGCCGGCTCGAAGGGCAGCTCGCTGAGCAGGTGCGGGTCGCCCGTGGCGAGGCTGCAGGCCACGAGGCCGGTCTCGTCCAGGACGCGGCGCAGGGCGTCGGCCTCGGCGTCGCCGAAGCTCCACGGGTCGACGTGCTGGCCGTTCAGGGACAGCTCGATGCCGTCGTAGCCGCGGTCGGCGAGCACGCGGACGGCGTCCGGCAGGGTCGCCGAGCGCAGGCCGTTGGCGTTGTAGGCCAGCCGCAGGGGCGTCGCCGCGGGGGTCGGGCCGGGGGTGGGTGCAGGGGTCGGGGGCACAGCGTTCTCCGTCTCGTCGAAGGACAGGCGCACGGGCTGGGGATGAGGGGGACTCACGTCGTCGGCGCTCACGTCGTCCGTGTCGTGTCGTCCGTGGCGCGACGGGGCGGGCGCGGAGGCCGGGGCCTCCAGGGTGCCACCGCGGGGACCACCGCGCGCCCCCGGACCGCGCCCCGCGGGGGTGAGGGATTCATCACGCCGGACCCGCCGGGTTTCGACGTGCGCAACCACGCGGCGCGACGGAAGGTGACTCCGCGACGGAGCACCCCGCACGCGCTGCCCCGGAGGATCGACGATGACGACGACCACGCCCGACCCCGCCCGCACGGCGGCGACGACCCCGGTGGCGGCGGACCTGCCGCCCCTGGTCGACGCCGTCCCGCTGCTGCGCGAGATCGGCGACCTCAAGCGCCTCCGCGACGCGTCGGGGACCGGTTCGCTCGCCGACCGCGCGTTCCTGCGCTCGTGGCGGCGGCTGCTCGCCGGGCAGGACCCTGAGCACGTGGCCGCTGACGAGACGGCCCGCGCGCTGGCGGCGGCCCGGCTCGGGGGGATCGACGCCGCGGTCCTGCGCGTGGCCGGCCTGACGCCCGCGGACGTGCGGGTCGTGCTGCGGCGCAGCGCGGATGCCGCCGTGGCGTCCGCGGGGGAAACCCTGGGTGAACTCTCCGACGTCCTCGACGAGATCGGGGCCGAGACCCCCGTCGAGGGCACCCTGCCCTCCCCGCCGCCGTTCGCGGTGGCCCTGGTGCACCAGCCCCGCGCGGGCGCCACGCACCCCACCCGGCCCCGGGTCCTCGTGGAACCCCCTGAGAGCCACGGCGACCACTGCTTCGTCACGGCCGTGTACTCGGCCCTGCTCGCGCCCGCGCAGGGCGTGCGGCGCGGCGACGCGTTCCTCGTCGCCCTCGCCCACCACCTGCCGAACGCGGACCTGCCCGACGCGGGTTTCGGCGGGGAACTGCTGCTCGGCGAGCACCTGCCGGCCGTCTTCGCGACCCTCACCGAACGATCGCTCGCGCAGCTGCCGGGCGCGCTCTCCGCCCGGCTGCGGGAACTCCTTCCGCAGCGCGAGACGACCGCCACCGCGATCGGCCGCGTGTTCAACGCGGCCGACGTGCTGGACCGCGTCCTGCAGGTGCACCACCACGCCCGCGCCGCGGCGTTCACGGCCGAGCAGGCGCTGGACGACCTCGACCTCGTGCACCCGGGACCCGTCCAGGGGTTCCAGCTGCGGGTGCTGAGCGACGCGGGCCTCCCCGTCCGGTGACGGGCACGAGCTGGCCCGTCGTCGACGGGATCCCGTTCCAGCGCTTCGGCCGCGAGGACCTCGCCGCCGCGGTGCGGGCGCTGCTCGACGCGGGCGACGACGCCGGCGCCCGCGCGGTCCTGCTGCGCGACGCCGACGACTGGTGGGACGAGGCCCCGCCGTCCCTCGACGAGGCCTCCGCCGCCGCCGCCGCCCCCACGCTGTCGCAGGCCGTCCTGGACCTGCGCCTGGGCCGGGTCGGGGACTACCTGCGCTACCGCTGGTCCGACCCCGCGTTCCTCGCGGGCCTGGCGCTGCTGCGGCGCGCCTGGCCCGGTGCCGGCCCGGACGGCCTGCCGGTCGTGGAGGTCGCGGCCGGCACGGGCGTGCTGCTGCGCGAGCTGGCCCTGCGCGGGGTGCAGCGCCTGACGGGGGTCGACGTCGTGCACGCCAAGCTGTGGCTGGCCGCCCGCTTCGTCCTCACCGGCCTGCCCGCGGACGCCGACGTCCGGCTCGTCGTCGCCGACGCCGCCCGCGCGTGGCCCCCCGCGCTCGCCCCGGCGCTGCAGGCGCCGGCGGACCGCGTGGTCGTCTGCCACGACGCCTTCTACTTCCTGCCCGACCCGCCGGCCACGGCCGCCCGCCTGCGCGGGCTCGCCGGCGCCGGCGGGTGCGTCGTGGTGGGCGCGGTGCCCAACGGCCTGCTGCCCCACCTCGGCGGCGGGGCGCGCCTGTCGCCGCAGGAGCTGCTCGACCTGTTCCCGGGCGCCCTGCTGCACGACGACGCCGAGCTGGCCGCGGAGGTGACCGGCGGGCCGACCGCGCCCGCCCGCACCCCCGCGCAGCTCGCGAGCGCCGTCACCGTGAGCGCCGTCGTCCCGGGCCCCGCCTGGGCCGGGCGCCCGGACGCCCCCGACCTGGGGGCGCCGCTGCCGGGTCGCGCCCTGCGCCCCAACCCCCTCTACGGCGCGGACGGCGTGCTGCGCTGGCCGTCGCCGCGCTACGCGGCCGACTACGCCGACCGCTGCGACTACCTGCCGGCGCAGCTGCCCGCTGCGGCCGACCTCGCCGCCGACCCCCTGACCTGGGCGCGCCGCCGCGTCCTCCTCGACCTCCCGGAGCACTGGTGACCGACGACCTCTCCTCCCCCTCGCCCACCGGTCCCCCGACCACCGGCTGGGTCATCGCGGGCGCCGGCTGGGTCGCCCGCGACCACATGGCCCCCGCGCTCGCGGCGTCCCCGACGAGCCGGGTGGTGGCCGTGGTGGACCGCGACCTCGCGGCCGCCCGCGAGCTCGCCGCCCGCTTCGAGGGGGCCGTGGCCGCGACCGACCTCGCCGGGGCCTTCCGCACCCCGGGCGCGCAGGTCGCCTACGTCGCGACGCCCAACCACGCCCACCGCGAGGTCGTCGCGGCCGCCGCCGCGGCGGGGCTCGCCGTGCTGTGCGAGAAGCCCCTGGCGGCGACCCTGGCCGACGCGGCCGACCTCGTCGCGGCCTGCGAGGCGGCCGGGGTCCTGGCCGCCACCGCCTTCGACCAGCGCTGGCACCCCGCGCACCGCGCGGCCGCGGACCTCCTCGCCGCGGGCCGCCTCGGCACCGTCACCTCGGTCCGGATCGTCTACGGCTGCTGGCTGCCGCCGGAGTGGTCGCCGCCGGGCAGCACGACGGGCGACAACTGGCGCGTGGACCTGGTCCGGGCCGGCGGCGGGGCCTACGTCGACCTCGCCCCCCACGGTCTCGACCTCGTCGGCGCCCTGCTGGGCGAGGACGTCGTCACCGCCACCACCCACCTGCAGCACCGCGTGCACGACTACGCCGTCGACGACGGCTCGGTCCTGGTGGGCAGCACGGCCTCCGGGGTCCTGGTCAGCATCGCCAACTCCTTCAACACCGTCGAGACGCTGCCCCGCCGGCGGCTGGAGGTCGTCGGCACCGCGGGCCAGCTCGTGGCCACCGACACCATGGGCCAGACCGCGGGCGGGCGCCTGGAGCTGCTCGACGCGGCGACCGGCGCCGCGAGCGACGTGGCGTTCGACGGGGGCACGACGCCCTTCGCCGCGCAGGTCCGGGCGCTCGAGCGGGCCCTGTCGGGCGAGACCCCCTGGCCGTACCCGCTGGCCCGCGACCTGCGCCTGCTGCAGCTGCTGACCGACGCCCTGCCTCCCGTCCCCACCCCGCGCACCGACGACCACCCCGCCCCTCGCCACAGCGCCCTGGAGGTCTCCCCGTGACTGGACCGAACGACTCCCACGCGCTGCGCGACGTCCGCAGCGCCGCCCTGGCCCCGCTGCCCACGCGGGCGCACCGCACCCACGTCGCCTACTCCTGCACCAACTGCGGGCACTGGCAGCGGTGGTTCCCCACCGCGCCGCCGCCCGCGTGCCCGGTGTGCACCGACGTGCGCAACGAGCTGCCCGAGGGGGGTTTCACCTTCCGCACCGCGGCCGAGGTCGACGCGCTGGTGACGACCTCGTGGCGCGAGGCGGTGCCCGGCGTGCAGGAGTTCTGGTGCGACCCCGTGGTCGGCCTGGGTTCCCACGGCTGGGTGCTGGACACCGCGGACGGCCTCCTCGGGTTCGAGGCCGCCCCCTGGTACTCCGCGGACGCCCTGGCGGAGCTGCGCCGCCGCGGCGGGCTGCGCGTCCTGGCCTCCAGCCACGTGCACGGCTTCGGCGGGCTGTGGCAGCTGCAGGACGAGCTCGACCCGCCCGTGCTCGCCGTCGGCGTCGAGGACCTGACGTGGACCAAGGCGTTCCGGGTGACGTGGCCCGCCGACGAGCAGCTCGAGCTCGCGCCGGGGATCACCATGCACCGCACGGGAGGCCACTTCCCCGGGCACAACGTCCTGCACGACGCCGACCGCGGGCTGCTGTTCTGCGGGGACTCCCTGAAGATCGACCTGGCCGAGGACGGCAGCGCCCGGGCGCTGAGCGCGCACAAGGCGTTCCACGCGCAGATCCCGCTCTCGCGGGCCGAGCTGCGGCACATGCGCGAGGTCCTCGGGTCGCTGGACTTCGGCACCGTGTTCAGCCCCTTCGAGTTCGCGGCCGTCACGACCGCCCACGTCACCGCGCTCGTCGACCACATGCTGGCCTCGCCGCCCTCGGCCGCGCCCGTCCCGATGGACGTGCTCTCCACCGCCCGGACGGTGTTCGCGTGAGCCCCACCCGCTCGGCCGCGGACCTCCTGACCGTGCACCCCGTCGACGCCCGCACCGAGCACGACGTGACGACGCGCTTCCGGGAGGCGTGCGGGCCGCAGGAGCGCTTCGAGTTCCCCACCTACCTGCTCGACACCGTCGGCGTGCCCAGCTGGTGGACCATCGCCCGCACCGCGGGCGGCGCCGACCCGGGCCACGGCTACGGCGCGAGCGACGCCGACGCCCGGCGCTCCAGCTGGGGGGAGTCCGCGGAGATCGGCCTGCTGCGCCGCCGGGTCGCCGGGCTGGAGCACCGGCGCGCGACGTACGCGCAGCTCGTGGCGAGCGAGGGCGAGCGCGCCGTCGTCGACCCGCCCACCGTGTGCCTCGACGCCGGGGGGCCGTACTCCCCCGACACCGTCCTGAGCTGGTTGCCGCTGCAGCGCTTCGGCACCGGGGAGACCGTGTGGGCCCCGGCCGACGTCGTGCTGCGCGACGCCGACGCCCTGCCCGCGGGGTTCGCCGACGACCTGCCGCACCTCGTGACCCGGATGGGCAACGGCCTGGGCGCGGGCGACACGCTGCCCCGCGCCGTCGCGCACGGCCTGGGCGAGCTCCTGCAGCGCGACGGCAACGGCACCCGGTTCCGGGCCCTGGACACCGGCGTCGTCGTCGACCTCGGCCCCGGGAACGCGGCCGTCACCGACCCGGGCACGCGCGAGGCCCTCGACCGGCTACGCACCGCGGGCGTCGACGTGCGGGTGAAGCTCGCGAACACCGCCTTCGGCGTCGTCAACGTCACCGTCGTGGGCGCCGACCCCGACCCGCTGCAGCCCGTCATGGTCACCGCGGCCGGCGAGGCCGCGCACCCCGACCGCGAGGTGGCCCTGCGCAAGGCCGTGCTGGAGTTCGCGGCCGCCCGCTCCCGCAAGGCGTTCACGCACGGGTCGCTGGCCGCCGTCGCGGAGATCTCCCCGCCCGGCTACCTCGACACCTACGCCGCGGACCCGGCCGGCTCCGAACCCCGCGCCCTGCAGGGCATGCTGCGCTGGCTCGGCCTCGGCGCCGACGAGCTGCGGGCCCTGCTGGAACCCGTGGTGCTCGCCGAACGGGACCGCGTGGCGTTCACCGACCTGCCGACGTGGTCGCCGCCCGCGGGCGCCGACGCGCAGCAGGCGCTGTGCGACCACCTCGTCGCGACGCTCGCCGCCGAGGGGTTCGACGTCCTCGTGCTCGACTGCTCGCTCCCCGGGTCCGGGGTGGCCGTCGCGCGCGTCGTCGTGCCCGGCCTGGAGGTGGAGGTCATGAGCTACGGCCGGATCGGCGAGCGCGGCACCGCGGACCTGCTGGCGCGCGGCGACGGGCGCACCGGGCTGCACGGCATCGTCGGACTGGGGGTTCCCGGCGGCCCCGGGGCCCCGGCCGGCGCGGCGCCCGTGCACCTCAGCGCCGCCGCCACCGAGCGGCTCGGCGGGCCGGCGTGGCTGGACCGCGCGGCCGTCGACCGCGTGGTCGGCGCGCTGTACCCGCTGTACCGCGAACCCGCCCTGCACGCCGCGGCGGTCGCCCGGGAGCGGGGCTGGACCGCCGAGGGGGGGACCCGGTGAGGATCTGCTTCGTCAGCCGCCGCTACTGGCCGGCGGTGTCCGGCATGAGCGTCTACGCCGAGAAGCTGCTCGAGGAGCTCGTGCGCCGCGGCCACGACGTCGTCCTCGTCTCGCAGTTCCGCGGCGACGCGGCCGGCAGCGCGGTCTACGGCGGCGGGCCGCCCCCGCCGGACCGGGTGCCCGCCGGGGTGCGCGCCGTCGGCCTCGAGGCGTTCGGCGAGCAGCGGGTCGCCGAGGGGCTGCCCGCCGACTTCGACGCGGACGTCGCGGCGATGCGCGAGACCGTGCTGCGCCTGCACGCCGAGGAGCCCTTCGACCTCCTGCACGCCCAGTACGCCTGGCCGGTGGGCATGGCCGTGCTGGAGGCCGCCGCCGAGCTGGGGCTGCCGTCGGTGGTCAGCGTCCAGGGCGGCGACGGGCACTGGGTGGGGCTGTGCTGCCCGGAGCACTCGACGGGCATCCGCACCGTCCTGGACCGCGCGGACGCCGTCCTCATCGGCTCGCAGTCCTTCGCCGACGAGGTCGTCGAGCACCACGGCACCGACCCGCAGCGGTTCACCCTGCTGGGCGGCGCCACCGACACCACGGCGTTCACGCCCGCCGACGAGGGCGACCTCGGCCGGCTCGACCACGACGGCGACGGGGTGACCACCCTGCTCTTCCACGGTCGCGTCGACCGCCGCAAGGGCGTGCTCGACCTGCTGCACGCGCTCGCGGCGCTGCGGGCGCGGGGGCGGGCGGTCCGCCTCGTCGTCTCGGGCATCGGCCCGGACGTCGCCGCGGTCGCGGAGCTGACCGCCGAGCTGGGCCTGGGCGACGCCGTCGAGCAGCGCGGGTACGTCGCCTACGCCGA
>Ga0160427_10000339_pt1 | contig 29386 bp, 24 predicted proteins | sample SolpanmetagenomL_FD_108194 | JGI IMG/M metagenome (GOLD analysis project Ga0160427, IMG submission 108194) | Solar panel surface microbial communities from Lawrence Berkeley National Laboratory, California, USA - L | ecosystem: Engineered > Built environment > Solar panel > Unclassified ...
CGGGCCTCGTCGGCCTGCTGCTCGTTCATTTCGCGCACGTTGCACGTGATAGTGGGCAGCTGGGCCAGCTTGTGGGCCGCGTAGCGCCGCCCACCGGCAACCAGGGCGTAATACTTGCCCTCTATCGGCTCGGCTAACGGGCGCACGGTAGCGGGCTGAATCAGGCCCGAATTTTTGATGCTTTCGGCCAGCTCGACAAGGCCGGGGGCACTCATGGACAGGCGGTAATTGCCACCGATGTAAATTTTATCGAGTGGCAATTGCCGTAGCTCACCCTGGGGCGTGGGTAGGGTGGTAGCGGCAATTTCTTCGGCTGGGGCTAGGGTTTCAGTAGTCATGACAAACGGAAATCTTATAGGTTGAAGACTTTGCGAATCAGCGCCCTACGAGCACCGGATAGGCTTGCTATCCGGTGCCGTTTGGGCCATTTTTAGGCGGCTAGGGCGGTGGTTCCTTCTTCGCCCGTTGTCACCATCTGTACTTGCTTGCCGGGAGTGGTCGGGGTTGGGTCGGGAATGATACCCAAAATCATGTTAGCGGCCTTCTGCGCGTGGCTGGCTGCCTGTACAATCAGCTTCTTATCGGCTTTGAGTTGAGCCACCCAGTATTGCAGGTAAGCCACTGTATTTTCTTCGGTGGCCTGGGTGCTGATACCAGCTGCACCACAGAGGAAGGCCGCGCCCATTTCGGCGGTCAGTTCCTCGCGGGCGTAGCCGCTGGCCCCTTTTACCTTCATGTTCTCGGTCAGGTCGGGCCGGTTGAGGCGGCTGGCGTGGCCGGTGGCGTGGGTCAGCTCGTGAAACAGCGTTTGATAATATGCCTCGGCAGTGGTGAAGCTGCTGAGAATCGGCATATTCACGTAGTCGAACGCGGGCACGTAGTAGGCGCGTTGGTCCATGTGCTTGATGGCGGGGCGCTCGGCCCAGCTGCCTACAATTGCCTCAGCCGCTTCGAGGGGCTGGTGCTGCACCTCGGCCCCTTCGGGCAGTATCAGGTTCACGTTCTCCACGTCGGCCACGTTGAACACGGTCGAGTAGGTAGCGAACGGAATGCGCTCCTTTTCGCCCGGCTGGCCTTCCTTCTTATCCTTCTCAATCACGTTGTAGAAGATGATAGGGAAACCTTTGGCACCCTTGCGGATATTGCCACCCAGCTTCTTAGCCTGCTGAAACGTCATGAACAGGGGCAAGCCCTCGCTCAGGAAGTGCAGCAAAAAGGCATTGATGCCGGTGTACACGTGGCCCGTGGCGTAGTTGCGGGGCATCCCGAACGACTGCCAAGGCTTCTGCCAGGGGATTAGACCGCCTTCCATCTTTTCAAGGATGCGGTCAGTAATGATTTGGTAAGCGTCGGGTTTAGCCGACCCGGCGCTTGGTTTGGTGCGAACACTGTCCATCTGGAGGGGTGTTTTTGAAAGTGCTTCGTTGCACTTTCAACACTATAAAGATACGCAAACTGTTGCTAATTAGCAACAGTTTGCGCGCTTATTTACCCTCTTTTTTTATCTTTTTTTTCACCAAAACCCGCTTGTAAGCACCCGCAAAGGGGGTTTTTCTTCCCTTTAGTTACCTGCCCTACTCAGCCTATATTGGCCACTTACCATCGCTAGTGTCCTAGCCCTAATAGTCGCTTTTGCTGCCCTGCTACTCCGATTTTGGCACCAGTGCTACGCATATGCCTCAGCGATACTAGGAAGGTTGTTTTTTAGTTTTTTTGGGGGGGGGTTCGTATGCCGTTCAGTCTTTCAGAGGTCGCACTAGATTAGGAACAGAAAACCCCGCTATAAATACTCAAAGGATATAAGTATTTATAAGTCAATAGCTTTTGCCATCAAGTCAGATTAAGCGCCCTCCTTCCAACCTGTTTACTGATGCCCACTCATCGTGAGTGCCGCTTGTCGAAAGGGTGCTGGATATCCTTACCTACTGGCTTTCGCTGCTGAAAGCGGCTTAGCGGGGTTTCTGTTCCTACGTCTAGTGCGCCCCCTTTGCAAGAGTAAGTCCTAACTGAAAGCAATTTCTACTTATGTTTGCTGGCTACTCAACTCTTCAAAACTACTTAATACAATGGGACTGTTCGACTTTTTGAAGCCTAAGAAAAATCCAATGGAAGAAATGATGGAGAAGATGAGCAACTCCATCTTCCCCAAAGGACAAAAAGATACAGCCGCTGCTACCGACGAGTTGCTTCAGATTCTGAATAATAAGGTGAGCCGCCAAGAGGCAAGCACAATCCTCATGAAATCTATTGCTATTAGTGCTATTTCCTCAAATTTCACCGAGGAAAGATTACGTCAGCACCTGGCTGGCTATTGCATCCAGCACTTCTCAACTGCTCAGGTTCGACGCTTCTATGAATACCTTGGTTCAATAGCTTCGGCCAAGATGAATAATCGTACCCCATCTGAAATCACCCGAACCGCTACTGGCTACACTTGGTAAATCATCAATAATGGGCCTGTTCGACATTTTCCGCAAGAAGCCAGCAGCAAAGGAAGCTGATTGGATTCACCGCCTGCCACCTGAGCATGCAAAAGCTCTACTGCATGAAATCAAGACTAACCCTCAAGCGTGCTCGCTGGATGAGATACCACAAGGTAGCGGACCGTTCGGAATAGCAGCAACTAATCCTGTGCCTGTGTATGGTGTTCCCTCTAATGAAACCTACTTACAGCGCTTGCGAAATTCGGCAGGCGAACGGTTGCGCTGGCGACGGACACGCAGTTTTGATATAGCAAATATCGTCAAACCTGTTGATGAATATGAGATATTTGATTTTCAGGGCAACGTAGTTACGAAAATCTATATCAGTCCCTACCACTGGAAGACCTCGGACAAACCGGTTTATGGTTTTTCTATTAAGGGACCAGACCTGTTTTAACGGTTGACGGTTCGAGCAAGAAATAAGCCTGTTACCTGCTGGGCTCCGTTTTGAATTAGCAGTTGGGAATTTTGCTTGAATGAAGCACCTGTAGTCATCACGTCATCGAACAATAGAATTTTTCGGCGAGTAATAAACACAGGGTCATAGATAAGATTTGCAGTCTTATTAACTCCAGTCTGCCCCTTAAATGCCTCTCGGTCACTGAGTGGCTTTATAGCATTGTAGCCATTAATAAGGCCCGTCTTAACGCACACTATCTCGCAAAAACGCAAAAACCGGCTCTCGTTTTTAGTCTTTGTTGAAGCTGGCACAATAACCAGCACCATTTCACTCAGTTCCTGTGCAGAAAAGCTGCGGAGAATAGCGATTGCTATTGTGTCTGCAACCTGTACTGTATTCACGCCATCCTTAAAACTAAATATTAGGTTGCGAGCTGCCTGCTCAACAGCGGTGACCTGGTAGCGGACAGGTAGATAGGGGTGCAGACATAGAAAGTCGTGGCCATCCATCTTTGCCACTTGGTAAAAAGTACTCTGCTGGTATTGTGTATATATTGTCTTGTTCTCAGCCCCTTTTGATTTGCCAGCCAGTACATCAATGGCTGGCATAATCTGCATTTTGAAAGTATTGCCTAATACATTCGCCTGCTGCCAAGGACTAGCATTTACAATGGTAACCTCCCTGCCCGACGTTAGCTCGGCAATACGCTGTGCTACGGGCAGCACATTGGTCATGAACTTCTGTAAGGCCTTCCCCATCTCCTCCTGCAATCCAAACAACCGCTTCGCGTGCTCCTGATGCAGATTATCTGCTTCAACCTTTTCTCGGCGCTGGGTATCTAGCAGTAATGTTAAGCGCGCTACCTCTGAGTCAGGATTTGTTAGACGCTTGTTTTCCTGTAACGCTTCGGTAAGCTGCTTTTTTAGCGTGGAAAATCTTTCCCGATTCCTATCCTGAACTGCTAAAAGAGTTCTATTCTTCTCCTCAAAAGCATCATTCTGACTTTGGAGTATTCGTAGCTTTGACTGTAAAACATTCTTATCTGCTTCACTTTCCTTTCTAAAATCTGCTAACTCTCTTTTTGAATTTGCTAGCTCCTTTTCTTGCATTAGTGCCTTGGCATCAGCCAATTGCAGGCGATGATGCTGACCTAGTTGACTTTTACGAATCCTGCGTTTGCTGTCCAGTAAGTATAGGATGAATAGGGCAGCCAGTATGGCACCAACCCAAGTACTAGGAGGAGCGGTCATAACCAACTTAAAGAGCAGATTTTGAGAGGGAAGATAGCTTAGAAGTGCTGAGCGTTCGCACTAGCACTCCTGCATATTGCTGGACAGCCTCTCCTAGTTGCTGGGGCTGTGCAGCCCCCCATAGGCAGCCTACAGGTCGGATAGCCGCAGCGGCATATGCCCGTACATCATTAGCATCATCTCCAAACCCGAATACCGAGGGAGAAGCTACTATCCCCATATCGGCTAATGCCTTCAAAACAGGAGCTGGATGTGGTTTATGTTGGCTAGTGCAATGCCAAGCCACAATAGCTTGCGGATGCCAGTTAAACCGCTGCATTAACGCTTCACAATACATTTTAGGTGAGTTCGTTACGATTGCGTAGGGTATACCTAACTGTTGTAACGTCTCGATGTAAGAAGCAATATGGTCGTAGACTACGATTCTATCTAGCTCCTTCATTACCTGCTGCCATTGCCGAGCCTGACGCAAATTAGCTAGGGCCGATGAGTCAACAAGTGTTTGGTCTAAGTCAAAGATGGCGGCCTGCATGACTAAAGGAGACTTAGTTGCGGACCAGGCCGTTCTTGCTCCGCAGTAGTAGAACCTAAAACTGGTACTTGTCCTAGTGTCGCAACAAATTGGAGAATAGAGGTCAAATCAGTTAGCGGAGTAGCTTTCCCCTCCTGCACCAACTTAACATTACCCTGAAACTTCTCGGCCTCGGCCCACCGCGCGGCAAAATCGGGCAGTTGATGAGTATAAAGGCACGCTAGGCGACGGCCTTGTTGCTGGGCAAAGCCCACGGTGTGCATAGTGCCTCCCTTTACTCCGGTTTCAATAACCACAACCCCCAGGCTCATACCACTTTGTAGCCGGTCACGCTGCACGAACATCTGAGCCATCGGCGCTACGCCACAACGATATTCGCTTACCAAGCAGCCGTTTCGCTCAATTTGCTCAGCTAGTTTGCTATTTGCCTTAGGGTATATTTTATCTAGTCCGCCAGCTAAGACAGCGATAGTCGGTGAGTTGGCATCCACAGCAGCTTGGTGGGCTATGGTATCACACCCAATAGCTAAACCGCTCACAATAGTTAAGCCTTCATTGATAAACCTTTCGGTAAGACGCTTGCCTAGCAGTTTGCCGTGACTGGTTATTTCTCGGGTTCCAACGACCGCAATATTGCGTTTGCTCAGGTAATTGGCTTCTCCACGCACATCTAAAAAATAAGGCGCATCTCGTAAAAGCTTCAGCAGGGAAGGGTAATCAGGGTCGTTGATACTAATAGTAGCAACGCCGTGGCTATGGGCTGCTTCCGTGACTTTACTTGACTTCTCTAACGCTTGTTCCAACAGAGCGGAACTGACCTCCTTCTTGAACTGAGGTGCTTTAATCTTTAGCTCACTTAGAAAGTCGAGCTGCTCATTGAATGTATAGGGAGTTGGCTTTTCTTGAAGCAACTCCGCAGCCTTTCTAATTGTAACCCCTCCAATACCGCTCACATGAGACAGCAAGAGAAGAAAGGAGTCGGTTGCAAGCATGAGGTAGGCGAAGTAAAACCGATATGAGAAATAATCTCAAATAAACGGGGTACACAACTAACTTCATCGCAGCAATCCTCTACTTTTAGCTGACCTCTCATTTATGATTAACTTTTTACAAGCTAAAGCAAAAGAGCTTGGCGCTCAGAATTGTCCACATTGCGGTAAAGTAGACTACGGCTTTGGAATGGCAGGCGCAAAACCAGGCGGGGGCGTTTGCATAAACTGCCAAGGAGAAGTGCAGAAGTATAGTCCACTAAAAACTATGCACTTCTCACTAGCTGTTTTCCGCGAATTGGTTGCGCATTATGATGACCTACAATCAGGCCCAGAGTTAGACATTTTTAGAAGGAACCTTGTCGGAAGCTTAGAAAACTTTTTAGAGCCAATAGTCCATCATAATACGCTGCCCTCTGACGATGACATCATTGTCTTACAGGATGCTATTAAAACTATGAAAGTGGTTATTGGAAGCGAAAAGCTGCTTGGTGGGGGGATTACCCTGGATTTTGGGAAAATCGGCTTAGCTTTCTCTAAAGCAAATGTTTTTAAAGATTGCGCCAAAATATTAGGAGTCAACTGCTTAGCAATTGACTACGTTCTAAAGTACCCTGCCATACCCACCCCGTTTAGCCTACCAGCTCCAAAAGCAGAGAAGAAAGGTTTTTTCGCACGACTATTTTCTTAACTGTACCTATCACTGCACTTTAGGTATTAGCTAAAGCAGTTGTATACACTTGTCGAACTTGTTCTCGTAAGGAAGTTGGGGCCAATACTCGCGCTTGGTCGCCCAGCGAAAGCAACTCCATAAGCAGGTCATGAGTGTTATATACAGTCAATTGAATCAATAGTTCTTCATCCGTATCAACCAATACTCGCTGCGATGAATGCAGCGGGAAGGACTTCAGATATTGGCCCTGAGTAGGTTCCAGGGCCAATATAATTTCCGTGGGCGATTCATCGTCAGGGCGGATAATGCCAAAGCAGTGCTGGTAGTAGGTTTCGGCGCGAAAATCAACTGGTGTTTCAAACCGCTGGTTGGTGACTTCTACCATCCGCATCCGGTCTAGCCCATAGCAGCGCAACCCCTGCCGGGCTGGGTCATAGGCCAGCAAATACCATCGGCCTTTAAATTCCTTTAGTAGCAAGGGCGAAACTGTTCGGGGGGCTGGGGCCTCATCCCAAAACTTATGGTACTGAAACTGCACCTGGCGTTGTTGCTGCACGGCGCGTAACAGCGGTTGTAGCCACTCGGTCCCCTGGGGGCGGCGCTGCTCCCACTGCACAAAGGGGCTTAGGGCCGTAGGCAGGCGCAGAAACTCTTGCAGCTCAAAGGCATCAAGCAGCCGTTGGTACCCGTCGGGCAGTGGGTCAGCGGTAGTTATCAGATAGCCTCCCTGTCGTCGGTCATGCGCGATAGTCACGCCAAATCGCTCCGCAATCTTGGGCAAGTCACGCTGAAACGTGCGCTGGGAGTAATTCAGGGCCAGGTCACGCAATGAGGTTTGCTCAAGCAAGTAGTCCCGCAATTCTACAAATGACACGGCACGTCCAAGCTGCTGCAAGCGTAGCACTAGCAGCAATTGGCGCAAAAAATGGGCGTGGGTCGTCATTGGCGAATTGCAGGATTACTATTCGATTCATTTACAGTTAGTTTTCGCTGAGCCACCGCATTTTTGCGAAGGTCACAATGCGCTTAGCTCGTTCTGTAATCTGGTCTTCACCCCACTGGCCGCCCTCTTTCATCAATGTACCTACTTCTTGGTCAGCTATATTAGTTGAAATCTGGTAGGCTTCCGCTTCCTCGGCTGAAGCATCTTTTTTGCGCGAGTTAGGCCCTTGGGGCATAAGCGCAAGATTGCCCAGATTGTGGAGGAACTTCTCCTCAAACTCCGGCGAGTAAGTACCGCTTTGGGGGGCAATATGGTCCAATGTCTGTTCCCAACCTGACTGCCCCCACGAGTTGAGCAATTCAGCGCCCGACATGCCCGGTCGCTTTACCGCCCGGCGCAGGTGGTTCTCGTATTGCCACAACAGGTAACGGGTGGTCCGCTCGTAATGGTTGTTGCTGATTAAACGGCGTTTAAAGTCGCCTGTAAACGCCCAATACCATTGAAAGCCATTTTCCACCCGCCAAGTCAGGTCCGCTTTCAATTGGTCAATATCACCTTTGTAGTTGCGGGCTAGGGTATGAAAATCGTTAGTGCGGTAGCTGCCGACCGAGTAGGCTTTCTTAAAAAGAATGGTTTCCATCAGCCGATACAACTGCTCCCGGTCGGCCTGTTCCTCATCGCGGTGATGGGAATAGTTGATTTTTAGCAGCAAGGGCCAGCTGTTGCCAGCGTCCAAATGCAATACCCCGGTAACCGAACTGTACCCCTTTGCCAGCGCTTCGAGGGCTTTTACAGTAATAAACGAATCACGTAGGTTGCTGGTATAATCGCGAATCCACTGGGGCCGGTCGTCGGGAGCTACGTCTTTGATAGCTTTTTTCACGCCTTCAAACGCATCATCGCCCCGGCCAAAGGCAACGTTATGGTAGGTGAAAACGGCGTTTTCGTTAACGCTGATTTCCTCGCTAAGCTTATACATTTCCCCGAAACGGCTTTCTACGTGCCCGATAGTGCGCTCCACGTCATCAGAACCCGCGTCCAGATATGCCCGGTGCATCAGGTATGCTTTCAGCTTTTCTAGGTTCGTCAGACTAATACCCCGGTCATTCTGAAAGGCAAAAATCTGCGTAGCCTGCACCTTGTCTGTTACCTCGTACTTGGTGATGCGTGCTCCTTCGACCAGCTGGTGCCAGTAGAGCAGCGTAGCCGTGTCCTCGCCCTGAAAGCGTTTCTGAAACATAGTATATGCCTCATGCAGCCGCTTTTGGGCCTGGCGCTGTGGATGCGGCTTGGCGTCAGCATTGTTTTGTAAAATGGCCTGCTCGAAATAGTTATGGTCGTCAGGCACTGTGCTCAGACGCGCCCGTTTCCGAAAAGTCAGGTAGCGCTCCCGTATCCGCTTTGGCTCTACCGGGTCCCCTTCGCTATTAAGCAATTCTTCACCGCGCTCTTCCCGCGCCTGCAACTCCTGCGCTAAGGCACTGAAGAAGATAATCGCCGTGGTTATGCGCTGCTGGCCGTCGATAACGTTGAAATGCGGTTTAGTAGGATGATGGCGTTCTAAAAGGAAATGTCCTAAATAGTAATCTTTGCCGACTGGCTGTTCTTCCAAGTCGGTCAAGAATTGTTTAAGCTGTTCGTCCTTGCGCCAAGCATAGGCACGCTGATAGCTTGGAACTTGGTAAGCAAAATCTTCGCTCTCAAAAAGAGACTTGAATGTATCAGCAGCCATAAGTTGATGGTAAATGAAAGTGCAAGATAATGGGTGGTGCTAACCGGCAAAAGGATGCTAGAATGCAGTAGGATAATCGTTCGTTTCTGTGGTCAATGCTTGTAGCATACACTGCCGAATCCACCAAGTCCCCCACCGGTCTAAGGATGAAGCATCCTGGTCATAGTACAATTTCACCCAATGCCAAGCTGCCTCGCCAACTTCTATTAGGCGTGCAATACTCAGCCCTTGATTCTGGTACTGCCGAGCTATGGAAGTAATGTAGCGCGTCATGTGCTCAGCTTCGGTAACAGGTGAAGCTTGCAATGAGTCAGTTTGAGGAGACGTCGCCTCATTACCGGTCGCTCGCTTTGAAATTTTTAGTTGACGCATTGCGCATAAGGTTTAGGTTGAGCTGGCTAATAGAACCACTCGTAGGCTTTGCCCTAGCGTTGCATCTAGTGCATGACCAAACACCACTTCAGATTGCTCTCCCACTTTGTTCCGCACATACTCTATAATGTCTGTAAGCTCGTCCATTTCCAATTCAGTTGCTGGCCCGCTTTGAATAGAGAGCAAAAGGCGGGACCAGCTCATGCTTTCATTCCCCACCACGGTTGCCGCTTGCCACAATTGGCGGCCGGCTACAAGCGCTCGGTCGGCCCCCAAAGTGGTTGTCTGACTAAAAAGAAGGCCCTGACTACCCCTCAGCGTTTGTTCAATGTCCCCGACATCGAGATTGATTTCCTGCTCAAGCGTGATTAGCTGGTGTAATACATCCAGCAAGTGCCGCTGAATTGCCGGAGTCATCATCAACACGGCCTGGGGGCTAGCTCCGCTGTGAAGCCAAGACGCTAGTAGCGCTTGTAGGCTGGCCCGGTTATCGGAATGAGGGGTAATGACTGAGGAAGGCACGGCAACTGGGACTGGATTATCAGCGAAGGTGTGGGGGCACCACGTCAGAACTTGTCGCCGACGAAAAAGCGTGAAATTTGGCACCTGCCACTAAAAGGCAAAGAAGGTTATGATAATGGTTAGTTATCGAAACCTTATTTTTGTAGCCAGGGCGCTCCCCTGAAAATCGCTTTCGTCCGTGCCAAATGACAACAAGTAACGAATCGCTAGTCTCTGTTGAATCGACGGTGCTACCGTCGGCCCCCTCAGCGGCACAGGCAAAGTATATCGAGGCGGGTCTGCAAGGGGCCGCTAACACGGAACGCTCGTACAAGTCGAACCTCAAAAGTTTTGAAGCCTACTGCGCTGCTCATGGTCTTTCTTCACTCCCGGCCAATGTGACAACGCTTACCAGCTACGTTACCCACCTGGCCGACCTGCCGCGTAAGCTGGCCACTATCAAGCACCACCTGGCCGCCATCCAGAAGCAGCACCAGCTGCACGGCTACCGCTCCTTCGTAGACTCTGAGCCGGTAGAATTGATAATGAAGGGCATTACCCGGTTAAAGGGAAAGCGGCAAAAGCAGGCGCCTGCCTTCACCCGCGACGAGCTGCGCGACGCCATCAACGGCCTCGACCTGACAACCGCCCTGGGCCTGCGCGACCGGGCACTGCTACTGCTGGGGTTCTTCGGAGCTTTCCGGCGCTCGGAATTGCGTGCCCTCGACCTAGAGCACTTAGAGTTCTCGCGGGAAAACCTGCTGCTGCACTTAGGGAAGAGCAAAACCAACCAGTTTGGAGAAGTGGAAACCAAAGCTGTTTTCTACTCCTCCGATTATCGCTACTGTCCCATCCGTGCCGTGCAGGACTGGCTGGACCAATTGGGGCATACTACTGGCCCCCTGTTCGTTTCGCTGCGGCGGGTGCCTGGGCAAGCCGCGGTCGCTTCGTCGGCGCGGCTCTCCGAGGTCAGCATTAACGAAATAGTAAAAGAGCACTTGGGCTACTCGCGCACCGGCAAGCTGTGTACCGCGCACTCGCTACGGGTTTCCTTCGTCACTATCAATGTGCAGTCGGGCAAGTCGAACAAGGCAATTCGCACCCAGACGGGCCAGAAAACAGATAAGATGATAGACCTCTATACCCGGCTCAACGACGTTACGAGCCTCAACGCAGCCCAAAATATGGGCTTTTAACCACTGGCATCTATATAATTGGTTGCAAGCTGTACTTACTACCATGTGGATACCGCCTGCCAAAGACACTCCACCTTGGATATTATAGAGCGTTTTTCGTCTTAAAAAAGTAATCAACGCAAGATTTTTGCGTAGGAGGAACCTATGAAGAATGCTCGCACCTTCTAAGTGGTTGGGCTACGCCTATATTTGGCCCCGTGAGAACAGATACAGAATAGGCTATATGGAATTTACGAACATTACAAACGGGACAGATTGCCTTTGTTTAGATAGTGCGGCAGAAGACACAACATCTATCTATTTACACTATATAGATAGCCCTAGTGCCAAAATTCGCGATTTTGCATCTAAATGGGAACGGTATGAAAAAAGCCGTCCAGAAGAATTACCTGATAAAGAAGAATGCGAAGAAATATGTGCGTGGAAGGGAGTATCAGTCAATAAAATTGATGGATACGATGAAGATGAGGTTTACAGAGTCTATACGGAACCTTATCGATTTCTTTCTGAAAAAGAAAGAAATAAGCGACGTATTCTTAAATTTACCCTAGGCACTGATACAGGTGTTGTGAAACATACTCCTAACGAAGAGCATGAGAGTCATCACGATTTGTTTAAGTGTGATGATTTTAATATTACTAATCTTGTCACAATAGCGGTTACAAAAATAGAGTTTGAATAACTCATGCTAATCAACGAAATAGAGGCTATTAGCGTGGGGCTTAGCAATGATGCAGCAATCATTGCTACAGACTACCGTGTACTTTCCAAAACCAATGAATATCCAGTATTATACACGGGTATTAATGATTATAATTCAAGAATTATAGGTTCCTTTATAGAGGAAGACGATGATGATTGGACTGTACTTTATTACATCCATTTTATTTTAAAACCAGCAGATTATATAAGCTTTACTTCTAATAGAATAACTTATAGAGATATTTTTCAACTCGCAAATAGAGCATATATAGTAAAGCGCGATTTTGCATCGTTATCTGTTCAAGGTATTACCTTAGTAGATGCCTCTAAAATATCGGGAGAATATTGGCCACACGCCAAAAGCTATTTTCCACAAATAAGGAAAACTCCTTCTTTAAACTATTCGGTATCTCTAACAGGAGGCATAGCAGATAATCATCAGGCTTTCCTGGCAGATTCAATTACTATTCAGCAGGCTGTTTACGATTTTTTAGAAGAGAGCATTGATAATCTTCCTAATCTCGCAGTTTCTACTGAGATACTAGAACTAGCTCCAGCTAATGGCAGTTTTAAGTTTTTCTTTTCCGTTAACATCAAGTTTGACGACAAGAAACAACAAGATATATTTTACAGAGAAAACTTGTTCAGCTTATATCAAAATGAATTGATTGAATATTCAATCAAGCATTTGCCAACGGAGGTTAGCCAAGTTTACTATGGCAATGAAACTCCACAATATTTTGCAGAACTTTTAAAAAGTGCAAAGGACTTATATACTAAATTAGGTCAAACCATTGAGGAAAGCGAGCTAATAACTTCACTTAAGGAAAGCATACAAAACATTGCGCATAACCTTGTTAAAGCATCAAAATCTCTTGGCCCTAACTATAGTGCATTAGAATTCAATACTGTATCAGGTGAATTATCCCAAGACACACATACAGAATCACTAGGTTCTATTACCGCAGATTCAAGGGCGGGCCTTACAGGTGCAGTAGATTTTATTGTAAGCATTGCCAGTAGAAAACCTCAACCTGTTACGGAAGAAGAATCTCATAAATACAAGATTCGCCTCTATAACTTAAATACTGAAAGCAGGAAAGGCAGTGCAATTTTAGTTGAAGAGAATGGCAATGTCCTCAAGTTTAAGATTACTATTGCAGGGAACTTTCCTTTAGAAGAAACGAAGTTTACACAAAGTCTGTACAAGAAAAATATAATTGATGTATTGGCTAAAGCAACAAGATTTGGTGATAAAATCACTAGACTTAATATTGAGTCGTAACTAATAAGCCCCGCGCCTAATATGGCCTTGTCCTTACCCAAAACACAAACGCCCTTCCGGTCATGTGGCTGGAAGGGCGTTTGTGTTTCGGGTAAGGACAAGCCTAATAAAGCAGGTTTTTTTTATATTCTTGGCTTGCCGCCTCTTTTTGTATCAGTCCACCCAAACACGTACTCATAAATACATTGGGTAATTTCGAACATAGCTCCTGCTGCATCTAATTTGAGGCTGTATGGAATAAATCTGTCGTCTTTACTTATAATTGCTTCTACTACTTGCTCGTTTTCTCTCCCCTCCTTTTTTCGGATAGCAGAATGGTAATGCTTTTCGCTTAGGTGAACATAACCTGAAGTCTGATTATAAACACTGCTAACCCAAATATATTCCTCTGTTAGCTTATCTGCTAGATATTTATCTGTCATTAATGCGCCCGTGCGGTCTTTAATCTTGCGGACTGGTTTACCACCGAATACTTCCATAGCGAAAGCACCAGGGTCCTCTACTAACCACGCTGCGGAATAGCGCAAAAGACTATCTAAATGAAGTCGGACAAGGTGTAAGGCTGCAAGTGTGTTGTGTCCTCTCACTAATACCACAAAACCGTCTATAATAGCAAGGGAGCGGTTTAGCACTGCTGTAGTCAGCAGGTCCATTTGATATAAATCAGCAATAGTTACCATCTCTTTTGCAAGGTCTATTAGCTGCTGCTGTGATGCTTGAAGCTTACCTAAGCCTTCCTCTAATTGACCTTCATTAGGCTCCATACTATTTTTTGCAACGATTGTGAATTTAGATAAACTTCAATTAGATTATTAAACTAGGTTTTACGTCTGATAATGAGCAATTTAATTTTGTCCTGTTGTCTCGGCTACCTCAACTGCAAAGTGTTCCTTACGCATAGTCTCTGATTCGAGCATTTCTCTAACCATCTCGTTTTCAGCAATAACAGCAACAAACTTTTCCTGAGCTTTAGCAAAGCGCTGCATCAAAGTGACAGGATTTGGGAATGACACAAATATGTCATTTTTCCTAGCTAAGAGTTTGTATAATTTGATGTTATTAGCATCGCTTCTATAATATTCTTTAACAAAAGCAGTGTCTATCTCTACCCTGTTAGGCGTTGCCTCTCCCCAAAAATCAGGTTCTTGCATGCCTTCATATCCCCATATAGGGTGCGTGACCAGCATAAATGATTTGGGATGCTTCAAGAAATTAGCCCAATGCTTCACTTCTTGAAATACTTGAAAATGCCTCTGTCTATAGGAGTCAGGTAATTTTGCTAGTGAGAAGTACTCGTAGATTCTCTCAACAAGTAGGTAGAGCAACATTAGCAACGTAGTACAGGCATATTGCAAGTCGTCGTGGCTATCGGGATAAAGTAAAAATCTCTCAATAAGCTTAGCATTTTCATTGAGATTACACGCTATGCAGCTATGATGCGAGGGAAAAGAGTCATGGATAGAGCACATTAATGAATTGCTCTCCAGTCCTTTACCATAATTGGATTCTATAAAAATCTCTAGGACCTTATTGAAGTCTTCTCTTAGCTGGCTGGTACGGGGCCATTGACAATTGTTTTGGTGTATTTGCCGTAGCTGTTCAATTGTTTCGCTTGTAGTCATTGACTAATGAGACTTTGGTAATGAGTTACTAAGCTACAAAAAACCTGCTTTGTTAGGCTTGTCCTTACCCAAAACACAAACGCCCTTCCAGCCACATGACCGGAAGGGCGTTTGTGTTTTGGGTAAGGACAAGGCCATATTGGGGTCCTCTCAGGAAACGGAAAAAATAGCACGTTAAGGGATTTGGACTCGGTTAAAAGTTTGGTACGGATGTTACATGGCCGGCTCACTCGCTTGGATTAGAGTATCAGAAAGCCGCCAGAAGTGCTTATCGGATATTTTGATTGCCGCAATGGGTTTCGGATACCGCGTTTTATCGTGTTAGTAGCCACTGGGAGACAGTGAGCAGCTGGTACCGAAAAACGCCCGTATTCTGAGACAACCCGCCCCCGCCAAAATCCGACCCGGCGGCCCTAACGGGAATTTCTGTTCTTACTCTTGCGCTACCCCTATTAGCAGCTATGGCAGCTTGCATTTGCGCCTCCCAATCACGGCGAGCGGGCTGAGTTACTTGAGACATAATTAAAATAGGTAATACACTTTAGCTATCGCTTCCAACGAAATATATTGTACACATCATCAAAAGTCAAATATTTTAAAGTAAACCCATACTTGTTCGGAATCCAGACAGCTGAAAAATCAGAACTCATACCTAATTTTCTTTTATAATCAGTTTTGACTTTATTTAGAGTGTTAAAAAGCAGTATAGTAGTTGTTATTCTTTGCTCCCAGTCATCAAATGATATTTCTGACATTTCATAATTTTTACCACTGTAGTTTTCTAGATGTATACCATCAGTAGCGTAGAAAGAGTACTGACTATGGGCAAAAGCATTCCTTAGCTGACTATGGTACGCCTGAGTCATCATATTGCTTAATTCAAGCTTGCATTTTTTTAATTTGTCCCGAATCTCTTTTCTAATATATTCGCTGCGGCCTATTGTCGGTATTTCAATTTCCCAGTCGTAATCAAGTCCTGAACAAATATTTGCTAACTGCTTTAATAACTTCAAGTTTGGATATGATTCCCAAGCATGGGAATAAATCATGAGTTCAAAATGAACTGATAATTCTCTGATTTTTCTTTTTTGGTCTGTAGTTCCGGCAGTATCAAACTCTTTCTCAAATGGACGACGCATATAAAAATCAATAAATCCGTTTCTATCATTATCATGAATTCCGGCCTCACCTACGCCTACTACATATTTAGACATTCCTGCAAAATGAACATCCGACACATGCGCATTTTCCAAGAGCAGTAAAAAATCGCCTGGATTTTTCTGCTTTGCTATAGCAAGGTCAAAGGCATCACAAATTGATTTCTCAATAAGTGGATATAGTTTGGCTAAGGTGGCATTTCTTATCATAGCGTACAAGATACCGCAATAATTGGGGTTCTTCTTCCTAAAGGATACTGTTGGCGAATTCGTTTTGAAGCCATCGTTTGAGGGATTAATCGCTCGAAAGCTGCTTGACGGGTCTGAGCTACTATCCTTTTTACCCCCAAATGAATTCGCCAACAGTATCCTAAAGGGCGGTTTTACACGCTAAGCCCTTTGTCAAAAAGGGTAACCCAAAAATCTACTTAAAAAGGGAGATTCCACGCAATCCAGAGGGTATGCCAGGCTTATCAAAAAGGATTTCCTTTTTGATAAGCGCAAAGTGTATCGTTGTTAAAATTCAAATAATCAAGAGATTAATTGCTTAACGTGTAAATCCGCCCTTTAGGAAAAAGAACCCCTAATTCGGGTGAGCTAGTAAGTCATGTAACATCCGTACCAAACTTTTAACCGAGTCCAAATCCCTTAACGTGCTATTTTTTCCGTTTCCTGAGAGCACCCCATATTAGGCGCGGGGCTTTTTCGTGTCTCAGTTCTCTGCATTCATTACCTCGCAACGCAGGTAGCCAGTAACAATCAAATGATTTTGAGGGCTACCCAGCTAACTCATCCCACTCGACACCAATTATAGTCAAGTCATTACCAGAACCTACATTGGGAATAATAATGCTCTCAATCTCTGGGTTGTAGCCATCTAGATGCAAGTCTTGCTGAGCGAATAGGCTGCCGGTGGCACGCTGATGAATAGTAGCCACACGCAGGGTGGTAGTGCCTTCGTAAACGTCATTAATAGTTTTGTGATGGACTAGAGCCAAGTTGCCAATGGCGCTACTTTCGCTCTCAGGCTTTACGAGCACAACCCAAGCATTAGGCTCGTGCTTAGTAGCTAATGCATGGCCTTTCACCTGAATCGCGAAAATGGTCTCAGGATATTTAACCCCACCTTCTAAAGCAGGCATCTTTCGCCAACCATCCGGTTTCGGAGTACTTTGGTTTTTAATAAAGTGCTTGAGTGCGTTTTCGGGCGAGTAAGCAGGAATATAAGTGACGTGCTTTGCTTCAGCAGGCGGGTTCTGGTCTAGGTGCTCAATAGACTGTTGACGAGCCAGGAAATCATCGGCCTCGTGGGCAAATTTTTCGAAATCCCACTTTTCATTGCCCATTCGGTTAAGAAGGGATTCAAAGACTAGTAGGCCACGGTAACCTTTAATCTTGCCTTCGCCTGGAATTTCATCAAGCTTCTTGAGTAAAGCGTTCTTCTTTACATCAGAGAACTTCTCCCCTTTCACCTCGATGACAAAAATCCAGCCGTCGCGGTACATGATGAAGTCGGGGTAGTAGCGCTTGGAGCCGTAGGAGAAGTAGACGTTGCGCTGATTACGGACCCAAAACGGCTGGTTGTCGGTGGCTTTGAGCACTTCGTTGACATAGCTGGCCAACTGGTATTCGGGGTGCGAATCGAACTTGTCGTAATCGTAGATGGAGTTCTCGAAGCCGAAGAAATGATAGCCGGCATCGATGAGGTCCAGGACTTTGCTGCGGTCCTTGATTTTGGTGCGGCTGGTGTTGTTTACCTGGTCCTGGGGGAGCTTCAGTTCGTAGCTCTGGAAGCGGTTAGGCAGCTCCCACATATCGTCGCCGCTAATCTTCTCGAAATTCAGGAAGAAGTAGTTTTTCTCGATGTAGTGGCGGTAAAAGGACGCGAAGGCATGGACGAAAAGGTTAGCCGCAAGGGTTTCGTCGGTGGCAGTGAGGCTGGGGAAGCACAGGCTTATTTCGTTGAATTTGGCGATGTAGCGACCGAACGACTCGCGCACGGTGGGAATGTCGGGCAGGCAGTGTAGGGTTTTCTGGACGATGCCGTAAATGGCCTTGCGCTCCCGCTCGGTGAGGGTAAGCTTGCCAGTGCCCCAACCGGCCTGCTGAATCTGGTTGCGGAGGGTGGCCTCGTCGGCGAAGATGTCGACCTCGAGGAAAAAGCCGTCGGGGCGGTATTTGAGGAAGAATTGCTCGGTGCCGTCCTTATCGGTCAGCTTGAAACAGTTGTCTTTGATGAAGTGGTCGACGATGGTGCCGGAGTCCTTCACCAGGTCGAGGAGGTTAATACCGGCTTTGGCGCGGAAGTCGGCGCGAATGTGGGGCAGCGTCATCCCCTCCAAACGGTCGGCCTTGGCGTGGTTGGTGATGGTGGATTGGACCTTGTCGTAGCTGAAATACTTGTCGGACAGGCCAAATTCCTGCTGAATGCTTAGAATGACATCTTCGAAATTCTTGCCCTGGTCGCAGACTATATGGAGCTTTTCAGCGGCGGCTTTGAGGGGAGCTGTACTGTCGAGGTCGTCGAACTCACGCTTGTCTTTGTAGAGGCGGATGCCGCGGCCGATAATCTGCTTAACGGAGGTTTTGAAGTCGGTGGCCGAGTCGTTGATGACGGCCATCGTGAAGATGTTAGGGAGGTCGATGCCTTCATCGAGGCGCTGCATGTACACGACCAACTCGACGTTGTTGGTGCGGATTTCGCGGAAACGCTGCTCTTCCTCTTTTGATGACTTGCCGTGGTAAAAAATGCCGGTGCTGGTGAACTTGCGCAGGTCCTGTTGCAGGCGGGCGGGGTCGTGCTCGTAGTGCTCTTCCCAAACCTGCTGGAGAAGGTTGGTAATTTGCAGCTCTTGGAGCTTGATTTTATCGTAGATGATTTTGAGATTATCGGTGTCGTCGGCAAGCTCGTTTACGATATAGTTGAAGACTTTTTGAGTGTAGATGGTATCGTCTTTGACTTTGACGAAGGCCAGGGGCTTGATGTGGCGGGCCTTGGGGTCGAGGAGAATGGCTTGGTGCTTGAGCAGGTGAATCAGGGCCAGAGTGACGAGCTTCAGCTTTTCGTCGGGGTGGACGCTGTCTTTAACCTTGGCGGTGCTGCTGGGGGCTAGGGCCACGGCGCGGACTAGCTTGCCGTAGCCATCCTGCAGGAAGCGCCGGATATCATACTTGTAGATGATTGTCTGGCTCTTCTTGGCAGCTTTAGCCTCGGAGGTGCCAGTAGACTCAACGGCAGTGGCAGTGAACTCCAATACCAACTGTGGGTGAAAGTTCTTAATAATTTTTTGGGCCCCAAGCGTTTGATGATGGTGGGCCTCGTCAGTTATGATGGCGAGGCGCCTGCCCTTAAGGTACTCCTTAATGGAAATACTACTCCCCTCGTCATCCTTCCAAATGGCTTCTTCCCAAGGTTTATCAGTTTTGGTAGCATTAGCACTGAACTTAGCGTTATTGAAAATAAAAATATTGGCTTGATTACCAGATTTATAGAACAGCTTTTCTGTATAGTTATCGCCTGTTATGATATTAAAGGTGAACGGGGTGTCGTCGGCCCAAACGGATTCGACCCCGCCGAGGGAGAAGTTACGAATTGACTTCTGATAGATGTCGGTGGAAGCCGGTGTGATGACGAGGAAGTCGTTGAAACCATGCTTTTGGTTGAGCAGATACATGGCCGCACCCATGAGCATGGTTTTACCTGAGCCGGTGGCCATCTCGAAAGACATAAAAGGGGCCTTCACCTCATTTTTGTCATCAACAGTTTCAAGAAGGTCTTGAATAATGTCTTTGGACGGGGCGACGCCTAGCATGTGGTCCATGAGGAAAAGGGCTTCCATCTGATACTCACGGAGGCGATGGCGCGTGATGCCTTGCTCGACGGTGTTGAGGGCGGCGTAGCGCTGAGCTGCAAATAGCTCGGGGGCGGTGCGCGACTTCTGGTAGTCTTTGATAATCTCTGCCAGTTCTTCTTGGTACCGCTGGTAATAAGGGGAAGAGGCGGATTTTTTGGCTTTGGCCATAACTGCGGGGGTAACCTGACAGGGTGGCCAGGCGAGTAGAAAATGTGGGCCGGCGCGGGCCAGTAGTGAAATGGCTTACTTTTCCAACTCAGCGAAAATGGCGTGGGGTATTTTGAATACCTCTAGGTCGTCCGGTTTGGAATCGTAGGCTAGCTCCACGCCGCGATTGGTGAAGACGTTGATGTACTGGGGCGCGAACTTGGCTTTGAGGGCCGCGTAGAGGCCTCGTAGCTCATCGAAGGAGATAGTGGGCTGGGAACCATCGGGCGCGTTGAGGGAGACGATGGCAACGCGGGTTTTGGTGCCAACTTGCTGCACCCCGATTTTGGGAAGGGTGTCTTTGTTAGCGAATAAATCAGCGCTCAGGAAAGAAGTGTCGTCTACCAGCGTGTAATCGTAGGACGACAAGAATGACTCTTCGAGGAAAGACTTGCCGAGGCTCCAATTGAAGTCCGCTTCCCCTTTTTTGTTGAAGGTGATAATTGAGGGTCCAAGATGGTAAAACTTGAAAGAGCCCCCACCCTGCCAGTTCACAGATTTTGAGATGCCGCTCTGGTCTGTGCCATCTAGAACAGAAATCAGTCTGGGCAAAATTTTAGTCTCAGCATGACGACCTACTTCAATTCCAATCCACTTGCGGTCCATCTTGTGAGCAACTGCGAAAGTTGTTCCTGAGCCGCCGAAAATATCCAACACTAAATCACCGGGCTCAGATGTCAGCTCAATGACCCTTTGAATTAGCCTCTCTGGCTTTTTAGACTTTGCAAAGTCAACCCCTCCTTCACGAGCAATGCCCTCGATTGAAATATCAGACCAAATATCTGTTACCAACTGCCCTGGGAGTTCTGCCCCATCAATGGTTATAAGCCGTTCTCTATAATAAAGCACACGCTCTCCACCAATGAATTGGTAATCCATATCATCGTTAGGATGCCTAACTATTTTGTCTTTTTTGGTCCGAGAAAGTTCGATTGTATTTTTTCGCTTCAGCAAGGCGCCCCCCGAAACTGAAGCAGTACGAAATACACGGTCGGCATTTTCGATTGCATAAAGCGCAATTTGAACATCAAATTCAGCTTCACCCAATTTAGCTTTTGCTTCCCTTGCCGAACTGTAGGCATTTGCTTTGGCGAATGCATCTCCAATACTTTCCCACTCCCACTGAGATTCAGGAAGTGAAATGTCGCGGAATACGAACTTGTAGTTTTTATCGTACTCTTTTTCAGAAAACAGTCTTTTTAACTGCAATTCAGGCTTGTTCTTGGCGTACAGGAGTATGTGGTTGGCTTGTTTGAAAAGACCATTTGACGTGCTTTTGAAGCCAAAGGCTTCATTAGTTGACATAACTATTTGGTTGCAATAGTTAGACCGACCAAATATTTCATCAAGCAAGACTTTGCAGTATGCTGCTTCCTTGTCATCCATATGAACAAAAACGCAGCCGTCCTCGCGAAGGATGTCACGTACAAGCGTGAGTCTATCTCGAATTAGCGTAAGCCACTCTGAATGTTCTAAGTTGTCATCGTAGTCTTCGAAAGCGGACTCTGTATTATAAGGAACATCTAAATAAGCTACTTTTACCCTCTCTGCTTGGGGCTTATTTAACAAAAGTTTTTTGATTGTATTTAGGGCAAGGAGGTTGTCACCTCTCACTAAAATATTATCAACTGCTGGGTCTTCCTCCTTACTTGTTACGGTTTTTAGATTTTTTAATAAGCCGTTGATACCAACGTTGGAATTGACAACTTTTGTAGTAAAGACTTTTTGCAAAATCAAAGGTCTTGCTTCTTTAACTCGAATGTCATTCAAGTCTACCCAATACGGTCTTAACCCTTTACCATCTTCGTCAACAATCTCATAAAACAAAGACTCTTCCTTATTGACCCAATTAACTCTTACAGCAGGAGTTAATCCCGCTTGTTCGTTGCCTTCTATCAGAATGGATTTCTGTTTGTTGTACCAATCTAACGATATTGAACCCGTGTATTTTTTGGCCATGATGGATTGTCGGAGCAGAAATTAAACAGCGGTAGCAGCTGCGGCTTTGGTGGTTTTGAAACGGCAGACGCACTTAGGGTCATTGCACGTATGGTCAAAGTTGTTGGAGCGAATGTCGTTGGCGGCGTCGCGGATGCGCTGCTCGATGTTGGTTAGCTGACCAGCGGTCAACTCGAACTTTTGGGGGTCGTTGTCATCGAGGTTGTAGATTTCAAGGAAGTCGGCGTTGGTACCCGTTAGCTGCTTGTAGCCTAGCGCGTACAGCTGGAGCTGGTCTTGGGTGGCATTGTAAGTCTGCGCATCTGCGGTGGATTTGAAGTCGATGATGGTGCGCTCTTCGGTACCGTCGAGTTTCTTTTTCTTAATGAGGTCCATTTTACCATTGACCAGAATACCGTCGCCGAGGTCGAGTTGGATGCCCTTTTCGGCAAACTCGATGCTGGGGAAATCAGTGGCGTTGGCATCGTAGTAGATTCCCACGGACTTCTGAGCGCGGTCGGTCATCTGCTCGCGGATGGGCTCGGTAGCGTAGGGGAAATTAACGTGGCGGCTAAGTACCTCATCAAGCTCCGTGCGGGGCACGGTTTTCCCTTCCAGATACTCGCGGTGAATTTCCATCAGGGCGTTGTGGATGGAGGCACCGAAACCGAGGCGGGCGCTAAGGGCCGGGCGGAAACCGTAGAAGGAATAGAACTTGAAGCTATAGGGGCAGTCGAAGAAGTTTTTGAGCAGCGAGAAGGTGAGAACAATGTTGGCGACATCGTAGCTGGGCTGGGGCGTGGTTTGGGGACGCTCGGCGTAGTCGCGCTCGGGGGAGGAAAACAGGTAGCTGGAATGACGGATTTCGGGGCCGAAGCTGGATTCTTTTTGGCCGTTGCGGCCGTCGGGAGCCCGCGAAATCCACAAGAATTTCTTGGAGCGGGTGATGGCCACGTAGAGAAGGCGGCGCTCGTCTTCGATGGCGGGAAAATAGCGGTCGACATCGGCCACCAGGTCTTTGTCGAAGAATGACCAGACGGAAGGGCCGCCAAACTTCTGCGAGGGCAAGTAATTGCGGTTGAGGCCGGGCACGAAGACAACGGGGTATTCCAAGCCCTTAGCCTGGTACACGGTCATAATCTGGACGGCGTTAGGGGAGCTGTATGTATTGTTGAGCCAGCCCTCGGCGTATTTGTCTTCGGCGGTGTAGCGAAGGAAGTTGAGGAAGTCCTTGATTTTGCGCTCGGGCTCGGACTTGAAGTGAATGGTCTCGAAATCATCGATAATTTGCGAGAACATGCCCATGTTGTAGAAAATCACCTCTTCGTCCTGGTAGCCACCGACGAGGGCGTTGGTACCGGTGTCGTCGCTGAATACGTGCTCGTGGATGCCGGCCTTGTCGAGGAACTGCTGAAAGATGTCTTGGATGATGAACGCCTCGTAGTAATTGGACTTCGACGGGTGCTTAGTTTTAAGGTATTTCAGGCCTTGCTCCAGGTCCTCAGTGGTAATTTTGGGGCTGATGTCCTGCCAGATAGCGGCCAGCGTTATATCATTGATTTCGCCACCTAGAAACTGAAAGATGGCGCGGCAGGCATGGACTTCGGGACGGTCGAAGAGATTTTTGAGGCCGGTGATAATATAGGGGATGTTGGCAGCCTGGAGGGCTTCGGTAATGGCCTGGGCCTTACTCCAGCGGCGAAGCAGCACGACGCAGTCGGAGTAATCAAGGCCTCGGGCTTCGGAATCGGGCTTGTCGTGGAACTCGCGGCCCCGGAGGTTCTGGATAGTACGAACGATAGCGGCGTTTTCGTCTTCGACGGAATCGTACTGATTGTAGAGCACGTCGCCGCGCTCGTATTCTTGATGGCCTTTGGCCTTCATTTCCTTGGGCAGGCGCTCCAGGTTGTTGGAGATGCAACTGAGGGCTACGTCCACGACGGCTTTGGAGGAACGGAAATTGTCATCGAGCACGACACGGCGCACGTTGGGGTAGCGCTCGGCAAAATGCTGAATATAGTGGATGCTGGACCCGCGCCACTGGAAAATGGTCTGGTCGTCGTCGCCTACTACGCAGATGTTGGCCCCGAGCTTAAACAGCTCGTTGACAATGGTTTCCTGGGTGGGGTTGACATCCTGATACTCGTCGACGATGAGGAAACCGGCAATCTTCTGGATGCGGCTGCTGAAAGCTGGGTCGTTGCGGAGGAAGTGAATGACCTCCGTCATTATCATAGTGAAATCGAGGTAGCAATGCTGGCGCAGGAAGTTCTGGTAGGTTTCGAGGGCATCCCAAAACGGCTGGGGGACATCGTCGCGGTCGACAAAATTGGCTTCGCGCAGGATGCCCATGAGGGCGATAAAGTGGCTGGTGTCCTTGTACCGCTCGAACGTTTTGCCATTGGAGCCGGTGAGTCCCTTCATGCCGGCCAGGTTGTAGTAGCGGTCAACGAATAGCTTTAGCTTGATTTCATCAAGGACGCGATACTTCTGGTAGTCGTAGCGGTATTGCTGGAGCACGTTGAGGCACCAGGCGTGGATGGTGCCCACATACATTTCGGCTATGCCGGTCTGGTCGGGGAGCTGCTCGCGGCATAGTTTGAGGATGCGGGCCTGTAGCTCGCCAGCGGCCTTCTCGGTATAGGTGAAGGCGATGATGCGGCCGGGCGGGGTACCGTGCTTGATGAGGTTTACGACCCGCTGGGATATTACCTGGGTTTTACCGGAGCCCGCGCAAGCAATGATTTGCAGGTTCTGGTCGAGGCAATCAATAGCCTCCTGTTGGGTAGCAGTGTAGTTCATGGTACCGGCAGACTATGGATGAAGTCGTTTAACTCGCAAGTTATGCTAATTGAGAAGCGAATCACATTCTGAATTACGCTGCTAGCTATTTTAGCCACTACAAAGCTAATTTAGTTGGCAAATACGTATACTTGCAATCTGTCTTAGTTTCTTTGGCTGATGAGTGACGTTGAATTAATTCCGGTCGTAGCAACCGAAAATCCTTTTTTCTTGCCGCTTTTTAGCTGCACTGTACCTGCTGGCTTCCCATCCCCTGCCTCAGACCATCTCGAAGATGAGCTATTCGACTTGAGCCGGCTGCTGCTGCGGCACCCTGATGCTACCTATCTAGTGCGGGTTTCGGGTGAGAGCATGGCAGGCGCAGAAATCCATACCGGCGACTTATTGGCCGTAGATAAACTGCTCGAAGCCGACCACAATCATATCGTTATCGCCGTGGTGCATGGCGAAGTAACGGTTAAGCGGCTCGTACGCAAAGGGGAAACTTGGTGGCTGGTGCCGGCGAATCCGGCTTACAAACCTTACGAAATAACCGACCCCGACGAAATACGCATTTGGGGAGTCGTTACCCACGTCGTGCATGAGCTGGTGCCTGGTAGACTTCATGCCCTCTTAAATAGCCGCGATTAGGTATGTTTGGCCTCTTGGACTGCAACAACTTCTATGTGAGTTGTGAGCGTGTTTTTCAGCCGCGCTACGAGGGCCGGCCGGTGGTCGTGCTCAGCAACAATGATGGCAATTTGATAAGCCGCTCGGCCGAAGCTAAAGCCCTCGGGTTGAAGATGGGCGACCCCTATTTTCAGGTGAAAGAGGTACTACAACAGCATAACGTAGCCGTTTTCTCAAGCAACTATGCCCTCTACGGGGATATGTCGCGGCGCGTCATGTATCACCTGGGGCAAGTGGCTCCGGCCGTGGAAATCTACTCCATTGACGAGGCGTTCCTAGACCTAGCCGGCATGGAAACCTACCTAGGCAGCCTGGATACCTACGCCCACAAAGTGCGCGTTGGGGTCAAGGAAAGGACGGGTATTCCTACCTGCGTGGGTGTAGCTCCTACTAAAACGCTGGCCAAGCTAGCCAATCGCATTGCCAAGAAAGATGCGGCGCTGGATGGGGTGCTCTACCTCAACTCAGCCGAACGGCGGGCCTGGGCGCTGCGGCAAGTGGCGGTGGGCGACGTGTGGGGCGTGGGCCGGCAGTATGCCGCCAAGCTAGCCGCGGCCGGCGTGGACTCGGCCGCTGACCTGGCCCGCGTGTCGGATGCGTGGGCGCGAAAGCACTTGGGCGGCGTAGTGGGCGCTCGGCTGGTGCAGGAGCTGCGGGGCCTGCCCTGCGCGGGCCTGCATCCTTCGGAAGACGGGTCGCTGAGTCGCAAAAGCATCAGCTGCTCTCGCACCTTCGGCCGGCCGCTGTCGGGTTACGCCGATGTGCTGGGGGCGGTGGCCGCGTTCCTCTCGCGGGCGGCGGAAAAGCTACGCGCTCAGGGCGACACGGCGCATGTCTTAACTGTCTACATCAGCAAAAACCGCTTTGCTACCAATGCAGCGCCGCCTTTCTCGCGCTCTACTACGCTTACCCTCCCCGCTGGCCCTACGGCCGATACTACCGTGCTGCTCGGGTACGCCCGCGCTATGCTCAACCGGCTGTGGGAGCCGGGCACGGCTTACCAGAAAGCCGGGGTAGTGCTCGACGGATTAGAGCCGCCCGGCACTGGCCAGCAGCTAGACTTGTTTGCTGCTGCGCCGGCTCCGCTGGTACTGCCCGAAAAGCCAGCCCTGCTCACGCAGCGGCCGGGCTTGATGGCCAGCCTCGACGCTCTTAACGAGCGCTACGGCCGGGGCACTGTGCGAGTGGCAACGGCAGTCCCTACCCCCGGCAACTCGCCCACGGCTGGGAACGGCACTCGTCCGCCCTGGGAAGGCAAAGCACAGTGTCGCTCTCCCGCGTTCACAACGCGCTTAGAAGATTTGCTACTAGTTAACTAAGTAGCGCTCGTTGGCTCCTATGCCTCGTCCTCACCTAGAATTTCTTTCATCATCTGCTTATACACACCGGGCGGATACATTGCCTCGCATTCATCCTCTGTTGCAATCAGGTCAATTACTGGCAGATTCAGGTTAATCAAGTCGCGGTCTAGTTCCTGGGCGGTGATATTGTGGTTAAGGTCAACCGGCTCGTCAGGTTTTGTATTAGCAGTATTCATAGTGCTTAGATGCTGTGCTTAATTTAAGTCCCACTCCACCAATAGAAAGTTAGTGGGCTGCAAGCCTGCTTGTAAGCTAGCTTCTAGCCAGCGGGGTTGCGTTGGCCGGATTCGGTCTTTCTTGTGACGTTTCAGTTCAGCAAATAAAACGGCCTCGCCCTGCCAGCCGACTACATCCCAACACCCTGCATAGGTGTTGCCGTTAGCCTGAGCAATCTTATGCAACAGGCTCAGCATAGTAGGGTCGGTAATGGGCTCGTGCTGCTGCCCGCCTATTCCGGCATCTGCCCACCGGGTCAAATGCTTGGGTGTCATTGCCCCGGCTGCGAAGGGTTCTACCCAACGGGCCTGCCAGCCAGAAAGAAGCATTAACTCATAGATGCACAACTCCGCAAACACGGGCTGGCCTCCAAAATTTATCAGGGGCTTATTACCAAAAGTGTTGTTTAAAGTGGTCCCCTCCCAACGCCGTAGTTGTAATTCAAGCTTTGGAATCGTTATGGTCTGGCCGTTAATGATTAGGGTTTCGGTAGTATTCGGTCTTAGAAGGCTAGGGTAGCTAAGGCTCATAATAAGATTGATGCTCAGACAAATAAATACGTGTATCTTTGAAGTATCATGGCTACCCTCCTACGGTGCTTAGCCACTCACCTCCTCGAATGGCAGAAGCGCGGTACCACGGCCGTAGCGAAGGCTAAAGCCGGCCCTAGGCACCGTAACCTTCCGGTCATAGTCACACGTGGTACCGGGCGCACAGGGCTTTCAGATTCGCGTCGCTGTGGTCACTCAGGCTATGGTCGAGGTGGGCCACCTGCAATTGCACCCGAAAGATGCGGTGGCCCTCGCGGTCGGTTTTGCCCTTGCTCTTATCCCAGCCCTGCACTTGGTGAAACACGCCCTGGGCGTCGCGGTAGCCCCAGGTGTAGTTCTTAACCTTGCACACCCGGCACCGATGGCGGTCGCGCTTCAGAATGCGCGGCCGGATGACGGTTTTCCAATCAGGTGGGTAATTCTTCAGGTTGATGGGCACGGTGCGAATGCGGGTACTGGCTGCTAATTTACCAGGGGCATTGCGACCTGACACGCAAAAACGCCCTTTCAGCTACTTGGCCGGAAGACCATTTGAGTTTTGGGTAAGGACAATCCTTAGGCTAGCTCACATACGTGGCCCTCGACGTCGAGGCGCGTCCTGCTCAGGCGCTTGGTACTGCTGAGGCTGCTGGCCTTGCTCCTTAGCCGGGGCCACCGCCTGCACCAATGACTTCAGTTGGTCTTTCAACTGGTCGTTCCAATCGTTGGCCCGCGACTTCTCCATCTCTATCTTGGCCACCATCGGAAAGTAGTTGATGAGTGACTGGTTGAAAAAAGCCAGTGTCTCTATGCGCTTCGGCACGTGGAATTGGTAGCGGTTAGTATCTATTCTGGCTACCTTAATCAACTCCGAATCAAGCGTGGGGCTAGCCGTAGCATCTTGGCCGCCCGCCTTGCGGTAATCCTCTACCACGCGCAGGTTGTATGCTTTGGCGGCTTGGTGCATCTTAATTACTGGCTCGTCCTGCATCGAGTGCACGCTGACCGTTATCATGCTGGGCTGAGTGCGCTCAATGCCCATGGGGGTATTGGGGCGGGCTAGGCCGGCAATCAGCCGGGTATCGAATAGATGCCCCTCTAGATTGTTATCGAGGGCTAGCTTCACCGTCTTCAGGTTGCTATTTTCAATCACCCGCTTAATCTCGGACACCTTATTGTCGGTCAGCTGGCCCGAAGTCGAGGCGTAGAGCGCGTTGGTGGGCTGCTTCAGTTGGTAGTGCGAGAGTGCGTCAATAGCGCTTTCTACCACCACTAGCGTGTTGGTTTTGGTGTTCGGCTTTGAGAGCCACAGCGCCGCCGAATTAAGCGAGTCGGCCGCCTGCCCTTTGAAGCCGTTAGCCTTGATTTCCAGGCCTACAATACCATCCTTGTAAAGCTGCGGAAAGGCCGTATTGATAAACTTGTAAGCCTGGCCAGCCTTGGTAGTACCCTCGTGCACGTGATTCAGAATGCGGCCCTCGAATAGGGGGCTGGCCAGCGTGTCGCTGTTGATGCCCCGGTTGTTGAGGTAGCGCGTATCCGTCAGAGGCGTTGTCTTGCGCAGGAACTCGGGAATGTAGCCCTCGCCGCGCTGCACCGGCTCGATGCGCTGTTGCAGCTGGGGGCTGACGTTGCGCACCTCGGGGGGCAAGTTGAGAAACCGCTTCGCGTTCTCGATGACACTTGCCCAGACGTTTTTGCCTGGGCTGGCCACAATGCCATCGATGCGCGGGTTCTCGACGCGATTCTTTAAAAAGTCGATGACGCTACCCTTATCCCGGTCATCGGCCCGGTTGAAATAGAGGTAGTCGCCCGACGGGGCTTTGTAGATAATTACTTGGTCGAGGCCAGGCTTCCCCTTGTAGTCGAAGGTGTGAAACTTGCCCTTCTCGATGTCCGAGCCGCTTTTGGCCCGGTTGTGCTGATAGCCGAGGGTGAGCACTAAATCAACCAGATTGATATCCTTCTTGAG
>Ga0160427_10000340_pt1 | contig 29306 bp, 28 predicted proteins | sample SolpanmetagenomL_FD_108194 | JGI IMG/M metagenome (GOLD analysis project Ga0160427, IMG submission 108194) | Solar panel surface microbial communities from Lawrence Berkeley National Laboratory, California, USA - L | ecosystem: Engineered > Built environment > Solar panel > Unclassified ...
AGCATTGTGGAGGACTGCCAATTGATCGGTGAAGAGGAGATGCAGAGAATACGCTGGCCCATAAAATTTCACTCCCACTGTGTGATTGAAAAATGTGATTATCCAACCTGCGCTCAGCTAACATAACTAGGCGACATGTTTCTTTGCAGAACGTGACGCGTTGCAGAGATGATGTAGATGACGTCTCGGCGATTGGAACCTTATCCCTGCAATTGCGCTTACTAACCGGCACCCAAAGGCGTCCACACCAGTCTCTTCCTTCTCTTTGCTCTCTTCGTTGGCAGGCTTCATGAATTGTCAGACACCGTTGTAAAGACTGCTTCGGCTCGCACCGCCTTTTGGCGTCCTGTTATTACGGTCAGCGCTCCTCAGTGCTCTGCTGGGCCAGCCTTTCCTCTTCTCTCCGGACCTTCCTAGCACCACAGTTGCGGGCGTTCGGGGAGGTTGTGCGGTCAAACCCTGCGTTCACAGCACGGCTTAAGGATACCCTTCTACAAATGACAACTATCCTGTATTTCTACCCTCGCTTGACCGCCTCTCATCAAGTGCTGGCGCTACTACATCAATCCATCTGCCTCGACGGTTCACCGACCGCAGCACAGCAAGAGAAGGACCAAGCGGTATAAAACAGATTTTAGGTAGATCGCGGCTGCGTACACTATCATTAACATGCTCATCATTGACGGACAAAAACGGGCTTGCGATCCGTGCATCAAAGGTCATCGAGTCAATGGATGCAACCATCATGGTAAGATCTAAACTTAAAGTCATCTTCAAAGTCTTCTACAGTCACAAGTTAAAAGCTGACGTTGTTGTGCGCGCAGACCGAGAGCTTAAGCCAGTAGCGTCGAGAGGTCGACCTCAGAAGCAATGCGAACACTGCCGCAACGCTCGAAAATTTAGATCCCACCACGCGAAGTGCGACTGCGGCGAGAAGAAAGGAAAGCTTCTCGGTTATGCCAACGACGATTTGACTTCGGGTGCTCTGGATACGGTGGAACATGACTGCTGCTGTATACACGGCGAACAATGCACCTGTGGCATGACGAAAGGCGCGGACTCAAAAGCGGCTCAGCATACTGTTAAGAGTAGGCCAAACTTCTCAGCAGCGCTGTCGGAGAGCACACTGATAGTCGTTGTAGATGGTTATCACAAGCTTTGCCATACGCTGAACAACGCTGCCCTCATTTCCGGCACGCCATATCAAGTTTCACGATCACAAACGTCACATGATTCTACTACTGAGCAAGCAACATATGCCGATCCGGCTCGTCCTCAGACCGATTCTAACAGCGTGTCCCAGCATTTAGTCGATGAGTCTACGTTGGGTCAGAACAGCAGCAACGTTCTTGGCGCCATGACCAGCATTCCTCAGTATTCTGTTGACAGTCTGCTCCCGACAAACCAACTCAATACAGCAGGGACCGATGCGTTCGGGATCGGTTACACTGACTTCAGTTATGGTATTCCGCTTGCGGCACCAATCACTACTTCAGGACTGGTTTCTTCTGCCGATGCTCAGTCGAGTGAAGCACTCACCGCTGAGCAATGGTTTAATCTCAGTGCTACGCCAATTAACCTTAACAGGTTGGATGGTTACTCCGCATGGCCTGGTGCAGAGTTCTTCGCCAATACGGACAGCGAATGGAGAGTTTCACCTACAGGTCCCAACCTATCACGATCGGCTGGAGACCTACCCTTCGACTCTAACAAGATTTTGAGCGACTTCGTTTGGTCTCTACCATGTAGTGGCGATTTTAATTAGTGTGGCGCACCTGAACTGCCTGCATTGATATCTGGCGCTTAGTCTAAGATTGGTGACACCGGCTTACGAAGTGATTTGGAATTGGGCGCGTAAAATACCATTAGCAATATCCTTTCGAGACCGACCTCGAGCAGCTTGCCGGTCCACCTTCGTACCGGTTAAGCTCCTTGTTCATGTTTGAGAGCTTGCCGCATTAGACGTCCGCCTTATTGGTTCCTCCTAGCCGGCATTTACTTACAATCAGCCCTGACACAAGTTGCGCACGATATGTGTTACGGAATCGTGTATATGACTGGGTAACACACTGGGGGATGACACACCGTATTTGGCGTTTACTCCCTTAGTCAGCCCCATGTATTTCACTTGCTCGAAGAACCTCCTGTCCTCATCATCAATCATGTTCAGAAACCGCAACAACATGCATGGCGTAAGGCGGGTATTGGCGGCATCACTCAGCTGCCACGCGTGAAAGCTTACTGGTGCCACGCTTGTCCCGCGGCTCGACGTGGATGTGTTCGCGAAATGGTTGGGCGGCTCCGGCTACTGCTGCTTTACTTCCATGAACTGACTCACACTCGCTTGGCAGCCGCTGGTGTCATGGGTCCCCAGCCGCAATTCCAGGAGAAGAGCCTGCACTCGGTCGATCCGACTGGAATACAAGGGATGATAGCGGTTCTCGCGGGCCACTGCGCCGAGGGGAGTCACGAGAATGTGCAAAATGAACATGCCGAAATCGTTTTTCAAACCATATTTGCTGGGACAGCGCGGACTATCCGCGCAGTCGTCGTGATGCCGACGCAAGGTATCAGTCTAAAGAGATGAACTAGAAAAAAGCTATAGACATCGGCATCTCGGTTGCGCACAAGTTGACCAGAACACACGCTGCCTGCATTCTGTAGTAGTTACTCAGAACTACCTCCCTGTTGTGCTTCAGAACGGGAACAAGTTGATGAGAGAAGCACACAGAACGGCAACGACCGCATAAGTTCCACGTTCTGCCGCTGCCAATGCGGAACTGGAGCTAGTTCCGATACCAATGGCTCCAGGCCCTTGTTGTGTAGTCGTATTGACCGATGCGCCAACCAAACCGGGAAGTCGGTTTTCCCCCTCTTCAAGCACTAAAGCCATTCCGCTCTGGCAGGAAAAGTGATCATCAGCAAATTCTACAGCTTCTGTGTCTCCATATGCTTACCACAAGATGCCACTGTATATGGCAATGAAAAAGCCAAGCCCCGGGGTTGTCCGTGATATACCTCCGTGGAAGTTAGCTTGTGCATGGCACTACGCCGTTCGGTGCCGTTGGAGGAGCCTACCGGATAGCAGCCCACCCGGACGCTGGCAATTCCACCGTGTCCCGATAAGGAGGGTTGTTCAGGTTGATGACAGACTGCGGTGCATCCGTCACGGAATTGTAGGGGAACGGTCCACTGCCAGTGCCCAGGACCCAGAACTTGTGCCCGTGTAGATGCATTGGGTGGCCCATCTAGTGCAATGCGATGGTCAGCTCGGAGTTCCGCACTTGCACGAGTCTCAACGAGGAGACAATGGAGAGCCTGTTCAGCTTACAGCGTCCATCGAATCGTTTGCGATCCGCATGATGATGTCGATAGTCGAGTTATAGGGCATGTGAAGCGTTGTGTTAGCCGCCCAGCCATCAGATTTGTTGCCGTAGATTATAGGTGTTTGGGGCTCCGAGTATGGATATTCGTCCACAACCCAGATAATGATGTCTGTTTGGTTGATCGTAAAGAATCTAGTGACGTCGGCCGGAGTGCTTGGAGGTGTGTACTTCTCGAAAGGGGAGAGCCGCTCTATGACAAGCTCTGGGGCGGTAGACTTCGCGGATCCATTCACAAGCATCCAAATGGAGTTGGGATCATCGTACAGGGCTGCCTGATCGCTTCCGCTTATGTTATTAACCTAGTTTAGTCAGATATTTCCATCCACACACCGAGTCGGGACCATCACTTACACTGTAGGATATTATCGCTTGACCTTCAATAACCTGCTGCATGTCCCCAACGGGTAAAGATGCAAATCGAAGGAAGTACTGCCCGGGTGGCTGGTCCAACTTGATCATAACTGAATACCGTTGACCAATTGAAATTGGAAGTACCTGGAACGGTTAGTTTTGGCAAGGCTAGCTTGTGTAGGAAAAGCGAACCTTGACTTTCTGTAACTCGACAAACAGTCCGTCGGCAGCATAAACAAAGAAAGAATGTGCATCGAGCGACACGCTAAGTTTGCTGACTGCGCCGGCGTTCACGAGGTTAAGAGCGAGCCAGCCTTGTGAATAGTTGGCAGGAATCGTAAGTAGAGGCGAGGTCGTGTTGATGCAGGTTTCTGGTGGAAGAGAGCTCAAATTGTAGCCAGGTTTGAACATCATCGGTGGACTGCAGCCGCGCGGACCTAATGAAGTCATCTGTCCATCCGACATACCAGGTGCTTCCCCGGACGAGGTCACCATCGCTCTCTTGTGCATATTCATTGACATTGAGGTGGCCTGCATGGAAATGGTGGAGGTAGGAGCCATTGCCATGGAATCTTTCATCGTGGAATCCATCGTCATGGAATCCATCATCATAGAGCTCATAGATGCATCCGTAGCACTTGGCGCGCCAGTCGAAGCGTCTGAGTCTATGCCTAAACCTGTGCCGGCTTGAAGGATATAGTCTGGGAGACATTGTACCCTTCCCTGCCCATTCGCCAGAAGACTATCGACGCAGTTGGGAAAAGCGCCAGTCTCGAAATATCGGGCGTAGACAGTGTCTGACAGCTCGTGGTACCAGTCTGTAAAAAGCACGGGAGTCGCGTCACGTTCCGCTTGGAGGAGAGCGCGCAACTGTATCTCGTCGTCGGCGAGACTCTCGAACGGTCGACGTCGGGACGAGGCCGGATGTATAACAAGAGGCCCGCGTACGGCATCATCGTAATACGCCCTGAAGTGGGAGTGATACCAGAAGAACCCATACTCGCCTTCTAAAGAAGAACGGTAGGTGAAGTTTCCTCCTGGTGGTATAGGGAACTACGAACTAGGTGAGTATGAGGATGCCTCCTTTGATCCAACGACCAAACATCTAACCTGTGTGACTCCTGGTACCCCATCCATCTGCGGTGTTCCTCGTTGGAGGACTCCTAGTGAGCTTTGCATCAGCTGAGCCTTCATGAGGGCCGCGCTCGGTCAGGTCGTTGGATCTACCACTGACCGTGCCAATGGATCGTGGTCTCGACAGCCAATTCATTTCTAACGAACACTTCAAGAACGTCTCCTTCATCGGCCCCGATCAAAGGCCCAGGTTGCTGACCGTTGATGAGATACACCTCACGGGAGAAGCCGTCTGCGAGCCTGTCAGACGTTTGCGCGAACCGAAGTCTCTCGACGTCTATGCACAAAGCTCACCAGGGGCTCTGAAACCGCTCGACAAAGTGAAGTTGTAGAAACGGAGAGCAGCATAACACCTCTCAGGACTGAAGAGTAAGAGCAAAGCGACCGAGCACAGGGAGGAAAGCATGTTCATTGCTAGAATAGAGCCGACGAAGGTGTCCAGTTCGAGTAGGATGACAACAGTGACGTGCATGAAGGAAAGAGGCAGAGCAAAATTGAACCCATACAGCCGTGCTTACATCCTGGCACGCAGAAGTGGCATTGCAGCCGCGGTGCGGGTTTTGTGCGGATTCTTGGCATATCACGAAGGCGCGCTATCAGCGAAACCCTTCTTGGCAGGACCAACCATCAAGGCTTGTCAGCTAGGGTCTCGTCTAGCGGCCTAGTTGACAGCCTTGTCAGCACGGCCTCCAGGCTCGTTTGGTTCTTGGATTGTGCAGGACGTAGGCCCAAACCACGTAGAATTAGCCTCGATTTTGAAACCACACTAGGGCTGTTTCACGGCTTATTAAACACCTTCAGACCAATGCATATCACGTATTGAAGTGAACAACGGTACTATCGGACCTTGACAGCACTTGGCAGAGCTAGTAACAAGATCCTACCGGTTCACTAAGAGTCTTAAACGCTGCCGAAAAGACTCGAAGGGCTGACCTACTCGGGGCGCTCAAATGCATAGAGTAGACCGACACAGACGTCGCTAGGCACCTTGAACCGAGATCATGATCAGGGACCGAGACTGTAGGTGCAAAGATAAAAGATGGGTAGGAAGAGGGGAACGGAAGAGTGGCAGCGAAAGTGACGCATGAGCGCATATTGCGCCATCCGCACAAAAGGCTCACACGGATCTTTCTACGACGCTCTATTTGCATCTATGTTCACAATCACAGTGGTGACTCGCGGTCTCACACAAATCGTGCAGTCGCCACCAGATATGTGATTCGTAATCCCAAGAGCGCAGCTATTTAACGAAGAGACTCTCGAAACGTCGTCCTCGAGCAAGTCATATATAATTGCTCCAAGATCTCAACCGTCATCTGAATGGAGCGTTTGCGATTGGCCACGCCGTCCACTACCCCGCCAACCTTGGCGCTGCGCACAACCTTCCTCGTCCCGGACCTTCATTGTCCTTCCTGTGCGTCGTACATCGAAGGCACCCTCGCGCGCCTCCATCCAAGACCGTACTCCGTGTCTCATTCCATCGTCTCGCACACTGTCTCGGTCCGTCACGATCCTTCGCTCCGTCCATCATCCATCTCCAGAGTTCTTGCAGATGCGGGCTACGAGGTTGATAGCGTCGACCAAGACCCTTCGTCTACCGATGCTGCTTTCGCTGATGCTGTGCAAGGGAAGGTGGATCGTCACGCACTCGGAGGGTGGTTCGAACGGGTAAAGAGGCGCATGAGGGACGGTGATCAGGCGGCGGATAGGAGCACGAAGTGGAAAAGACATCTCGAGCATTGCGAGCAATGCCAAAAGCAAGCTCGAGTAGATTCGCTAGACACAAAGCTGCAGCAGGACCCGAGTGCAACGTGTGGATACACTGATGCATCTGCAGAGGACCAACCGAATGATACTGTGACTGCGGAGGGTCCTCTCGTGGTGGTTCACTCCGCCCCGGTACCGGCAAAGCTCTTCCGGGCTTTGATCTCTATCGTTGGAATGACCTGTAGTTCATGTGTCGGCAAGGTCACAGAGACTCTTGAGGCAAAGCCTTGGTCACGTGCGGTCAACGTCAATCTGCTCACCAACAGCGCCACCGTGAGCTTCGAGGGCGGAGAACATGCAAAGGAGCTGGTCGAAGCGATTGAAGACATCGGTTACGAAGCCAGCCTTGAACAGGTCGATGAGGTTGATGTTGAACAGCGTGTCTCGCCGGTTACAAGCCATCTGTGGAGAGCTTCATTCGATGTTGGAGGAATGACTTGTAGCTCCTGCGTTGGAAACATAACACAAGCACTCGAACAACGCCCTTGGGTCAAGGGTGTGAACGTCAACCTGCTTACGAACAACGCTACGATCACCTTCGAAGGTAAACATCACCTGGAAGATATTCAATCCACGATTAAAGATCTCGGTTATGAGGCCAAGCTGGATGATGTGTTCGATCTGAACCAGGAACAGGCTCCTTCTACGCGACGGATGGTTGCCGTACGTATTGAGGGAGTACATTGCGCGCAATGTTCCTTGCGGATCGAAGCCGCACTCAGCCCATTCAACCAGCGAGTAGCCATCGACAAACTGCCGAGCGTCGACGACCCTATCCTGAAGATCGCATACGTTCCCCACTCACCGGACTTCACTATCAGACACATCCTTGCTTCGATCTCAGCGGCCGATCCGGCGTTCAGGCCGTCCATATACCATCCACCCACCTTCGAAGAGCGTGCCCGGGTGATGCACGCTCGGGAAAGGCGGCGGACCTTGTTTCGTGTCCTGTTATCCGTGGTCGTCGCCATTCCAGCATTCATCATTGGGGTTGTCCTGATGAGTCTGGTCCCATCAAGCAATGCAAGCCGTCGATACTTGATGCAACCTTTGGGAGGAGTTATTCGAGCTCAATGGGCATTACTTATCGTGGCCACGCCCGTTTACTTCTTCGCGGCGGATGTCTTCCACCGGCGTGCGCTCAGGGAGCTGTACGCTCTATGGCGAAGGGGAAGCCCAACGCCGATTCTTCGGAGGTTCTATCGTTTCGGCAGCATGAACATGCTCATGTCTTTCGGCACCACCATTGCCTACTTCTCCTCCATCGCCGAGATGATCATCACTTCGACACAGCCATCGAAAATGGGTTCGGAAAACGGTTCGTTCTATTTTGACTCGGTGGTTTTCCTGACGATGTTTCTCCTCATCGGTCGGTTGATCGAAGCATACAGCAAGGCGAAGGCGGGAGATGCAGTGGCGATGTTGGGGAAGCTTCGTCCGACTAAGGCGATCCTGGTTGACCGCGAGGCCGATGGACAAGATTCTAAACAAGTGACGAGCAAGATTGATATCGATTTGCTCGAAGTCGGCGACGTAGTCAGAGTCCTTCACGGCGGTTCCCCACCCTGTGATGGTATTGTCCTCGGGGGCGAAACATCGAAGTTCGATGAGTCAAGTTTGACAGGAGAATCGAAGCTCGTAACGAAGACTGTCGGCGACGAAGTCTACTCCGGAACTATCAACAAAGGCGCGCCGATCGCTGTCCGTGTCTCCAGAATATCCGGTTCTTCCATGTTGGATCAGATCATCGAAGTCGTCCGCGAAGGCCAGGCTCGGCGTGCTCCGGTCGAACGTGTGGCCGATGCTATCACGAGCTATTTTGTGCCGTTTGTGACCTTGCTCGCTATTGTGACTTGGTTTATCTGGCTGGGTCTGGGTTTGTCCGGTGCCCTGCCCGAGGACTGGCTGGATGTTAAGGCGGGGGGCTGGCCGTTCTGGTCGCTGCAGTTTGCTATTGCGGTTTTTATCATCGCTTGCCCCTGCGGCATTGGCCTCGCCGCCCCAACGGCGCTCTTCGTTGGTGGAGGTTTAGCCGCTACGTATGGCGTCCTTGTCAAAGGTGGTGGGGAGGCCTTCCAGGAAAGCAGCAGCCTTGACTGTGTCGTTTTTGACAAGACTGGCACACTGTCCGAGGGCGGCGAGCCTGCGATCACGGACTATGAATTCCTGCCTCAGAACAACGACGCAAGACTGGACGAGAAGCTGACTCATGGCTTGCTGAAGGCTGTGGAGGAGAACAGCAACCATCCCATCGCAAAGGCGGTTGCCTCGTTCTGCGAATCCAGAGGCGTACAGAACATCAAGGCTGGACATGTTCAGGAGATTCCAGGCAAGGGGATGAAAGGCTCGCTCATTGTGGAGAACACTTCAGGGACATCGTTGGAAGTCCTTGTCGGTAACGAAGCTCTAATCGCTGACCATGGCGTCGTCGTCCCGGCCGCTGTGGGCGAGAGGCTTGACTCATGGAAAGCTCAAGGTAAATCGATAGTTGTCGTCGCTGTCAAGATAACGGATGCTCATCAGTCATCAGCGTCCAGTTCCTGGGCTCTTACTCATATACTCGCAGCTTCCGACCCAATCCGTCCCGAGTCTGCGGCTGTCGTGAAGGCCCTTCAGCGCCGCGGCATAGCCGTATGGATGCTGTCAGGAGACAACCCTGTGACCGCGGGCGCTGTCGGTGACATGGTTGGGATCCCCCGGGACAATATCATAGCGGGTGTCCTACCAGAGCAGAAGGCCGACAAGATCAAATACCTTCAGAAGTCTCAGAAAAAGTCTCACAAACGCTCCGTCTTCGGATGGACCTATGAGCACACCCAGAAGAGGGCAACGGTGGCCATGGTAGGAGATGGTGTCAATGATTCTCCCGCTTTGACGGTCGCTGATGTGGGCATCGCTGTCGGTTCTGGTTCCGATGTTGCCATTTCGTCCGCCGAATTCGTGTTGATTTCCCCGAGCCTAACCTCCTTGCTTACACTCATAGATCTGAGTCGCGCCGTGTTCAACCGGATCAAGTTCAACTTCGCATGGGCGTTGGTGTACAACATCGTTGCCCTGCCTGTGGCTGCTGGAGTGCTTTACCCAGTGGTGAGCAATGGAAACCACGTAAGACTCGATCCCGTCTGGGCAAGTCTGGCCATGGCTTTGAGCAGTGTGAGCGTAGTCTGCAGCAGCCTCCTTCTGAGAACTCGGTTGCCATACGTGGGATTCCGGCCAGGCAAAGCTCTCATGCAAAGAGGTTGACACTACTGAGTGGGGATTGGTATGCATCTGTCTTGCAATATTTTTTAGAACTTGTGGTTGCTCTTGATCTGCTTGTCTACATTTGCATGTATTTGTAATGGCGAGTGTCTTATGAAAGTCTCGGATTATGAGAAACTGGGGAGAAATTCACGGGTCTGGGAGCACGGTCGAAGACGTCTTGTACAACCAACTCGAAAGCAATTTTCTGTCCTTCCAGCAAGTCAGATATTCTACGAAGGAAGCAGCGTGTCAATAAGGCTGTTCAGTTCTCAAGCGTCTTCTGACTGTACTGATTATGTAGCTTCGAGTGTGCATCACAGGAGCTCACGACTGTCAAATGGAACTGGCTGATCTCTCTTTTCAAGCAATTGCCCTTGACCCGCTATGTTCGTACGTGCCTACTTGCGCAGTTGAACTACTGCTGTCACATGATGTTGCTGCCATGTGTGGTTGTGGCGGCTTCTTGAATGCCGGCCGTGTACGGTCTTAGTGGTGTAAACTGCCTGTCGCGCTGTTCGTACATCGGAAAACAGAGATTTCTTCATCCGATCAAGCGTTCTGCGTCCCATGGGACGCAATCAGGCGCCCGTCTGTGCCGCGGGCTAAACTTACTCCCCACTCAAAGTCTGCCTGATGTTCTCGTCCAATCCTTGCAGATGTGGTCTCCGCGCTTCGCGCCCTCTCAGCTGAAAAGGGAGCTGCATCAGCCGAAACTTGAGGATCGCCGATTGCGACACAATCCTCTAATCTACACCAAAGTGAGAACCAAATTGCGGCAGCGCAGCTTTAGACGAGTTAGGTCATCGCCTCCCACGTGCAATCGCGTCCCGCTTTGGTCCCTCTAAGCGCCGGCCCAGCTTCGCCTCGTTCGCAACGCTCCATCACGCCGGTGTAGCCGTGCGTTTGTTCGGGCAGAGCGACGCGTCATGCAAGGCATTCCGTGGTGGCACCGTAGGATCGGCTTCTAACCACTCGCAGCCGTGCGATCGAGAATCACGATGCAGATCGTGACTACGCTCCGTGCCGCTGAAACTGTCCCGCACATCGCAAGGCGGCTAGCACTGACACTGGAGAACTAGGGATCTCGAAGACGAGGCTAATTTTGTCGGTGGCTGCTACATGCGACAGATACCCGTGGCTTACGTATGCATGCGTATGCACGATGCACTACAACCACCCTAACGGGTGGTGACGTTCTTAACGATCAAATCGCCTCAACGAACAACGCCAAGCACCACTTAAACGCGAAAGAACACGGGCGTGATATCTCCTCTTATATAGACTTGGTGCAAATTATCTTATGATGTTGATTAGAAAGTCACGTGATAGGAAGACGCACCAAGCCTAGCCACGTGGGCACAGGGACAAGGCGCGCACTAGGGCGCGCGCCCAAATTACTGATAGCTCGCCCAAATGTGGACGCTTTCTCACGATTCTGATAGCGTTTGAAAGCCCACGATCTGCTCTTCAAAACGCGCTCCTATTGGTTAAATTTGGTTGAGAATTGAAGGAGCTAGGTGGCTTTCCGTGCGTGCACCCGGCTATCACGTGGTTTTTGCGTGATATGTATTGAATGCACGCATTTTAATACATATCAGGCGCTAGAGATAGTAGCTTTTCGTAAAAATAAGGTTTTTACGAGCTATGTATAGTAGTCTCCATCGAATTTGGAGATTTTCGGATGATATCACGTGGTTCTAGCTTACTTCCACGCACGCATGCATGCACCTGATGTAGTCACGTGATCTCCCTCACCTTTGCACGCTCGCACGCTCACAGATCTCTCAATTTTGGACGGATTTTGATGATTTTGATAGCGTTAGAATACGCACGGCTAGCTCTATCAGATGTAGCACTTGCGCATGGTTTACAGGCTATAGTAGTAGAGCTATGCGTGCGTGCGTGCGTGCGTGGCCGTGGCCGTGGCCGTGGCCGTGGTGGGGTTGCTGCCTAAGGCCTCAACGCGCTGCAAGGCCGCCGCACGAAAGCACGAGGTTGCGTATCTGCTAAAGCTATCTCCTCCTTCAACTCTCGTGCGCTTTTGAATCTGAAAGCTGTCTTATGATACGCGAGGCCTTGCGTATAATCGCTGGAGACAGATTTTCGATTTAGGTCCTAGACGCTAAGATATGTTTATTTGGGTGAGGATTTCGGTGCGGTTTTGATGTTCGCGCACTACTTGGCGCCAAGGGAAAGTCAACTTTGTTATAGTATTTTGATTAGTAAGAAAACTATATAATTACTATCTTTAAATCTACTGTATTCTAATATTAATACTAGATCTACTTTTTAAATCAAAATACTATAATGATCCGCTTGCCAGAGCTGCGTCAAGCAGTGTTGTGGAAGAAGACAGTGGGGAGATGTGCAATCTCCAAAACAGGATGCAGCAAAGCGCACGGCAGACTGGGGGAGGGCGGAGCGAAGGGGTTGTTCGGCGGATGGAGTAAGAGGCCTGTTGGAAACGAAGGCCCAACCGCAGCGCCCGCCCATGTGCGGCAGATTCGCGGGTTGTCGCAGATGACAAGAACAACCCTCACCGCTTCCACGGATTCCTCGACCGAGTTGATGTCTAAATCAACACACAAATCGGCCGCCCCAATCAGATAATTACAAGAGAGCGACAATGCAGATACACTGCCGCGTACTGTGATCCATTTTCCATGATATTTCTTGTCTCCATCTCCTACAGCTGTAGACTCGTATGATTATGAGCCACTTGTGTACCACCACTTTACTTTGCTGTTTGGTTCTGCTGACCCCTAGAGTTCAAGTCGCACAACTCACCTAGGATCGACAACTTCATCATTCCGTTCGGCTCACGTGTTGTAGCCGTCGGCAATGAAACATCGGCAAGAGCCGCTCCCACCGCTGGACGAGCCCGCACTCAACTTTCCCCCAGGCTCAGGAGATGCGCCGCAAAGATGACACCTCTCGATAGCTGTTTGTGAGCCTTGACACCTCATGCCTTACCTCGATGTAAGAACCTGGTGTCTCCTTCCGTTCCTCGCTGGACTCCGTTACACGTATGCGTTCGGTAGTACAACCGCGCTGGCGGAAGGTGACATGGTCGCACCAATACTCCTGTGCCACCAGCACACCCTCACATATAACCCACGCACGGGCAGCGCAGAGAGGATCCCCTCGAGTTTCCAAACGGTGCTCATACCTGCGAATATGGGTTGCTGCTCCTCACTTGAAGAGAAAGGAGCAAGTGCAGGGCAGTCGGATAACGGTATAGGTGTTCGAGAAGAAGATATAAACCCACACTTGTGAAATGACTGAGACGTTACGAATCTGCATCCACAGAGCCCCTCGAGCCCCATGATTGCCGTCACAGAAGGAGCTGATCTTTACCACATCGCGGAGCCCGGGATGCCTCGAACTGAATGTGAACACTGCACCAGATCTGCCTTGAATTGTTCCTCTGGGGTTAGGAACAAGGGTTCTGAGAACGCTCGAGAGCCTGTAGTTCAAGACGATGGGAGTAGCAACAATTCCGGTGAGGGAGAAGAAGAGCCGGCCGATGGTTACCACAGCGAAGAGAGGCAAAGACTGAACAAGAGGGTTGTTGAAGCAGGCGATGTTGATATGCTGGAGAGGTGGGGAAGAAATGCTCAAGAAAAGAGACACCGGTGGAGTGGATTTGTGCAGGCACACGGTTAGGGAGGGGACATGCTGTAGAGTTTAGATGCTCAGTAAAGGAGAGCGCCGACAATATGCTATTCACTCCTAACGTTGGTAAGAAGCTTCTAAGCTCTCCATGTCTGGTACAGACTTAGACTGTCCATACCAGACCGGTAAGCAGCTTCTTATAGAACTTGTGGGGATGCCTCAGGTGGCGCTGCTATGTTCGAACTCTCGGCAGAAGGCAGTAGCCGCACTCCGTACAGAGAATGACGCGTCAATGCGGTAGATATCTGAAGCGTTTGTCCACTCGTTTGTGGTCTATAGCTTTAGGGAAAAGAGGTCATACTTGGCGTCACCGGGATATGAGAATCACCGCGATATGAACACGTGATTGAGGTGTATTCCTGCGCGTCATATTGCTGCGGACTTTTTTTGAGACAACACTGCAATGCTGTGTAATGTAAACACTACGATGCTGTACAATGTAAACACTTCTGCCATCGCTGATTGGAAGTTTGAAGAAACTTTTTTACTCGGCTCAAGAGAAACTAGCAGCATGGTTGGGCTTTGCAGCTGTATCTACTGCTGGATGACCGTCAAATCTTTCCGTTGCTGTGCTCCCTTACAGGCACAATAGCCCACTCTTGAGGTATTGTATACAGGTACCAATGCACTGTATCAGCAAACCCTACTCGCTAGATTCGTTGCATGCTGTGATAGCTTCTCGATAGACACCACTGAGGCGTACGCTTGTTTGCCAGTATAGACCGAAACTAGTTTTTCACCATTGTCTGCACGGACTTCCCACTCATTCAAGCAATCCCTCCGTGTGTTGTGCCGACCATTCGACGACAGGACCGGGGCGGTTCGAAACGTCGACAGTGACGCTCGACCGGATTCCTCTGCCATCTGTCCTATCCTCATCTAAATGCCTTGGCCTGAATGTGACCTCCTCTCCATGAACAAGGCTATCCCACTCGTATGTTTCGTTACGCATCACAGGATTGCAGATATTCACTAAGGTGGGTGAGAGTATGGAAAGCAGGTGCCAATCAGTGATTAACGCAGAAGGTTGGCATAGGAAGTATTGAGCATGGACACATATATCCTAAACTCATGTATATACTCTATGTAAACCCCTGACAAAGTTACAACATTCAAAATCACTCAGTCTTGCGTTGGTTGTGTGCGTTGATGAGAGCCCCCATAACACGTGTTCGGATGCCCCGCCGAAGACTTTGCAAAGCGGCTGTAGTCCCGTCTGGCCCGGTCCAGTCCGGCTTAGTCAGCAGTCCGTCTTTAGTCCCATACAACGAACTAGCGCGGACTGGACGGGTCGGTTTGAGACGGACTGATCCAAACACTGGGGTTTGTCATCTTGTAACTATCGGCTGGGAACCAAGACGGCCCCGCACCTTGTTGCACCTCCACGTGTCGAGAATCATGATTCCCCAGCTCTTCGTCTTCAGCATCAGTGTCGTACAGCTCCTTACCCTTTGTGCTCGACCATGTTCTCCAGGGGCATCGTGGAGAGGCCCGCTCCTGAAGCAGAGCGTGAACGGGCACACCATCCGCATCGCCTTCATGGCCAGGAAGGGAGTTAAGGCTGGAACCAAAAACAACTCACATGTGCGCCCAGCCGTTGGCTACGAGAACTTGCATCTCGTCTACGAGGCAGAAGATTCCGGATACATGGTTGATGTCGGGATCGCTAGCCGCCCAAGCGCACAGCCTACGTTTTTGAGAGTGTTGACTTCACGTACGTTGTTGTGAACCAGCGGAGCAAGCGATTCGTCCAGAGTCCAGCGAGAATGGCATAGGGCGAGAGTCCACATTCGCCATGCACCGCATCGTATGCAAGTCCACTGTAGCCGACTCGTACGCTGGGGTTCAGCCAAACGCCCTTGGTTGGTGATAGCGGGCTGTCGGCGTGGATGAGACAGCACTCAGAGCCCTCAAGATGGGACTCAACGAGACCGTCGGGTATGGCACGGAAGCGCAACGGTTTGGACACGTCGTAGAACGGTGTCGCATCCATGACGACTGGAGCTTGATGCATCAGACATGTACACGAGCTTTCGGTGCGGACCAGCTGAGCGTTCGGGTTCTTTCCGAGGTAGGTGAACACGATTGCAAAGGTAAAGGCTGCTTGCTTGCCCCATTCCAACAGCTACTCACAGGCACCGGCACACCCAGCTTGACCGCGCGTCTAGATGCTCGAGATCGAAAGTATGGCCAGGTTTGCATCAGGGGTTCGTTGCCTTCAGCATCACGGAGTGCGAAGGTATCGTAAAAACTGGGTGGCTTCGAGAAGTCCAAGGAGCAGGCGGCCGCATATTGACCGTCATGAGTGCCGAGTAGTGTCATTATATCTTGCACCTAAACCGCATGTCAACGTACAGCTCGAGACCGTAGCAAAAATGGCATACAGTGAACACTACGTCGTTTAGGAACAGGATCTTGTCAAACTTCTCTCCTGCTTGTGCCAAATCCTCCAAGGGCTTTAGTGTGAGGTTGTGTAGTCTAGCTAGGTATGGTATGCGTCTTAGCTCCGTCCTTCCTCTTGATGTTTTAACCCAACCCATCGTAGCCGGAGGTTTGTTAATCTCGTCCGCATGAGTCGTCTTGTCCAACACTATACTTCTGCGCACTCCAATCCGGCCCAACTCTGTATCCAACACCCTAAGCGCTTCTTTTGAGTCATCCCAGCTGCCGCTTTCGTAGATGCTCACATAAATATTTTCGGGCCCCACCGCTTCGCAGAGAGCTACAACCGTAGCACTCCGATAACTCTTAAGTATGGCCTCGTTGTTCCAGTGCGTGCTAGAGATGTAGATCTTCCCGTGTCCAGTAGCTGGAGTCGATACGACGGCGGCTTGTGAAGAACAAAGGCTCCGGCGCACTCGTAGGACGTCGAGGATGTTCCAGAACAAGAAGAGTACAGCAAAGACTCTGACAAGACGTAACCGCGAGGAGCGACGAAAAGGTGCGATGGTCATGTCTTTGCCTGTGGGTACCAGAGGCATCTAGCGCCGGGTAGATAGAAACGGTATATGTGGGCGGGCGCATCGCAAGGTTGAGGACGCGGCTCGGGTGACTCAGCCACTGGTGTCGTACGATATAACAGCTCATCCTGGCTCGATAGCCTCGCCTTGCACAGGCCCTCCAGCGCTTGCACGTTCGCAACACAACCTCAACACAAGTGGGAGCTGCGTAAGATCTTCTGCTTTAATGGACTTTGGTTGAGTGAGAGAGCTGATCACTCCTGCAGTGTGAGGATTCTTGCTCGCCGTATACTCTTCCATTTAGGCAACCTATTTCCCCACCCCAAATCGGACAAGCCTTCATCATATCTGGGAACCACGGCAATCTCGTACGAAAGGTGATCGTTCATTTTGCGACGTGACATGGTTCTATGGTTAAGCACACTGAATTAACAGTGTCGTCTCTTCCATTCCCTTCAGGTTCCTCGTTGGAGAGAGGAGGAAGCTGTATACCGTCCACGCTGCACTCGTGACTCTTCACTCGAAGCCCCTTGGTGTCCTTGTCAACGGGCAAATGTCGGAGGAAAAGGAGGGATGTGCTTGGCTTGAAGATGTCGAAGAGCATACATTCGTTCGGTTCAGCCAATACGCGTACACTGGGGACTACGTCGCCGCGGATCCAGAAATCCTACTAGATCCATCCATGATTGCGAACACGCAGTTTACCTCAAACGGCGTTTCCTCCGACACTGCTTCAGAGATCGGCGAAATTCTGTCTGTCGGAACTGCCGAGGTCCTAGCTTCCCCAGTACCTGGGTCAAATAGCCCCGAGCCTGTTCCCGTTGCACTTGAACCAGCTGTCGAGCGTGGTGACTGGGGCGGGTTTCGTTCGAAAAGGACAAAAAGAAAAAGAAGGCGGTATTTTGGCCGAGCGAGGAGGAACTAATAGAAGAAGTACCAACGCCTTCAGTCTCGGCTACACGATCAAAGAAGTCGGACTTCTGGGATCGTTTCGCAAACAGACGTTACAACATCTTGCTTCCCACCTTCCAGCCTCGCAAGATTCGTGAACCCTGCGAGGATTATACTGAGGTTTTCCTTTGTCATGCCCGGCTCTATGTCTTTGCCGAAAAATTCGACATCGGTTCTCTGAAAACACTCTCCCTACATAAGCTACACCGTACGTTGGCCGAATTTACATTGTACAGCGACCGGACTGAAGATATTGCCAACCTGCTACGGTACAGTTACTCAAACACCCCTGACCGCTCGGAGTCGATCGACGCTTTAAGGTCTCTCGTAATCCACTATGCGGTCTGTGTGATCGAGGGTTTAGCACGAAGCGTAGAGTTTCAGTCGTTTTTGGAGGGAGGTGGCTCGTTTGCGAGGGATCTTGTTGACCAAATGCTCGAGAGATTGGACTAGGTTGGACAAGTAGTAACCCTCGCAATCTCTCTCACTGTGTTGACTAACTTCCTTCCATCTGCACTACCTCTTCATGGTCATCTGCTTGTGTTTAGTAGGGAAAGCTCGAATCTCTACTCTGTAAATTCTACAGCACCTTCATTAAGATATTATTGCCTTGCTCCTTAAAGCTGGCACCGTGCACGCATATTGTTTGACACTAATGTAGAACACGCCGATCCCATGTTCCGCATGAGTGGGGGGTTTGAACTCCTGCTGAGAGCGAGAAGGCTGGACAAACTCAGAAGGGTTTTGGATAGTGCACTTTCATGTAGACTACTACGGTTGACTATTCACAAACTTACCACTCGCGACCGGCTTGGTGTTAATAATACTACTTGCATATCTGGAAGCTATCTTTCCGACCCAGCGATCGTCTTGACGCGTACGTCGAAAGTTTGCTTAGAAACGTCTGAAGGTGATCCAGCCCGGTTTGCACGCCATACGCCGGTCAGCAGCTGGAAGAGGCATCCAAAATGCTTCAGCCTAGAGGTGGTCTCATTGATGGCAGTGTCTTCCAGAACAACAAAGGCTTCGCGATAGGCTGCTGAATGGTTCGAGGTTTATCAGGATACCGAGGTTTTACGCATGTTGGTGACGACAACTCGAGATCCCAAATGGCAGGGAGTTTGCTGAGGCGGTTACCGCAGCTCCGAGCTTGATTTCTCTGCTCCTTGATGCCGACGATATTCACCTCTCAGTCTTGGAAGAGCGTCGATCACCTGCTCGCCATTTACTCAGCAGAATGGACGGTAGACGATTCATTCGCATGCACACTGCGAGCAAGTCCGATCGGCTTACATCCGGCCGTGAAGACCGCCATGACTTGACGCCTGAAGAGCTCCTACTGGAGTTTGAGTATCAAAGAAACCGCAGGCAGAAAGAACGAAAGACGGCTCTGATCTCCACGAGCGACTACCTCTGGATGCTGAACGAAGCCTTCAACCGATATTACTCGCCCGGCATCAATAACAATCAGGCTCGAATCCACGTTACGTTCATCTGGATTCTTGATACGCACAGGCATATCTACCATCACGGCAGATCAGAAGAGATACGAGCACGAATTTCTGTTCATATGGCAGATACCGGCCGAGTTCGTCAACCACACCATATCCCTTCAGACACTAATTGATCGGAAACTACGCAAGCATATCCCTTGGTTCGACCTTGAGATCTGGAACCACAAGTTAGAAGACGTTATGGAGTTATCTAAATTACCCGAAACTTCCAAAATCCGGGAACACATTGTCAACGATGTTAGTGGCAATGACTACTTTCGACACGGCGAAACCGCCGCAAACATAGCGCTCTGCTTCGGCTCTGGAGCGTCAGTGGCCTATGTTGCGGGCCAAATCGCCAGCATCAAGCCGAGAACCTGGGCCGGCCTAGATGTATGGCAAGGGATCGAATCTGGCGCTGAAGACTCTTGTCTGGAGTACTTTACAAGTCCTGAATACACGCAAAAGTAAGACAGGATGGACGATGCACGGCTTTGGGCAGCTGTGCAGCTTCATGAGCTAGAAGAAAAACTACTGGATATGTGTTGGGATGAAGAGAATCTTGCGGTCGTGGAAGAACACCTCCAGCGGAGACGTGGATAAGTCCGTTTACAAGTCGAAGCTTACGCCATCAGCTTGGGCTTGTAATTTCCCGTCTGAATTCCTCAGTATGTGATCATCTCTCGGCTCCTAAACGTCGGCTGTAGTGACAACGATAGGCCTTGAGTGGAGTTGATGGGGAAAGTGCTAATCTTGGATTGACTATGTTACAGCCTTTGGGTTTCACTCATATCTTGAGATCTTTGTCAGCTCCTTTCCCCTGGGATGTGAAATCGGAAAGCACGAAGAGCGAGAGATCTAGACAAGGCCCAGAAGGCGGGACGAAGGGCTGTTGAATGGTTATGATCTCAAAGACCGAATCGGCAGCGCAGTAACGCATTTTACGCTCTCATGAGAGGATCCCAATTTGCATTTAATACCTCGTTACTTCAAAGTTCTATCAAGCTCCAACCTATGGTCGGTCTTTGGGTCTCACGCCGGATGAATTCATTAACTAGGGAGTCGCCTCTAAGAACTGTTTTTAGGCGGCAGTCCATTTCGGTTGTTGCCAGCCCCGATAGTGAAGCTCATAACGGCCGGGGCAACACAGAACCGGTTGGTTACCGTCCCTGTTCGCACTGGAAAGAACACTCGCTCGGCGGTCTTACCCTAAGTGAGGCGCTTGATCTCGCTTGCTGCAACGCCATATATTGTTTCGTGCGCGAGCTTTACGAGACTGCACGACCAAGAGCTTAAAACAAGTCATCCATCCCGTCTGCCGGCCGAAGCAAAGAGTATGTGACGGAAACAGTATCACCACGGCTACAAACACACAACTCCTTCGGCCACTCCGCATCATCATAGTTCAGCGTCCTTTCCCACCCTCCTGGTACATCGCACAGGCTCACAATGGGCACATTCCTGTCTTGTGGAACTGCATTGTCTGGAAGGAACTCCAAGATGACCCAGTAGCGGCCACGGCAAACAACAGGGTCTTGCGAGCTCCCCCGAGGTTGTTGCCTGCAGGGAGTCTCGTCGTGCGATATCGTGAGACGGATGCGTGGAGTGCTTACTTTAACGTCCCCAGAGGCTGGAGATAGTTCGCGCCAGATTCGCTGACCTTTCTTGAGAGGAACATACGAGGTGGTAGTGTTTGAAGTGGACCTAAGAGAAAATTCGAACTGCCTAGGAAGTTCATTCGAAGGGGATAGAGCCCGCATGGTACTCGCGGAGTTGGAGCCGCTTGATCTCAAATGCGAGCTAGGGACAGTGTTCCTGCTTCCAATCTGGGTCTGTGTCTCTGCGTTGATGAAAACAGGCGAGTCCAATGGTGTTACAGTGCCGGCTTCCAGAACGGATATCGGATCCTCACACCGCAGAGACTTCTGGCTTGTCGATAAACCGTCAATCTGCTCGCGTAGTGTGATCACGGATCGGTCTGTTTGTGAGCACGCTGCAGACAGGAGGACTGCGCTCTCTTGGGGATGCGGATAAGACTTTCTGGTTGATCGTATCTCGCCAGCGAGAAAATCATCGATCTCGGAGACGAAGCTCCCTAGGGTGATACGGAGGCTTTCTCCAGAGGCGTTTCAAATGCATCGGAGTGTAGCATGGCATGATCGCAGGCGAACCAGGATACGGTTCTGGTTCAAGGTTATGGCTTCGCGCAAGAGAGCGTGCTGACCTTGCTCAACTCTGGCTTGCTCTTCCATAGCTTAGTTTGGTGTCGAAACAGTGACGGCTAACCTGGAGCTTGACTGACCTGCTCGTGCCACCCGCTCCAAAACCCTGGCCATCCTCTCGAATCCCCCTTTAACTTGGTCAAGACCACCATTGTTTACGGCTAATCTGACGGTTAAGCCCCTTCCCACTGCAGTCTCCTCCACACATGCTGCTACTACTTTCCTCGGGTCGTCTGTCGTTGCCGCTAGGAACGCGAACGACTCCGCCAGCTCTTTCTCACGCTGGAGGCTGAGCACTCTTTTGGGTAAGCAATCCATCTGTGCATTTCGGTCGCTCAAGTCTATCAAGGAGGGCTTCTCCGGAATGTTGTTTAGCAGTTGGAGCAGAAAGATCTTCTGCAGCAGGTGCGACTGATCAACATCTCGCCAATCCGTCAGCGACATTATCGATGGTCTACCAGGTCCACGAGGTCGTGGTATTGTCCAGTAGCTCTTTAGGCAAGTCCAGGAGGGACATGAACGTCGGGACGAGCAGCCAAACGTGTCCGTTACTATGCCGCGAATGGATGCATGCAAAGGCCTAAGTAGTCTCTGTGAGCAAGGTGTTAACAAGCGTTCTCAAGGTCCATACCTCCCGCTCCGTTCGTGGGAGAGCACTGCGCATGTTATAGTCTGACGCCCTGAACATGCGCAGAGGCTAAGTAGAAGATAGAGGACCGTTAGTGCGGGGTAACCGAAGATAGATGCGCCAGCACGGGTTGAAGGACAGGGGGACGAGAAGGGAGTGAGGGATTTGAAGGCGACAGGGCTGTGGAGCAGCAAGTGGGCAAGTGAGGCGGCGGGGCGGCAAGGAGTTGGAAGTTCAACGAACGTTGAACAGGAAGAGGATCTGGTGGACCTGGTGGAGCTGCGCTACGGATCGTCGAATGAGGGAGCCTGTGTTTGCAGCTTGTTCGCGTGTGAGCAGGCCCTTCACCTGCAATCATACAGTCAGGGCAGAACAACTTGGCTCATTCGATCGGCCGCAGAGATTGCGTGGATCATGCAGAAGCCGACCTCTCAATCGTCGCGGGCCGGCTCGCGGGTGCGCGCTTTACTATAAATAGCACCAGTGGGGCACACATGATCAGCCTCCCGCTCAGGACTGTGAGGAACGCGCGATCAGACAGCGATCTCATTCGCTGTCCGGCATGTGACAACTGACCCCGTTGACTCGGCTGTCAGTTTTAGTAGCTTCACTGCAAGTGTCTGAGGCTTCCTGAGTCACCGCCGAGAGTGCGCCCTCGCTTCGTCGATACAGACAACAATTGGCGCTGTGTCGGGAGGTCTCATTCGCAGACGTACTAGGGACAACAAAGATTGGAGAATGAGATAACAACGAAAGAGGTTGACTCTATAGCCATTCCGAGAACCCGCAATCCAAATTTCCCGCATCGCTTGATGGAAAAGCGGATAGGCAAAACTAGCGTCACCGATTATCGTTTAGCACAAACCATATTTAGGAGATGGGATTCCGCAAAACCCATATCAGGATGAGTAATTACTATATAAGGTGGTCATCAGGCGCTTTAAAGGTGTCATCACCTCCTTATCCAGTCCCTTATTCTAGCACACTTCCCCTGTTGGTCCACTCAGGACTAATAGATCCGGTCTATTATGTCTTCTCTGGACTAATTGGCGTGCATTTCCTATTTAGCTTCGTAACTTCGCACCCCACTATACGATGACGACCTTCACGCCTACATTAATGACCACGGTGGCAAGCACCTTGCACCCTCAGTCTGTTTACAACCTCGGTCGGCCTGGGCTTAGATTCCTTCTTGGCAACAATGCTGGTGCCATCTATCCTATCCGAGCGGAGTGAGAGCCGCCTGCCGAGGACAGGAAGCAAGTGAGAAGATCCACCACCTACGGCCACATACATGTCTAGGACAACTCAGCGGCGATGGCGTGCCCACCTCACTTAGGCAACGGGTTCAGTTTGATGGAGACGCACCGTAAAGTCGACCCGTTTCGTATGGACCGAGTCCCGAGAAACCCCCAAGCAGCCCATATTAGCTCTGGAGGAAGTTTTTGCGACCAGAGGGGCCCGATGCTGAGTACTGAGCGCAGGCTAATGAAAGACCGGACGTGAGTCGGACGGGAAAGGCGATATTGCACACGAACTCGAGCAGGCTATAAGCGCTAGATCCAGTTAGTAGTTCGGCCAGAGGCTGGCACAGTTCAACGTCGTGACACAACAGAGCCAGCGAGCAATCACAGTACGCGATAACAACCATGGTAACGGTCTCGGATGCTGGGAAGCAGATAGCGAGGTTTAATCAACACTCCCTGAAAATTCTCACTCGGAAACTCTTATGGGATTTTCAAGTTGCACACTCGAGCAGTTAGTGCTACGGCTGGTGACAGACCCAGCCATTTAGTGGAGTTCAGTCGAGGATACGTAGAGCAGAAGGATTCGTGCCTCACTCATGCCTCAGACGAATCGCTCGTGTCCATACTCGATGCATGTGTGCCGAACAATCGCAGGACCTTCCGTCACTCGACCTTAAAGATAACTCACGAAGAACCACAGTAACAAGACGGCGATGAAGGAAAGGGCTGCGCTAAGCTTGATGCCTTTGCAAGCGACAGTACTTCAATCAGTCCCGGAAGTGTCAGATGACGTTGTTGTGTGCCCGCTAACTGTTGGCAGCGAGCGGTATCTCAACTGATCCTGCTACACAATACGTCTGTGGCAGGCTCCATGTGCCGGCTTCTAATCCCATCGAAACGTGCGATGCCGTTAGAAGCCAGCTCCACAAATGCGCAATCCAACACCCCGGACGCTCAGTATATACCTCTCTCACAGAAGCACCTGGACCACTCAAAAGAAATCTATCTGGGGAATCTACCCGTGCCCAAGATATCACAGACCATACAAGAAGTAGTTATTATCATTCGGAAGCTTAGGCACCGCTTCTTGCGTGTATCCTAACCCCACAGATGGCGGAGATATGCTCTAATGCCGGCATTACTACCTCTATCGCGAGGGAACCTGACTGCCGTGATGGACCTCTTGTGGCTAAAGCCTATCTCGAATAGGAACCGCCGCTTGTGCTACCTCACTATCGTCCGGGAGATGAGCTTGGCACGAACTCACTTGGTCGGCAATTCTTCGAACTGTCTGGCGTCGAGGAAACCAACCTAAGAGCACGAAGCATAAATACGCCCTCTTGACGTGGCCTCCGGTATGTGGGTCTGATCGGCCATCCTAGCTGCTCGCCGATGCTGTGAGAAAGGAGATTGATCGGCCGCGTCGAGACGACCTCACGTTAGTTCTTACACTGTCTGGACCGACTCAGAGAGGTTTGGAGCGTTCCCGGTGTCATTCTTACCTTCTGAGACACTCAACTCATCCTTACCATGGTCTACGAGCGTGGGTACAAGTAGCCGTGGCGCATGTAGGCTCCACTGACTTAGGGGCGAGGCTTGTGACTTCCAGCTTGCGCGGAAGCTTTGTCCAGCCGCGCTGCTCCAGTCACTCACTCGAATGTATCGCCGAATGAGGGCACAACATGCTAGCATGAGCAGTATCATACTCGCGTGGACATCCCACGACCGGCAGAACTTCAAGAGCGTGGTTGACACTAGTACCGGTGTGGACAAACAGCGGTTGTGGCTGACTTCGTGGTGTGTTCTTTCCTGTAGCCGCAGCTGCCCATCAATCTCCTGTAGAGCAGCCTCAATGTGGGTAGTCTCACGAAGGGTGAACAGCAACATTTTATCAACGCCGCTAAGTTACACGCCTGTAGGCCGCAGCGACCTACCAGCCGGAGCGATCGAACTAATATTGGAGGGGACGAGCGAGCTTCTCCCAGCGAGCCGACACCTGCGGGGCAGCCGCCAATGCCGAAACGCGTGAGTGACACCGCCATGACCGCGGTATTTCTAGAGCTCTCACACTCACGATGCAAGTGCGGCCAGCAGAGTGGCTTAATCCACAAGTCGAGATCCCACCACACTCCGAATTCTGCATTCCTGGAATCGAGCTACTACCCGTATTCCAAATTTGAAGACTCCAGCACCCTACAGGATAGCAGGAGAGTGGACTTCTACGCATCCTAGATTCAAGTGGCTGGCTTGGAAGCGTTCCGCAAGGTACTGGGAAACCGCGGCTTGGAAGCCCTTCGCTTGCAAGCACGAGAAGATGGTTCCGGTTCAAGAAGATCGTGGGAAACTATGCTATGGAACAACGAACGCAAGCGTTCTCTCGGTCATGCAAACCTGATGTCTGTCTAAGTATAGAGCATTGAAAACTGGAGATAGGTCTTCGCTATGTCCTGAATCCAAGGCGAAAGTTGTGGCAGAGTTGAGATCACTTGGACGCCGCCGTAGCAGGACACATCAACTGCGGCACTGGAAGAGCTGGAATCTTGTAGGGCTTTGGTAAGTTGCTCTTGAGGCGCGGCTAGGCTACCCGCTGCGTTACCTTGTATGCAGCAAAAGCGAGCGAACATGGAAGACCCTTCGCCTCTCCGACTAAATCGGTACGAAGGCCGACATCCCTTAGCAAAGAACTGCTCGCGTAAACCTAGGAAACTTTCATAGCTTGGTCCGATCCTTTCGAGGATCAGCGATTTGGAAGCAGCTGTTAGCCAAAAAGGCACTTTATATGTGGACGTGCCTACTTCTGCAGACATCACCCAAACCCGTTTGGACCGGATCGATGAGCTTGAGTTCCGGATCTCCGCTGCGGAAAAGCAGATATACAGGCTCGAAGAGGACTAGGGTAAAATGGACCATAAGAGGCGTAGGAAGAAATATCGGATACCCACGCTGGAAAGCGAGATAAGCAACACAGCAAGTTTAATTAATGAACTCTATACTGAGATAAAGAATTTTGAAGCTAAGCTGAGGACGCTCTAACCCTCGGCGCTCAAATCTACTAACCGCAAGACTGAGGGGCAACGATGGAATGAAAGAAGATATAGGATGGTGTTATAGTGGATGCTATTGCACGGGGAGAAACGTTGGCATCTAAACTGGTTTGCGGTGACCTCATCTGTGGATTGTTACATCATGCTCGGCGTGACGTCTACCCTCTTGTACGCAGAGTTTGCTATCTAAGGAGCTCCGACGTGACAACTTGACGATGCACTCGAATTTGCAAGCATTTGTTGGCTCTAGCCTCTTTACTGTTCTCGCTTGCAAACTCGTTGCAAATCTACACGACAGAAGCCTGCCACCACAAGCTGAAGTCATGACTGCTCATCCGAACTTCCGACTCAATCGCGGCACAGTCAGCGCGTGGTGAAATGCGGCGGGATATCCCACCTCGACGTCTAATGTCTACTAGGGACGTCTTGACGATATCGTTACCTGCATGGCCACGTCTTTCTATATATAAGGAGTGGCTATCCCCCACTCTTTTTATCCCTCCGCTTCACTCCGCTCTATGCCTGATGGCATTCAGTTACGCATTGCTCGTCCGTAAAGGTTCATCGGTAGCTGGTCCACTATATCCCCTAGCGGAGACCCCGTGTCCGCTTAGTAGACTGAGTCTATCGCTTGTCCATTAGCCTTTCTTAACAGGGATTTCGTTCCAGTCGGAGGTTGTCTGGCGGACTATTATCCCGCCAAACGTCGGTGTGTGCGAACTATTATAGAAGGTGGTGAGTTCTGCTGATAACTTATCTAGTACGTGAAGTTGTTCGTATTTGGTTACTAATCGTCATCTATGTGTCGGTAGGCAATTCATTCGTCTCTGCGACACGGTGCTTCGGGATGGCCAGGGGTAATCTAGATCGCATCCCGGTGTATTGTATACGATACTACTATCATCATCATCGGGCGAGGTTTTGCACGTGTAATCAGCAGAGTTATACGTGTCAGTTTTGCGTCGAGTACTACTATAAGAAGGAGGACAACTGTTGCGATTACCATATCCCGGGAATTAGGAAGTATTTGAAGGGTTGTGTGTCTGTCGAGGACAAGGCTAAAGAGATTGAGCGAGCCAGGGAGCGGTTCTCGGTTGAGTTTGCTCAGCGGTATGACGAGGATAAGGCGGCCGGAGAGATGCTGGGCCTAAGCGCGGAATTGTTTGATTCTGGAGTCGGTGCGAGGTCTCTCTCTGGTCGGAAGCCTAGGTCGAGACCTAGGCGTTAAAGATGTGCCTATGGGTGTTGATTGGCCGTGGTTATTTAGTTGTTCGGTCGAAAAAGTCGACGTAGACTATGATGTCTGTTGGTTGAAGATGGTGTGTGCTATTGTACGTTTGCTGCGGGGACGTTGCATATGTCTGTTCGCTTGCTTACCCGGCGCAGACGGCTTCACTCGCTCACTTGCTGATTTGCCTACCTGCTCACTCTCTCGCTTACTGTGGCATCTTGATTTGTGTTACCTTTCCTTCCTAGTATGCTCCTGCATTCGGACGGGGAGATAGCGAAGCCATTGCGCCGGAGCCCCCCGAGAAAGCACGATGAACACTCAAGAACGGCATTTTTGAGAAGAGTATGGGAAGATGAATTGACTGAGATGGATGTTGATTGAGGTTTGAACTACGCAAAGTCCGAAAATCGACGGCAAAGCCCATCGCATAGAAAGAAAAAACATATAGAAGCGAACATAAGATACCTAAGCTAGGACCTCATCGGCTTCCCCACATCCGACTCAGACCATAAGTCAGTAGACAGCTGCGTTAGCGTTTCGTTGTGGAGGTCGGGCCAGAGCGTCTCTACGGTTTGGCTTATGCTTGATCCTGAAGACTTTAGCCATGGTCAACTCTACGTTGCGCTTAGCCGCGTCACGAGCCCGCATGGGATACACCTTCTTGTTCCGCCTGGATCCCCTGCGTCTGACCAGGGGCGCCTGAAGAATGTGGTGTTTGAGGAGGTTCTCACATAGCGTTCGCATCACCGCTTGCACTTTGGCTCTGGCGCACTGGTTTCCTAAATGCCTAATGGTTGCTTTAGCTAGCCTATCTGCCGCATCTCTTAATGCGGTCCCAAACGCAGCACGCAGAAGTCAAGATAGCCCACACGCAGAAGTCGAGAAGACACACGCAGAAGTCAGGAAAGACCGTCTGCGTCGAGAGGGCCCGGGTTGCAGCCTATCAGGCTTCGAGGGCTGGAATAGGCTCTTGAGTGCTGCCGTATCGGCCATCAAGCTCGTCACGCAATGGATGCCGGCAGGCTGACCAACTAGCACCACGAAGCACAGCGTGCAGATGTTGTCGCTGGTTGGTTGCAGGTCTTATCCCTGCCGGTTTTGGGCGGTCCGAGCCTGCCCGTGGAACCATGGCTGGGACGCGGGCTTGGAAATGCGTAATTAAGTTGCGCGTTCCAGTGGCAGGGGTTACGGTAGTGGCAGAAGCGATTCAACAAGTACAGTACCGTCAGGCACATGCACTCTCTGTTTGGGGAAAGTAGACAGCCGAGCAAGCAAGGGAGCCTGCCGTTGTCTGCTTTCTTCCTGGGCCAACGACAAGTCTCTGTTGTCACACTCTGCTAGACTTGACTGACTCGGTACCAACAATCACATTACCTCGAGAAGCTTGCCTTTCGCGGTAGGTGATATTCCCACACCTTGGTGCGAGTGCGAGTGTTACAGTAGCACGGCCAGTAATGACTAGTCCGGGAATCCGGGACTGAAATAGTATCTACTTCTAGGCAACCTGTTGGGAGGGCGCAAGATGTTATTCGTTCATATGTATAGAGCAGGCTCAATGCTCATAGGAACGTAGTGGCCTGCGCTGACATAAAACCATGCCAAGAGGACCCCCGCGCCGCAATAGTATAAGACTCGTCCAGATTCAGCCAGACTGCAGATGCTTTTGCCAGAACGCCGTGCTGGACACGATCACGATCACGCCCAAGAGAATGTTGGAGTCATGGGACGGGCTAGTCCATGTGCCTCCGCGCCGGTCGGGCTGGCCAAGACGACGCTACGACCCGCAGGACGGGCAGAGATCCCGGTCGCCACCGATGGGTCCGCGCAGGTCGCGAAGACGACGTAATAAACCCCGAAGGTCGCGGCAACAGCTCCCTTGACAAGCGAAGCGTCAAGAGCCTCAAGACATGTCTATGGGCTTCACTGGAACTCCGCAGGAGAGTGGGCTCGTCAGTGTCGACGCGCGCAGAGCCT
>Ga0160427_10000341_pt1 | contig 29205 bp, 36 predicted proteins | sample SolpanmetagenomL_FD_108194 | JGI IMG/M metagenome (GOLD analysis project Ga0160427, IMG submission 108194) | Solar panel surface microbial communities from Lawrence Berkeley National Laboratory, California, USA - L | ecosystem: Engineered > Built environment > Solar panel > Unclassified ...
CTCCGGGCCGATCTTGAGGTTCGCCATGAGGCCAGACGACAGCAGTTGCGCTTCAGACGCGATCCGGCCGCCTTCCTTCAGCAACTTGAGGATCGGCTTCTCAGGTCAAGTTTACCGTCGTAGAAAAAAACCACCCTCGCGCAAGGAAAATAAACCATGACCACGAACTTGCGGGCTCCCACGGCGCAATCCGATTTCACGCGAAGTCAACACATCATGGTCGCGCTCCTTGCCAGCGCCGTCACCCTGGGGTACGCCGGGTACGCCGCACGCCATACCACCGGAGTCATCACCATGCTCGGCGAGCAGCTGCTCAAAGCCCCCCGCGTCCTGAACGGCCAGCGGACCACCTGGGGCAAGAGCCTGAACGCCAGCACTCCCCTGGTGGCTTCCCTGAAATGCAACTTCGACAAGACGTGCAGCCACTGGCTGAACAGCGCCGTGAAGTTGCAGGGCAACACCGACAACCTCGGGATGATCTTCATGGGGCTGGCCATGCTGACCGCTGTGTTGTGGAAGAAAGTCCCGAGCGGCATGATCGTCAAGGATCCCGGACAGGGCAAATGGGCGGGGCTGAACGACCCGAACATCATCGAAGCCACCCTGATCACGCCCCGCAGCGGACGCGAGAAGAAAAGTGAACTCAAGCTCGATCAGAAAAATCCCCGGTCGCTGTACCTGGGGCACTTCATTCCGTGGACAACGGACGGCTTCCTGTGGAAGAAACCGAGTTTGTCCATGCTGCGGGAGCGTGACCGCCATGAGCACGTGATGATCGTGGGCGCGTCCGGTTCAGGCAAGACGCGCGGTGTGTTCCGGCAGAACATCGTCCTGGATGCCGTCGAGGGGCGCACCGCCATCGTCTACGACCTGAAGTGGCCGCAGATGGGCTCCGGCTTCGGGGACCTGGCGCTGTACTGGAAGAAACGCGGGCGCAAGGTGTACGTGTTCGCGCCGTTCAGCCCGACGTCCATGCGCCTGCCGCTGCTTCAGGACATCAACACCCTGAACGAGGCCCTCAAGCTGGCGTCGGCCATCATCCCCAGGCCCGAGTACAAAGACGAGACCGGCGCGCACTACAAGGACAACGAACGCCGCGCCCTGGCTGCCATGATCCTGGCCATCGCCCAGTCCCCCACCCCGACCATGAAGGAGTTGCAGCGCCTCGGGCAGATGAACGCCGCGGAGATCGAGGACTGGTACAAAAACCAGCAGAACCCGGAAATCAAGAACGCCATCAAGGCGATGTTCGATAAGCGCACCGACCAGATCTCGGACACCCTCGCGGGCGTGATGAACAAGCTTCAGATCTTCTACAACGATGAGGTCTCGCGGGCCACCACCGCCGGCAGCGACCCTTCGGAGAGCATCGATCTGAAGAAAATGTTCACTGAAGGCGGACTGCTGATCATCGGCATCGAATCGAAGTACCTGCAAGACGGCGAGGGCGCCATTTTGCTGCAACTCATCAAGCGCCGCATCGACCGGGCGCTGATGGACGTGGCCGACGCGAGTCCCGGCGGGGCGCTGCCGATCACCGCCACGTACTACCTCGATGAGCTGCCGGGGCTCGGGCGACTCCCGAACCTCGACAAGCAGCTCGCGCAGTGGCGCAGCAAGAACGTCTGCATGATGCTGGGCGTGCAGAACACCGAGCAGGGCAAGATGGTCTACGGCGTCCAGGAGTGGGCGTCCCTGTCGACCGGCAATGCCGGCACGCGGCTGTTCTTCATCCGGGGGACGACGCAGGAGGACGCGGAGAAACTCAGCAAGGAAATCGGGGAGTTCACCGCGGACGTCGAGAACACCAGCAAAAGCGGGCACGCGCTGTTCCAGACGCCCTGGAGTGCCGAGGCGCGCAAAGGCACCAGCACCAAACTCGAGAAGCGTCCGCTGCTGAGCATCGAGGAAATCAAGCGCTACCCGAGGAACCTGGCGGTCGTCTTCCCGAAAGGCCAGAATCCCATGCTGATCGCCACGCCGCCCATCGACGCGCCGTTCATCGACATCAGCACCCCGCAGGGCAAGCAGGTGAGGCTCGTCAATCAACTGCACCATTACTGGGCTGAGACGATGCAGGACATGACCACCGAACAGATTGAGCAGGAAGCCACCCTCCTGGTCAATTCGCTGAGCGTCAAGATCGACCCGAACAGCAAGCAGGAGACCATCAAGTCCGCGCCGGATTACTGGATGGACTGGCTGGGCGTGCTGCTCGATGAGGGCGCGCTGGCCCGGCTGCAGCGCAACGATGACAAGTTCAAGATCATGCTCCGCCGCGCGAGCTTGCCGCCGCAGTTGACCCAGCAGCGGGATTTGAATTACTTCCTGGGCTGCGGGTGGGTGACGTTATCGGCCAACGAGGAGGAACTCACCATCACGCAGGCCGGCCTGGACACGGCAGGCAAGGTCCTCAAGGCGTCACTGCAAGACTTCCTGGTGCGCGGCCCGGCCCTGTACTGGGCGCGCACGCACAAAGACCAGGTGATCGGCTACCCGGGCGGCGCCACCGAAACCGGCAGCGCGCGCTACACCCCGGAGATGCTGAGCCTTCCGCCGGCCGTGGCCCTGGAGCTCTACAGCGTCATTCCGGACCTGCCGACCGTGACCATCGACGGGCAGACCTTCGTGCAGATTCCCCTGAGTGACCCCAAGGCCCTCAGCGAGGGCATCAGCCGGGCCACCGCCGCCAGGGACGGCCTGGTGGAGCCGCAGGCCGCGACCGGAACGCCGAACCAGACCCAGACCCAGACACCCAAACCCACCCAGAACCCGGCGGCGCAGGGCAAGCGGCCCGCGCCTCCTGGTCCTGCCGCCGCCCCGCCTGCGGAAGAGGACCCGCTGGACGCCTTCAGCAGCCACAAATTCACCGCCCCGGCACCCGCCGCCGCCAGCTCAGCTCAGCTCAGCGTGGACGACGAGGACAGCCCCGATCCCCCGCAGGTGAGCGCGCCGCCACACGGGGCCAGCCCGGTGAATCTGGGCAAAGTCGATCTCGGCCACCCGAAACGCCAGCACGACGCGCAACCCGAGCACGAACTGGAGGTGGAAGATGCCACCCCTGACGACGAACAGATTTAAGCGCCAGCTGCTGCTGTGGACCGCGCTGCTCGGCGCGGGGGCAGGGGTGGCGAACGCCGCTCAGGACAGCCGGGTCAGCGTGCCGCCCACGGCCATCAGGACCGCAGGCCCGGCGCGGCAAGCGACCATCAGCGCGCCGCCAGCGTCCAGCGCCGCGCAAGCGCAGACGGACGTGTGGCGCACCTTGCCGGACATCATCAGCCACAGTCAGCAGGTGGTGCTGCGGGTCCCTGACCTCAAGCGTGCCGACGTGGCCGAGGCGGTGCGGCTCTCGCTGGTCAACAAAGGCGCGGAGGTGATGCTGATGACGTCCGAACGCAGCTTGATGGGTGCCAACAGCTTGACGACGCGTATGGCGCTGATGCGGCTGAACACCTACCTCGCGCCGGACGGTGGGGCGTTCGTTATCAGTGACGGCGTGGTGTACATCGGTGAGGGCATCACGGGCTTCGGGGCCGTGCGGCGCGCGCCACCCGAGCAGGCCAGGGCCGTCATCGCCTGGGCGCAGCAGGTGGTCAACGCCGATCAGGTGATCAATCCAGTCTGGGTCGTGCAGAACTGGACCTTAAAAAACCGGGGGATTCAACTCAAATGAAACAAAACCACCCACGCGCAGGGACACTGGAAACATGAAACAGATAAAGACCTGCTTCCTGACTGCCGCCCTGACCCTCACCGCCGCCGCGTTCGCTCAGGCACTCCCGAACAGCGCCAATCCGTACCTGGGGAGCAACATCACCCGGACATACACCCTCGAGGACCTCAGCACCCGACCCGGACTCCTTCAGATCGGCAAGGGCGACATGGTGATTCTGGATTTCACTTCGGAGATCAGCGCCATCATCACCCCGCAGGCCGCCATGATGGACATTCCCGAGCCGCTGGGCAACATCGCGGTGCTGACCGGGAAGGTCGCCAGCGGCTCGGCGCAGCTGCTCGTGCAGTTGGACAACGGCAAGTACGCCAGCTTCGCCATCAGCTTCATTCCGGGCGGCAACGGCATGAAACGAATCAAGATTGAGGACTTCCCCAAGATGGATTACGCGCAGCCGGTCGTGGCTGCGCCCGCGCCGTCAAACCAGAACATGCCGAGTTACTTCGCGCCGATCCCCCTGCCGGCGAGCAGCACCTTCTCGCCCGCCCCAGTGGTAGCCGCGGCCCCCATGCCCGTCCAGCCGGCCGTGGCCCCCGTGATGGTGCAGGCCCCGGCGCCCGCTGCGCCGGCAGCGCCACTGATCATTCCCGCGCCCATCACGCTCAACCGCAACAACCTGAATGTCCCTTCGGCCACCTCGATGAACCGCCCTCAGCCCGCGTGGATCAGCATGAACACCATCATGAACGGACAGCAAAACGTCCTGATCACCGTGACGAACCGGGGCGTGCGGCCGTTGACCCTCAGCAGCCGTGATCTGGTCATCACCATGGACAACCGCACCATGGCCAGCTTCTCGGATGACGTGATTCAGGTCGCCGCCCAAGCGGCCCAGACCATCAGCGTGCCGCTCGACGCGCCGGTGGTGCCGGGCACCAGCGTGCGCATCGGATGGAACGCTTTTGACGCCGGAGCCAAAACCTTCTACGCCCTGAGCAACGGACCGCAGTAACGCTGGCCTGAGCCCCGCTACGACCGCCGCATCAGAGAAAGGGCGTGCACCGCACGCCCTTGTGTTTGATCAGGAGAACGCGACGAATGAGCATGGACCGACACAAGAAAACCCTGGTGGACAGCACCTCACCGGCCGTCATGCTCAGCAGCCTGATCATCGCCAGCGGTCTGCTGATCGTGGCTCACGTGCTGTACGGACCGCTGTACACCATGCTGGCCGCTGGCGCGCTGCTGTTCATCACCCCGGCCCTGGCGGGCGCGTACCAGTACTTCATTGACGAGGGCTGGAAAACGCTGCGCGACCGCTGGAACTTGATTTACCTCTACAACCGCGAGAAGGCGGAGGAAAAATTGAAATTCTGGAGGCGGTAGTACAGTGCATTGAAGGCCCCGCCGCCCTGAACCCGCCCGATAAGGAGCCCTTGATGAACAAACCCCGACATCTGCTGGCCCTCGTTCTTTGCGCTGTCCTGAGCACCGCAGGCGCAGACGCGCTGGTCAACCTGGTGGAATCGAGTTCCCTCGAAACCAGCCTCAACCGACTGCTGAGCTTCGTGGAACTTCGTGACACCGACGGACGAGAACGCGAGTACTCCGTGCCGTACCTGCCCGAACCGGTGGTCAAGAAGTACGCCGCGGACACCATCTTCAACTGGAAAGCCTACCAGGACACCGTCCACTGGGCGCAGATGGTGGGACTCAACAACAACCTCACTTCGCTGGGCCCGCCGTACGACGTGTACCTGACCGGCTGCACCCTCTCGCCCATCGGGGAGGCTGCCGCCGCCATCGGGCAGGGCCTGGTCGGGAAAACCTGGCTGAGCGCTGCCAGCGAGGAAAAAAGCGTGAACTTCGACCCGACGGCCGACCCGTCGCTGCAACCGCCCAACCACGACAAGGTCAATGCGGACTTCGTGCTCGTCCCGCGGGTCAAGTCGAAGAACTACTGCCCGGGCGGGCGACTGAGTTTCTTCCCGGATGAAGGCCTGCTGGCCCTGGTGGGCATTCCGGGTGGCGGCGTGAATTACGAGCCCGGCAAGCTCTGGTGCACACCGATCGGCTGCGTCTCGGACGGCAGTTACCCCTTCCCGGTGTGGACGAACTGGACGGCCCTGGCCAACCGGATGCAGAGCGCTTGCAACAGCGTCAACAAAAACGCGTACATCGATTACCAGAAAAAGACCCTGGCGAGTCTGGGCGAACACCTGCCGCTGGCCATTCACTGGAACGGCGCGACCACCATCGCCGGCACGCGCAGCGGCACCAGCATGGCGCCGTTCTACAGCCTGACCACCAACCTGGGGGACGTCGCCAAACTCAGCGGCCAGGACCCGCTGTTCTCGCCGTACGCCCTGGCTGGACTGCCGGTCGCCGCGCCCGGCCTGACGGACAGCCTCGATCAGCTCAAGCGCCAGCTGCACGCTGGGAACCTTCAGGAGCAGGAGATTGAGGGGGCAGCGACGTTCCTTCAGACCTGGCAAAATTTCGACACGCTGATCGAGGCCAGGCCGCTAACGTACTACGCCAAGTCGTACTTCTACACCTGCGGGTGGTTCAGCTGCGTGCCCAAACCAACCATCCTGCCGATGCTGATGCCGCCGACGGACATCACCGCCACGACCTGCACCACCGCGAAGATGGGCATCAACCGCGTTCCCACGTACACCGGAACCAGCATCTTCACGACCTTCCGCTACCATTACGGCGTCACGACAACCTCGGAAGGCAAGATTGTGCCGAACACCGTGGGCAAGCCGATCCTGCGGGTGGACGGCGAATGAGGGCCCTCGCCGCATTGACGCTGCTGGGACTGCTGAACTTCAGTGCCGTGGCGCAGGACCTGCCGAAGCTGCCGACCCTCAGCAACGGGCAGGTGGACATGTCGAAGTTCAGCGCGCCGGACGCCAACGGTCTGCGCTACAGCCCCGGCACCACCCCCGCCCAGCAAGCCCAACTGCGCGCGCTGGTCGCGCAGCAGCGCGCCCTGGGGACCGTCATCAGCCGCTCGCTGCTCGACGCCATCAACCTGATCGTCAATGAACCGGCGCAGGTGAGCGGCATCGTCCGCAGCGACCTCATCCCGCGGCAGCTGAGCACAGCGCTCGAGCGCGCCGCGCTGCACGCCCAGGTGCATCTGGTGACCCTCGGTGCGCCGCTGCGGCTCAAGCGCACCGATGAAGCCGTCCTCGCCAACAGCGCCATCATCGAGGACGGTCAGGTGAACGTCATCGCCACCAGCCGGAACGTGATTGTGCTGAAAGGCCAGGCCGTGGAGATCTACGCGGCCCCGAACGGCGTGCAGGGCCTGCATCAGCACGTCGCGGGCATTCAGCAGCTGATCCGCGCGGGAAGCCTCAAGTAAGCCCAGCCACCTCCGCAGGACGCAGCGGCACGCCAGACTGGCGTGCCGCTGCCTTGTGGGGCGCGAAACGCCACCCTCGCACAGCGGCAGGGCAGCGGGGTTGTGCGGCGTGCGCCGCAGCGGTGTGCAAAAAAACCACCCTCGCGCAGGGACACTGTAGACATGAGTGAAAAACGCATGGTCTTCACCGCGCTCCGGGACCGCTTCCAGAAAAAGCCGCCACCTGAAGCCGTTCCGGAACCACAGAATCCGTTCGAGGATGAACTGTCCAACGAACCGCAACAGGAGTACGACCCCTCACAGCGCCAGATCATCGAGCCGGAACTCACGGCGCTGGGGCTGGTGTTGCCGGACGACCCGAACAGCCCGGAGTTCGCAGACCTGATCAACACACTCCGCGCCACCGACAAGACCCTGGCCGTCCGGGTGAGCGCCATGGTGTACGACCCGAGCATCTCGGCCGACGACGAATTCATGAAAGACGCCGAGCGGGCCTCCAGACGCGCCAACATGTTCAGAGACAAGTACGACGAGTACATGATGACCACCAACCAGCACGGTGAACGGGTCCCGAACAAGCCGCTGCTGCTGGGACTGCTGGTCGGTGTGTGCGCGCTCGGCTTCTACGCGGCCAGCCAGCACGGCATCACCGGGAAGAAGACCGCCAGCACCCAAGCGCCCGCCAGTCAGCCCACCGCGATCAAGAATGCCGACGGCAGCAGCGTCAGCACCAACGCGAATGGAGACGTCACCACCACCAGTCCAGACGGCACCGCCACCACCAAACGGGCCAACGGAGACGTGGTCGTGAAAGCCCCGGACGGCACCACCACCACCACCTTCGCCGATGGTCACAAGATGACCGGAACCGCCAGCGGCCAGACCACCGAGATCCTCGCGGACGGCACGACCATCACCCGTGACGCCTCAGGCAACATCATCGGAAACCTGCCGCCCAGCGGCAGTGATCCGCTCGCGGCCGTCAAAACCAGCGACCTGGTGCAAACGGGAAAGACGACGCTGGACACCAGCACCAAACCCGTCATCTACAGCACCCCCGCCAACGCCGCCAGCAGCTCAGGCGAGGTGCCGGGCACCGCCAGCACCGGAACAGGAAGCGCCCAGACCGGGGAGGCCCAGACGGGAAGCAGCGCCGCGGGAGACCCCCAGAACGGGAGCGCCTCCCCAAGCACCACCGATCCGACCCAGACCAGTGAAATTAGCCCGCCCGTCACCCAGACCAGCGCCGCAGCGGACCCCGCGTACATGCAGACACCGACGTACACGCCGAGCACCACGCCGACGTACACACCGGATCCCGCCCAGGACACCGTCCAGACCGAAAGCCCACCCAGCAACCCGCAGGCCTTGCCGCCCGCATCCACATCACCCGAGGTCACCAGCATGCCGGTTGCCACATCCAGCCCGACCATGGCCGCACCCACCGTGCTGACAGCGCCGACCGCACAGACCCAGTCGATACCCGGCGGACCCACCCCCACCACCCTGTCTGCCGCCCTGCCTTCCGGTGCGGCGCAGGCCACCCGAACGGCCACGCCGGTCTACGCCAGCCTGCCGGCCGGACAGACCACCCGCCCGGCCAGTCAAGCGCAGGGCGCACCCACTCAAAACGACGCCAGCACCCTGACGGTGGCGGCAGCCGCGCAGACACCGACGCGCAGTGGCCCGACCAACGGCACCGTGAGCATCACGCGCGCCGGAGGCAGCCCTGCGGGCAGCGCGGGCAGCAGCGCCGCGAACGGCAGTGCCAGCAGCTCCAGCGCCGCTGCCGGGACGGCGCAGACGGGTGGCCAGACGGCCACGGCCACGGGCGCGGCTTCGCCCACCTACGCTTACCGCAGCAGCGCCTCCCCGCAGGTCGGACGGATCAGCGCCCAGGGCAACGCCGCCAACACGAACAACGCAGCGAACCCAGGCAGCGCAGGCACGAGCAATGCAGGCACGGCAGCCGCGCCCGCGTCGACCGTGCGGGTCTTTGCCACCGCCGCGCAACAACCCCAGCTCACCCCCAACCGCGCGGCCCAGAACACCGGCGCGGCCGCACCCACGCCGGGCGCGGGGACGGTGGTCTTTCGCAAGAATGCCGCCCCGATCGGCAGTGCACGGGTCACGCCTGCCCCTGCCGCCGCGCCTGCCTCCCCCGCAGCGGCCCCGGTTCGCGCGCCTGTCGACGCGCCGGACAACCAGACGGATCCAGCCAGCGGCGCAGACACCACGCCGAACAAACCCGGCGCGCCCGGGTACGGCACGCTTGCGCCCAGCAGCTACATGAATGCGCTGCTCACTCAAAACGCAGGCCCGGCAGCGTCAGCGCCCGGGAGCGACCCGACCAGCAGCAACCCGGCCATCTCCCCGCAGGCCGCAGGAACGCCAGCAAGCGCCCCGGTGCCCTCCCCGTACCGAGTTGGTCAGAAGATGCGTGCCCAGCTGTCCACGGGGGTCCTGGCGACCAGCAACGGCCAGAAACTGCCGGTCTACGCCCAGACGGAAGACGGCACGACCTGGCTGGGTCAGGTGTCGCTGAGTGACACCAAGCGCGTCGAAATCGAGTTCACGCTGGCGCTGCTCAAGAACGGCACCCAGATTCCCGTGACGGCCCAGGCCTTCAACCTCGACGGCTCACCCGGCATCAAAGCCCAGTACAAAGACATTGCCCCGACGCTGGCCAACGACCTGATCCGCGGGGCCGTCGGGGGCGTGCGGGATTACGTGGAGGCCAAGATTCAGGCGACCACGACCACCAACACCAGCAATTCCCAGACGGTGCAGCGTCAGGCGCCCAGCATCTGGGAGAGCGTCGCGGGCAGCGCGGCCAGCGTCTTCCAGTTGCCACCCACCACCCAGACGTTCGTCACCGTCGCTGAACTGCGCGCAGGAAGTGCATTCGTGATCGTCAACGGCCTGTACATCGCCAAATGAGCCACTTCACTCATACTGGGCTTCCACCGTAGAAGCCGCGCCCACACAACGAATACTCATGAGAACGATGTCAGAAAAACGGATTTACCGACAAGCAAAGCATAATGAAGACAGAAGTCCACACTGACTTCACCACCTTCACAACAGTGGCCCAAATTCCTTTTAGGAGAACACCATATGATGAACCAGAAGCAAGTGACCGCCGTTCTTCCCCTCGCCCTCCTGCTCGTGATCGGCGCGGCCTCCGCTGCCAGCGGCGGAGCCATCAACGTCGATGACGCTGCCGGACTCGGAAAGGCCACCGGCGTGGTCTGCGCGACCCTGACCAGCCTTGCCGATTCGGCATTCGTATCCATGATCGCCATCGTGATGTTCGTGGGCGGCCTGGCCATGATATGGCTCAAGATGCGCGGCGGTATGGCGCTGGCCATCACCGCGTTCCTCGGGTACTTCATCGTCAAGCAGAGCATGGGCATCGCCAAGAGCCTCGGCTTCGCCAAGGGTTGCCCGTAAGCGGCCACTGAGCCGCAACACAGCTCAAAAAGGGAGGGGATCAATCCCCTCCCCTTCCCCATTCACCAGAGGGGCATTGCATGAGTGTACAGAGCATTCCCGTGGAGAAATTTCAGACCACGACCACCATCATGGGCATCTCCACGCAGACCATGATGGTGGCACTGATGATCCAGGCCCCCATCTTCTTCCTGCTCCAGAACTTCCTCAGCGGCATTCCCTTTCTGGTGCTGTGCGGCGTTTTGTACTGGTACGTCTTCTTGAAACTTGCCGAGTACCTGATTGAGATCATCCCGAAGAACTACTTCATTCACATGCTCGAATGGATCATCATCGGCTCTCATCTGTGTATCACGAATGACGGTTCACCCACGCCGATGGTGATCGTCAATCAAGAAGAACTGGCCGAAGTCAGGGAGAAGCGGCTCAAGGCCCAGCAGCTGTTCTGACCCCCGCCTCACCCACAAGACCCCGGAAGCGCAGGCTTCCGGGGTCTTTCACTGGTTTCTGCCACCCACGCGCACGTACCGTAGGAGAAGGAGAAATCAAATGAAAAAGCGAAACTGGACCGCCCTGTACGTCATGTTGAGCCTTGCGGCGTTGATCATTTTCGTCCTCGGACAGTGGGGCGCAGCCCTCACCGTCGTGTGCCTGAGCATCCTGATCAACCGCGCCGTGTACCTCAGCGAGATGGCCTTCAGGATGGTCATCAATCAGCAGGAAATGCTGAGCGTCCTCAAGGATCTCAGCGTCTCCCCCGCCCCGATCCGCAGCGCCCAGCCCACGCCCCCCGCCGTGAGCACCGCACCACCCGAAACACGCCGGCGGGCGTCCATTCCGCAGGAAGCATGAAGCGCCCACATCATGCGCTCATCAACAGGGCCCTGCGGGTCCTGACCGGTCTCAGCCTCAGCCTGGGTGCAGCGCAGGCAGCCTCATGTGCGTCGCCGCAGTACCAGCTCGAGAACATCACCTTCCAGACGGCGAAGCGACATCAGATTCCCGAGAGCTTGTTCGTCGCCATGATCGCCACGGAAAGCACCTTCTGTCCGCTGGCCATCAGTTCGGACGGCGCACTCGGGCTCGGGCAGTTGATGCCCGGCACCGCCCGCAGTCTCAATCTCAAAAACCCCATGAATCCCCAGGCGAATCTCGAGGCGTCCGCCACGTACCTCAGCAGCTTGCACCAGCAGTTCAAGACTTGGGACCTGGCGCTGGCCGCCTACAACTCCGGTCCAGGAAACGTGCGCAAGTACAAGGGCATTCCCCCATTTCCGGAGACCATCGCGCACGTCGACACCATCCTGAAACGCGCCGAAGCGCTCGGACGAAACGTCCCGCTGCGGGTCATGATGGGCACCGCGGTGGCGGACCTGGCGCGCACGCCGGGCCGGCCGCAGGCGAACGTCACGCTGCTCGCCGCGTCCCAGTCGCCCGCGTCCCGGGCCATCAACGTGCCGCTCAATGCCGGCACACGCCTGAGCACCATCGCCGCTCCAGCGGTCCTGGCGGCCGCGCCCAGCAGCAACCTGCTGAACGCCTCGGCAGGCGCAGGCGGCACGCCCAGCTCCACCGCACCAGTGGCAGCGGCCAGGCCGGCGGCGCTGCCCTTCACGTCCAGCCCAGCACCCAGCCCGGCCATTACGGCGCAGCTCAATGTGAGTGTCCCGCCGGCCAGTGTGCAGACCCGCGCCCCCACCAGCATGACCGTCACGAAACCGTCTGAGAGCCCCACCACAGCGCTGCTTGCCGCCGCTGTGGCCGCGGATGCCTCTTCCCTTCAGACGCAGGCCCCAGCGCCGCAGACGAGTCCGGACAGCGGGCAGCTCCAGGTCATCCGGAGCAGCTCAGCTTCAGCAAATGCCGCCGCCGCTGCGCCTGCACCACCCGCTGCGAACGGGTCCATCACGATCATCCGGCCACACCACTAACCCTTCCCGCTCAACAACCCACCCACGCCCCGCGCACCCCAGGAGAACCATGCGTCCCGTTGACATCACCACCCGCGCCGAGTACGACGCCGTGCTCCGCATCCTGCCAGGCCGCGTCCTCGATCTGGTCGCCCCGCGCATCCATGAGGTCGAGGAAATCGTGATGGACAAAGGGCAGAATCTCAAGCTGAAAATCGACGGCCTGCGCCTGGAGTACCCGATGATGATTCAGGATTCGGACCTGAAGTACACCGGCAACATCATCGGGCGCTTCCGGGAGGATGGACGGCGCGGCATCAGCGGCACACTGCACCGCATCAGCGGCGATTACGACGAGGACGGCCTGGTGGACAAGATCACCGTGCGCGTCGCGCGCGTCATCATGGGCGTCGCTGAGCCGCTGCGCGCGTACATCGAACAGGGCAAGGGCCTGTGCGTCATCGGGCCGCCCGCGGTCGGGAAGACCACCCTGCTGCGCGACATCGCCCGCATCCGCGCTGAGCAGCTCGGCGCGGGACTGATCGTGATCGACTCGTCCAACGAGATCACCGGCGACGGTGACGAACCGCACCCGATCATGGCGCGCGTGCGGCGCTTCAAGGTCGGTGACCCGGACCAGCAGGCCCCGAAACTCCGGCGCGCCATCCGCAACCACGGCCCCGAGGAGATCCTGATGGACGAGGTGGGCTACAACGGCGACGTGCCGCTGCTGGTCTCCACTGCGCGCCTGGGCGTCAGTGTCATTGCCACCATGCACGGCCAGATCCTCGATGACGTGCTCTTCAACCCGCCGCTCTTGCCCCTGCTGGGCGTGAGTATCGACGAGAAATCCGGCGCGCTCGTCAAGCGCTCGCGCACCTGCTTCGACACCGCCATCGAGGTGCACGGCAAGGGCAAGTACCTGGTGCATGTCGGCCTCGATCAGGTCATCGAAGGCATGCTCAGCGGCCACGCGCCGACCGGCACGAAGATCGGAAACTGGCCTGAACTCAACCCGCTGCTGAGCTGAAAGCGCGCACACGAAACGACCTCAAACCAGGCGACAACAGCCTGGTTTTTTGATGCACGACCACCTGAAGCACCCGATCGCCACCACCTCGGCGTGCAGCGAACGAACGGCCGCTGTCCACTTCGGGCGGGCTTGAGCGTGCAACTTTTTTCCAATGTTGCACCGTCCGGTGCACCCAAAACAGAACCGGAAAAGCCTGAAAAACGACGGAACGCTGCCCGCAACACCCACCTCCAGGCACGAAACGGACTGGGAACAGGGTGTGGGGCAGCTGGACATCCAAGGCCTGCGGCAACTCGGAATGACGGATCACTTGAGTTCAAATGGGATTTGAGGCCGTGGATGAGCTCGGCGGACCAGCCACCTCATCTCCCCACCGATCACGCGCTCAATCCTCACGGAACCCAGCGCACATCATCCCCAAAAGGAACAGGCAGCGCTCAGCTTTCCCCAGCGTCGGCCGCCAAGCGCATCACGTACGATCTCGGCGATACGCGTTCCAGCGGACCGAAGCGCTCTTCCAGCAGCTGACGCTGCACCAGTTTCAGCTGCTCACGCGGTACGAAACTGCGCCACCCGTCAGGGCACTTGAGCACGTAATTCAGCGGCCGCAAATCATGTTCGTCACCGTTCACGGGAACCGGCACGCCACGCCGCTCATTGCCCCAGAACGACAACGCGCCAGGCAGGCACAGCAACACCGCTTTATCCATGCCAGCGACCGCGCGCCGGTTCCACAGAACAGGCCCGGTCCAGGGCGGTGGCCGCCGCTGTCCAGGGTCCGGCCAGGCCTGGGTGCCGTGTGGAACAGGCACCTTCAGACTCCACTCCACCGGCGACATCGACGCGGGCAGAACGAACTGGTAGTCGCGCCGAATCTCCTTCCACTGCGCTGGACTGAAGGTCACAACCGTGACGTCTTCATCCAGCTGAAACCCGAGCGGAACCCGAACGAACCCAGCGAATCACTGCCTGTCACCACCCGGCTCAGGAACGCCTCCATCTTCTTTTGCTCAGCGGCTGCCCACTGCACCTGCAACCGGGCGATCTCCACGTCCCACTCCGCCTTCAGAGCCGCCCTCAGCGCCTCACGGTCCACGGGTTGCCTCGGGCCGAAGATGGAGACCAAGCACGCCTGCACTTCACCCTCACTCAGCGCGTGGCGCGACCCGAACCGGGCGCAGATCTGGTCATGGGCATCCAGGCTCACCGCGTGCCACACCTGAGCCGTGACCCCCGCGAGTTCCCCGGCAATGGCCGCTGAGGACCGCGCGACCCGCGCGGCATGGGCAGCCTCGAACCAGGGTTCACAAACCTCCTGGAACGCTTCGGGCGACTCGAGCAGAAGGAAAGTACGCAACACATCGAGGCGTTCTTCGGAGGAAAGGTCCTGGTAGAAATGCAGCAGCACCTTGGCGAACACCGACGCGTAAGGATCCCCACTCCAGTGGCCCCGCCGGTACGGCGGCACGTAAAAATCCCAGAAGGTCAGCGCCATGGCCGTCCCAAACCAGCGGTCCGTCACATCCGCCACCTCGGCCGGGGGAGCGGGCAGCGGCCGTATGGGGTCAGGGGGTACGGGATCCGAATCACGCCATTCGCCCGCTTCATCCAGGGTGGAAACCAGAAAAACCAGCTTGCCATCATCGCCCCACCTGACCTCAACGCGGTGGCGTTCCCCAATCCCGACAAGGGCGTGGACATTGGTGAGCGGAAAGCACCACGCTGACTCCCCGAACCAGGGAAAAAACCTACCCTGGTTCAGCAAACCCAGCTGCCCGCCGCGCTTCACGACCAGGCCGCTCCCAGGCCGATGCGGCTGCACTGTGCTCCACCAGTGCAGCGGCGGATCGCTCCACGCGCCGCCGAAAATCCGCATCAACTGCTTATCCGCCGCGACCTGCACTTCAGGGGAGATGGTGGGGGACCATTGGGGCATTCTGACAGTGACACCAGCAAACCACCACACCGTATTCGCCGCAGCCCTGCGCTGAGGGGCATCTTTGCGCAGACACCTGATGCATCAGACGAACACGCACACATCGCCCATCACTGAAGCCCCCCACTGGCCCCAGGGGCGGTACACGCCTGCATCACCCGCCCTCCCGCACTGAAGGACCGTCACCACGCCCCATCCAGTCGAGCGCCTCCGCACGGCGCGTCCCCAGCAATCACGCGCTCGCCCACTCAGCCGCGGGGAACCACGAGACAAGTCCACCGAGCGCCGGTCCTTGAGTGCATTGAAAAAACCACCCTCGCGCAGGGACACTGGAAGCAGGCCACGAACTTTCCGCCCACTCTTCCCCGAGGTTCCCCATGACGCAACCAGCTTTCACCCGACTCAGCGCCCTCCTCGCTCCCCTACCCAGGAATGAGATCTGCCTGATTCTGTCCGACTACGACCAAGCCATCCGCAGTGGAACGATCGAAGCCACACCCGAGATCGGTGTGACGTTCGACATTACTTACCTGGATGCGCGCGGCCAGGAAAAAACGGAGAACCACAATGAGGAGTTCGTCCTCAACACGGACGACTGCACCCGCTGGATCAGCACCCAGCAGCTCGCCTCGCGGTACCTGATCATGACCAACACCGGGACGCTCGGCACCACCGAGGAGCGGCTGAGCAGCAATCTCGATGACCTCAAAGCCCTTGCGAAGATGCGGCGTGACGCCATGAATGCCAAGGCCAAGACTGCTCCGGTCGCAAGCAAGAACGCGCCGAAACCGAGCAGAAGCCACCGCAAACAGACCACGCCCGCACCCAAATCGGCGGGCACAACCGTCACGCAGAAACAGACAACGGTGCCTGCTGAGCCTCCAAAAGCGGCCGCAGCAGCACCCACTCCCCACACCACCGAGCAGGCTGTCCTACCCGCCACACCCACGCCCGTGGTGCTCAACGCACACACCAAACCCATCAATGCTGAAGACAGTCGCGCCATCTAAACCATATTCCGGAGCAGGATTGACCCCCGATGACCGGGGGTCTGTTCTGCCCACACAGGAGCCTTATGGCCATGTCACCACGCATCAAACAGGGGTCGAATCAACGCGTTGCCCTCACCACCACCGAGACAAAAGCACTCATCGCCCTGTACAACATTCAGGGCGCCTGGACCCATGACGAGGCGGTCGCGGCCTTCGGAGACCGCCTGCAATTTGCCCTCGATCAGCATGTGCTGGGCACAATGGACACGCTGATGGGGACCATGTACGTCGTGCTCGGTCATGGCCGACTCGCGGCGTTCCACACCGCCAGTGATGCCGAGAGCCTGCAAGTCCAACTCACCAAAGCCTATGTCCGGCTCAGCCTGGCGCAACTGGGGTGGCGGGTTATGACGGATACCGAGCCTTCCCGGCAGCTCAAACAGTACGACAAGGACGGGCCGATGCTGCATGTCAAAGCCGACTTCGGCGAGTGCCTGTTGACCGGGCACATGCGCGGTGGCGGGTACTCCAGACAGGCACTGGAGTCACTGACTGCACGCTTCAAAAGCACCGCACTGTTCCGCAATTTTGACATCGTGGTGTTGACACCCAGTCCCACGCGGGGCAGGGATTTCGCAGAGACACAGAGATCGTTCTTGAAACTTGTCACGGTCCTGCCGAAAAGCCTGGTCAATGGGGAGGCGGCCACACGCGTCAAGGTCGTGCCCGCGCTGCCCAATGTTGAACGGGATGATCGCCCGTATCTGGGCACGGCATATCTTGAAGATCCGCTGTTTCAAGCGCTCCCCGACATCACCAAAAAGGTACTGGCCCTCAGCCGGAGCGACCGCATCGGTGAGGCGCGCAAGGCGCTGGAGTGCGACGCGGCAATCAGCAGCGTGCAGCTCAAACGGTATTTTGGCCTGAGTGTCACTGACCTTGAAGGCGTGCCATATGTTGAGACCATCATTCGGCCCGCAAAGGGGATGATGGCAAACGAAGTGCAGGCGACGTTCTTGACGTCGACGCGTCAGATCGCCAACGGGGATGACGCATCCCTCGCGCACCGCTGCGGCGCAGCTCAGGTACGGTACATGCTGGGCGTAACCAGTGACCCGGACGTGTGGCAGGCAGAGGTTCGTGGACATTTAAGTTACGAGAATCCGGATGCGGTGTATACGCCCCAACAGGGTCAGCGGATTGCCATCGAATTTGACGCAGGACAATACAACGCGAAGGACATCCGGCGCAAATTGGATACGTTTCAGGACCGTGGATTCGCGGGGACGATCTGGGCGGTGACCAGCTCCGTGAGACGACGTAATCTGACTCGAAAGATTGGTGCGCGATTGGCGCACGACGTCATGCTGGCGAACTGGTGGGAATGAAAAATGTGCCTTGAACTCCCCTTAGCAACACCACCACATTGATCCACCTGATCCGCTTTTACGGCGGATTTCTGTGGCGAAAACATGGCGACAAACGCGCATTCTGCTGGTCCGAAACGTGGCCTTTTTGCGTTGGAATGCGTCAGAAGCACGGAGTAACCATCAACTTCGTGGCAATTCGATGAGGAAAATCCAGCGACATTCAATCCAGAATCAAGAGCGAATCGAGAGACATTCAATCCAGAATCAAGAGCGAATCGAGAGACATTCAATCCAGAATCAAGAGCGGGTCAAGTGACATTCAATCCAGAATCGCCCCGATTCAAGAGAGTCTACAGGGAGAACTCCCCCTCTCCCCTTCCTTTTGCTCCCCGACCCTGGCCCTGGCTCCTGGGGGTGGTTGATGAGAGCGGGCGGGGGTGCTGCTTTGCCGGGTGGTTGAGCGGTGGGAAGTGCGGAACGGCGAAGGGCTTTCACCCGCTGGAGGAACGCGGGCATGCAGGGGGGCATGATGACGCATATCAAGCCGAGCATCACCTGCGACGACACCTTCTACGTGGGCCCTGTGATCGAGGAGAAGGACAAGCCACGCACCTCGAATTTCTTGTTGGGCCTGAGTGTGGACGGGGATCGCCTAAGGCTGCTGGGGCCGGGCCGCTCGGACCTGGACGAGGGCAAGCAGACCTGGGTGGGGAACGTGGCGCGGCAGGTGTCGCGGGAGTTGCGCGAGGACCGGCAGGTGCTGGTATTCCGTGGGCGCGTGACGTGGATGGGTGAGGCGGCGACGCTGGAGGTGAAGCGCGCGGACGTGCATGTCTGCCCGGCGCGGGTGTCGAGCGTGGAGAGGGCGGTGCAAAGAGCCCCGACGAAACTGGCGGCCCGGGTACAGGAGCTGGCGGAGTCGGCGTGGCGTCGCTGGGCGGCGCAGAGTGGCGAGGCGTGCGGACTGCCGGACGTGGTGAAGGTGGAGGCAGTGGCGGCGGTGCCGGAGGCGCAGGTGGAGATCGATGACGAGGATCTGCTGATGCCGGAGGACTGGACGCTGGACGTGGCGTAACGCGCGGGGAACTCGGAGCGGGGACGAAGCACGACCGGGCGTCTCCGCTTTTTTGTTGTGGCGCGGTACAGGAATCCTCACCACCCAGACCGCGGGGTGGGCCGGGGAAGGCATGCTTGGATTCACGTACACCCGCGCGGTCTGCCCTGCAACGTTCGTCGCCCTGTATGCCGTGCCGCATCCCCGTCAGGCGCAGCACTGGCTGATCGGCGGGTGCGACGTCTTCGACGTGTCAGAAGAATTTGTCGGCGAAGCGGCGCAGCTGAAAGCGAAGTTCGAATCGCTCACGGACCAGGCCAGGCCGTTCATCATCGCCTCGACACCACCGAGCATTGGCTCGGTGGCCCATCCGGATTGGACGCGCGAGTCCAGACCAGTCCGCGGTCACCGCATCGGGTACCGGCTTGCGCGCGGGGTACTGCGGCTGGGCATCGAGGATGTGGTCGGCGGGGCGTACCGCGGGGAGGAAGCCAACCGCCTGGCGTGGACATTGAGAGAACGTCTGACGTCCAGTGAAGGCCGCCTCGGCATGGTGCAGCGCTTCACTGCGCTGACGCTGCTGAGGTACAAGCACGTCACTGACACCCAGGCGCTGTGAATGCTCTTCGATGCCGAGGACCTGCTAATGCCGGAGGACTGGACGCTGACCGTGACGCCACGCGCGGAACTGGGAGCGGGCCCGCGAAGAAGGGATCATCACCGCCAGGTGGAACGCCGCGGATTCGGGGGCGCAGAAGTGCAGTGGTGAGAGGAGAACCCATGGAAAGCATGCAGTTGAGCAGTGAGTCGGAAGCGGCGTTTGTCGCGCGGCGACTGGGGCGGGCGATGGTGGGGTTGGCGAGCGCGGAGGAAGCGGAGCTGTACTTCGAGTTGAACGCGGCGTTCCAGGCGGGGTGTACCCGGGCGTGGGGGCGGGCGTTGGCGCGGCGCATCTTCAGCCATCTGCGCCGGAGGTGAAGCAGGAGAAGTGGAGTGGAGTGGGCAGCGGCGGGAACGGCATGGAAGAAACAGAGCGGAGACGGGAGAGGGCATGCCGTCTCCGCTTTTTTTGTGGTGCCGTGACGGCCTTCCCCTTCGTGTCGTTCAGGAACCCTCACCACGCGAACGGACGCGTCGGCAGTCGGGAGGCATGACACGCTTGAAGACGTTGCTGGAACGCAGGCGGGTGGCGGCACTCACGAACGCGTGGGTCGCGCAGGGGTTCGCTCAGGGGCATGATGGGTGTTCGTTTCGACCGGAGATCCAGCGCAGCTGGCTGAACTGGAATCCGGGGGGCGTGCTGTCGGTGGATGAGGCCGTGGGGTGATGGCCGAAGAGATCCGGAAAGTGGAGTTGCTGCTGGCCCGGCCTGAGGCGTACTTCGTGGGCGGCGTGTGCCGATCGGGGGAAGCGTGGGACGCGGCGGGAGAAGTGCAGCAGCTTGACTTTGAACGCAGCATGCTCAGCAGTGACCGCGCAGTGTTCACCCAGATGCGTGCTGAACTGAGGGGGCTGAAAGCGAGGAGCTGAAGGCCCTTCGCACGGCGGGGTGCGCTGGGGAAAATCCCTGGCGCGCCACCCAGCACAACGACCACCCTCCAGGAGGACGAGATGATGGCAGCGCGGCACACCAGACAGATCAGCGCCAACCAATGCGGAACAACGGCTGAGGTCACAGCGGCTCACCAGGCAGCGAAGGTGACGCCGCTGGCGTGTCACCGGCGACGAACGGACCGGCCCCTCGCATCACCCGATGATCGGTGCACTTCAGCTTTTTTCGTGGCATCAGCAGCAAGACGCCAACACCGGACCTTCACCGCCCGCAGACAACGGCGGGCGGACAGCGGAGCGGCATGACCACCTTGACTTCCGAAGCGATGATGCACCTCGAACTTCCCGCCGTCCGCGACCTGATCACCCAGGCCTCGGCCCTCGACGTGACTGGCGCGCGGATCATCTCGGACGCCTGGCGGCACGCCGTCACCAGCCCGGAGATCAACGCGGCCCGCAACGCGGCGTTCGAGGAGGCCAACTGGTGCGAGGAGACGGAACTGAGCGTCCCCGGCCGACTCAGCGGCGAGGACATCCGGACGATCGGCGTGCGGACCCTGATGCTGACCTGGAGTGAATGCCCGGACATCACCAGCGTCGCCTGGGCGCTCGGCGAAGCGCTCCTGGCCGAACGGGTCCGCACCCGGGTTCCGCAGAACGTGAGTGACTTGCTGCGCTGCATCTGGGACGCGGGGGTGAACTGAACCGGGCCGCAACGCACCAGAAGACCGAACGCGTTCCTCTGCCCGGCAACTCGGGCGGAGGAACGAAGCGCATGAACACCGAACGATGAAGCACGCCACCACGCCGTGACGGAGGAACCACACGAATGAACAAGACGATGCTGAACGCGCAGATGCTCATCGCACTCGAGCCGAAGGACATGCATGTGCGCAAGCTTCACAGCCTGATGTACGACGTGCAGGTGCAGGCGATGATGACCCTCGGCGTCCCGGCCTACCCCTCCCGGATTCTGACGGCCGCTGCTCGACCGCTGGTGCAGAAACTCGCGCAGACGCTGGCGTACCCGCGCAACCCACGGGACGTGCTGATGCGCCACCTCAACCGGCACGGACAACTCCACGAAAAACAGAACGAGCCCTGAGCGAGTCCCCGCAGAAGTCCCACGGATCATCACCGCCCGAACCGCCGGGCGGCAGGCGGGCATGCACATCACCCACAGCCGTCCCCCCGTACGGTGCACGTCCCCCGCGCAGCTGGCGGAAGTGGTCATGCACGGGCCGCACCTGTTCACGACCGTCTCGGCGAGCGGGGCGGTGGTGCGGTTCGCCGCTGCCGATGCCCGGCGCGAGATCAGCGCGGGTACGGACCCCCGAGGCGTGGAGCGCATTTGCCCACCTCACCCACCCGGCCTGAGGGCCACGAAGGAGCGCAACGATGACCAGGTCAAAGGCCTCTCCCCTGACGTTCAACCCGATCGCCCAGAAGCCGCGCATGCACGAAACCAAGTACCTGCGGATCGCGTGCGCGATCGGCATGGAGCACTCCCCCCGGGCCCTGCGGATCGAGGTGAGCATTCGGCCGTACCGCTGGAGCCCAGGCCCCGCGAAAAGCAAGGCCCAGTCCCGGCTGTTCGAGTCGCGCCTCACCCTGCTGGGCATGCGGATGCGCGGCGCGTACCATCAGGGCCGGAGCAGACCAGGTCTTCGTTGAGCAGGCCTCCGGACACGGTACGCCCTTCAATGCGAAACGCCTGAACAAGGGACGCCCAGGGAGAGCGGCGGCACCCAGGACGGCAGGTCTGTTTTTTTGAAGCGGCCCTTCAGCGGCCCTGAACGGAAGAGGAGAGACGAATGCAAAACGAACAAGTCGGCGTCGCGGCACTGACCCTACAGGCAAACGAAGTCGATGACGCGGCGCGCGCACGCATGGCGCTGGCGTGGCAACACCTGAGTGACGCGGACCTGGCCGTCTTGGATGCGGCGTGGGACCAGGCGCACGCGGCGGATCAACCCGACGGGCAAGCACAGGCGGCGGCCGTGTGGAACCAGATCGCCGAGCGGCTCGGCGTGCATCCCGGCTCCCCGGACTGGATCGACGTGCAGATCGCCCTGGCGTACGCGATGCTCGCCGAACGGGTACGTGGTCAGGTGCCGGACGAGGTGGTGACGCGGCTGCGGTCAATCTGGGAAATCGGAAATGTTCAAGTGGCGGCGCTTCAGTAAACTGGCGCCGCACCCCGGGCACCCGACTCTTTTCTGGTGAACGCCGCAGCAGCGCTCACCCCCTGTGCGGGTGGGTGAAAGCGGGGCGGTGGCGGCGTGCCCTTTGAACAAGACACCGAGCGCGCCCAGTCCGGTCCCCGGCTGACCCGCTGAACTGCACACCGCGTCTTGACCCGGAGCCGCGGAGCCGCTGGAGCGCATCAGCCATCCGACCCAGACCCGACCGACCGCTTGTTCGCTGAAGCGGAAAGGAAACCCGCATGACCACATCTCCGGTGTACCTGATCACACGCAACGCCACGCTGGCCGAACACCTTCAGCGCCACCTCGCGCCCCAGAACGTCCAGGTTCTGAGTCCGGAGGCGTTCACCGCCCGGGGCAGCGCATCGTTTCCCCCTCAGACCATGATCATCGTCGATCGGGAAGTCGAAGCCACGATCGAGCAAGCGCTTGCTCAAACCGTGCAGAGAAACCGCTGCGCCGAACGCCCGTTGGGCCTGGCCGATCACACCAGATTCTGGGAACGCCACCCGGTCGCCGCGCACGCCGGCGACCTGATTCCCCCGCCACCTTGCACGGCACAGCCAACAGCCAACTCCAGCCGCATGCAGCGCCGCCACCGGTACTGGTAATCGGCACGGCCGCGCCGTGACGTGACGCAGGGCGGTGCGCCAGTGTCCCGAACAGTTGAACGAAATACCGCAGCTTCACCCGCGGGCGCGGGGCCACCGGGGCGCATCATGACACTCTTGAGCGTGACGGGAAGCAAGGCACTGCCGAGGTACCTCGACGAGCAACTCGAGCTGGAAGCGGACCGCGAAGGCGAGGGGAGCTGGGGTGACGACAGCACGCCCGGCCCGGCGGCGGTGCACCGGGCGTGGTGGAACCCTGACGCGCCCAGCCTGGCGCCGCAACCGGAAACGCTGGACGTGTACATCGTCCCGGCCACCCTCCGCGAGCGGGGCCGGGACGACGCGGACCGCGCCGGGATCCTCGGGGTGTCCAGAAGTGACGCGGGAGCGAGGACGCTGATCAAGGCGCACGCGAGCCGCAAAGGCGAAGGCAAGCTGAGTTGGGAGGGGAACGCGGCAACCAAGCGCTTCGATGCGGACGCGCAGTTCTACTGCACGTACGAGATCAGCAAGCAGGTTCTGGACTGAGCGGCCGGGCCGGCACCCACCGCTGCCCTGCGGCACGGCACACCGCTCTTCACCCGCGTTCGCGGGTCGGCCGGAGGGCAGCATGACCACACCACACATCACGGCCCGCGAGCAGTTCCTCGAAGCGCAGTACCACGCCCAGCAGGACCAGGGCGAAACCCCCTTCGAGCGCGAAGCGCGCCTGGAAGACGAAGACGAAGCGCGCGACGAGCTGCTCGCGGAGGAAGAAAGCTGGTACCGGTACGAACGCGACGCGCGGTACTGAACGCGAACAGCCCTTCACCCGCCGTGCGGGCGAGGTGGAGGGCAGGGTCCAAAGGAGACACCGTGGGATACCTGGAGATGAACGCCTTCCTGAAGAAAGAAGCCGCCCGCAAGAAAGCCATGTATGACCGCGCCGCGAAGTACGACCCGGCCGCGCCGGAAACCCCCGAGCAGCGCGAGCGGCGGCTCGACGACGAAGCCGAGATGCGCGCCGATGAGGACGCCTACGAAGGCGCGTACGACGCCGAGGCGATCGCCGTCAGGCAGGCCGAGCAGCGTGCCGATCACGGATTCTGAACTCCCCACCTGCCGCCGCGCTCCACCCTGACCAGAGCGGCACCGGGGCGCGGCCGCTTGACCAGCAGGGCCGAGCATGCCGCCAGGACCGGGGCATGCTCGGCCCTTTTTTTGTTGGGCAGCGACCTTCACCGCTCCCGGGGAGCGGAAGTGCGGGGCGGCATGTCAACCCAAGCGAACATCAGCACCCTGCTGGATCAGGCCGGACAGGTCGGTACGGACACCGCGCGGCGCATCCAGGCGTTCTGGGACACCCTGGCGCCCTGGCAGCAGGCCGACTTCCGGCGCAACTTGCAAGCCGCCGAGACCCTCGCGGACCAGGGTCTGCTGGAGCGTTGGCGGCGCGCCGAGCAGACCCTGACCAGCCGGGCGGACCTCCGGCATGAAGCGCGCACCGCCGCGCTGGGGTTGTGGGCTGCCGTCCTCGTCGAGCACGGGCAGAGCGTCATGCCCCCGGAAGCGCAGCGGTTGCTCCGGTCCGTCTGGGCGTCGGGGGACAAAAAAACAATGCGGAAATTGACGAAACGTGCCCCACGGGAGGAGCGGACATGGTGAACGAACGACTGATGGCGATCCTCGAGGCGGCAAGGCAGCTGGATGACACCTCGGCCAAGCGCATGGCGCAGGCCCGCGCCGGGCAGAACCCGGCGGCACTCAACCGGACCTGGTGGACGGCGGCCGTCGCGGAGGAGCAGCGCGACGGGCGCATGAGCGACACGCAGACCCGGGCCATGACCCTGTTCGCCGAGGCGCAACTGAGTCACCTGCGCGGCTCGCCCCACTGGCCCGCGGCGCGCACCGCCCTCGCGGACGCCCTGCTGGCCGAGCAGGCCCGAGGCGTCGTGACCGACCTGGTGGTCTGCACCCTCCGGCAGGCCTGGGACGCCGGGACGCTCAAGGTGGCAATGGCCCCTCGCATTCCAGACCCGCTTGCCCGGCTTGCCCCGGAAAGGGGCCCAGGAAGCTCAGCGGCGAGCTGAGGGGCACAGGAGGTCACACGCCTTGCTGCCGGCCCTCCTGAGGCCCCAGAGGCGGCAGGGCCAACGGGCCGGTCTGAGGCCTTCCAAGCCCGTGCGTCGCCGTTCCCACTGGACCCGGTCCGTGGCTCTTCGCCGGTTACGCCTCCAGCTGAGCGGCCAGCACACAACGCGAGCAGTTCAAGGAGACAGCGGAAACGACCATGTCACGTGACTTCGCCGCCTACGCCTCCTCCAGCGGCCAGTGGCTCCACCCCCACCGGCAGTTCCCCGTACACCTCCAGCAGCAGCGCCTGGAGTGGCAACGGGAACCACGGCCCGGCGTCACGCTCGAAGTGCATCTCCATGCGCGTCAGGCAGCCCTGGTCGGACGCCTGGTGGAACCACGACGTGACCCCCTCTTGCATCTCCTGGCGAACGGCGAGCATCTCCTCGACCGTCACGCCGTCACGCTCGGCGATCACTTGCAGGTCCGCCGTCAGCGCCTGCTCATCCAGGGTGGGCTCATCATTCAGGGTCTGCGCCACGGCCGTCCAATCCAGCGTCTCGGCGAGGAGTGTCCACACCTGCCGGGCGAACGGCCGGGTCAGCTCTGCCTCCGCAAGCGCCGCCCACTCACGGCACCCCGGACAGCGCTCAGCACCGCGCTTGCTGATCTGCCAGCTCTGAGACACCAGAGCCTCCGCGAACAAGCGAGCGAATTCCATCTCCAACGCCCGACCCTCAAGGGCAATCCCCTGCGGATTGAACACAAATTCCACCCAGCCGGGCAGAGCGCCGCACCCGCCGCACCGTCCAGGCATGAAGCGGCGCTCACGGCGCTCGGACTTGACCTCAGCAGCATCCATCCCGCCAGCCTGAACCCCCTCCAGCACGGCTGTCAACGTGCAAAGTGCCTCCCCAGTCCGGGGGGACGCAGAGCGGACACAAGGGCGGAGTCGACTTCGCGGTCTTCTTGCGGGACCGCTCCGGGGAACGGACTGAACCGAGCGACATCGCCAGCACGACACGTCCACGGCAAGTTGAGATCCTTCACGCCCCGTCAGGCAGCAAAATCCCCCGAATCACCCGCAGCGCGTCCGCGAGGTTCGTGACCTGGAAACTGGCCGCTTCACGCACGAACGGATGGTCATGGTGCGCGTCGCCCGAGTGCATCATCAGCACCACCGGCGTTTGCCGCTGCTTGACCCAGGCCAGCTCGAACATCGTGCCGATCGAGACGCTCAGCGCGTCCAGCAGATTCACCAGCAGCACGTCGCAGGTCATGCAGTCATGAAAATCCCGGTCGAAGATCTGCCGCTGCCCGGAAAACAGGGTGTTCTCGTAAGTATGGCCAATGACCAGCTCGGTCTTCAGGCCCTGCTGACCGCGCATCGGACTCATCCCAGCCACCCCGAAGGAAGCCAGTTCCCGCTCGGCTTCCTCCCGCCAGGCGGTACAGCCCTCGTACGACTGACCCTTGATGGGTCCCGCCAGGTACACCCGCCCGTTCGGGTAACGAGGAATCACCGAAGACCTCGCCCCGGCTGCATGCGGGTTCCTGATGCCTGATTCGTGCCGTTCCTGCGGACTGCGCCGTGCTGTGAGATCTTCATACCCGCAGCATGTCGGACACGCCGCGCCAAACACAACACCCCCAGTGCATGAGCGGCGGGCCCGAACGCACGACGCTGAGCTGCTGAGGACGCTCAGTTTGTTTACAATCGAAGTCATGCCAAGGAAGCGAGTGTTAGGTGCGACTCAGATCCTGGAAGACACCCTGTTCGAGCCGAACGATCTCGTCAGTGGTGCCGCGCAGGCGGGGATCTAGACCCGGATGTCCTCACTCCCACCCGTTTTCCGCTTTCGGGACTACGTCTTCGCGGTGATTTTTCTCAGGGGAACGTTTGCCATTGGCGGCCTCGCCCTGCTGGGTCACCTGGAGGGTGTGTTTTTCCGTGTGCTGTACTTCGGTCTGATGTTCGTCTGGGTGGTGAACTGGCTGACGTACCGCCGCCGAGCCGGCGCACAGATTCGACAGTACCGGGCAGACCAGGCCCATCAGCATGCGCTCGATCAGGACGAGCAATTGGAGCTCCAGCGCAGCCGGGCGCGGCAGGCAAGGCTGTCTCTGCACTTCAGCGCTGCCTACACCATGACTGACCTTCCTGAACGCGGTGTCCAGATGACCTGCCCCACCGGCTCTCGCTACCACATCTATGAGGTTTCGCCCCAGGATCAGGATGAGCGTCTGGCGCGGCAGCGCACCTCACTCGCCCGGCGTGAGAACGCCAAGCTGCTCTACTTCGATCACCAGGGCGGTCCAGCTGTCATTCACGGTCAGGAGATCTGGATTCGGACCGGCCCGTCTGGCCTGGCCGAGCAGATTCAATTCTGGGAATCGTCCGTGGCGCATCAGCAGGCTGTCCGGCAGCGTGGCGTGGACCTGGAGGTCCAGGTGTTGGGTCAACTCGACGCGACCTTCCCCGGCTGGCGGATACAGAAGGGCCTGCTGATGCGCCACGGTGGCGACGTGGACGCGCTGCTGACCCGCCCGGACGGCAAGGTGTTCTCGGTTGACGTCAAGAGCCACCGTGGCACCCCGGCACTGATGCAGGGCGTGCTGCATTTTGGACGTGCCGAAAAGGGCGACGTGCAACGCCAGCTCCAGCTCCAGGCCCAGAGCACCGGGGGCCAGGGGGTCTGTTGGCAGCCTGAAGCTGGATACGGCACGGTCTGGCTCGACGGTTTGCTGTTCATCGGCGGCGACGTGCTCCAGCTCCGAGAGGAACTCAGCGCCACCCACTGATACGGATTCTGGCCCCCGGTACCGCTTTTCACCCTCCCCACCGGGAGGGTGGAGCGCAGCGGCATGGTCACCCCACTGAGCGCCATCTACCACCGCGAGGCTCCCGGCAATCCCACCAGCGCCCTGATCCTCACGGCCATCATCCACCACCAGGACGCCGCCCGGGCCTTCGAACTCACCCAGCACGGCGCACTCGCGCCGGACTGGAGCGACCACGAGCGCGTCATGCTCACCCGTGACGGCCCGGTGCGCAGCAGCCTCCCCGGCGACATCCTGAGCGCCCAGGGCGGCGCGCACCAGTTCCAGGCGGGCGGCACCCACACCCCGCTGGACGCCGTGCCGACCCGCCCGCTGATCGGGTCGGCCGTCTGGAACACCACCACGCAGGACTTCGAGCTCAGCGTCCTCGACCACACCCGCCTTCAGGACGCCCGGGACGCGCTGAGTGCCGAGACGCGCCTGTCTGATTTCCTTCAGGACGCCCAGCCCGGCAGCAGCGTGAAACTCGCGCTGCGAGAGGCGCGGGAAACCGCCGGCCTGCAACGCAAAGCGGCATTGATCCCCCTGCCGCTGACCTCGGAACCGATGAGCGTCGCGGCCCTCAAGCGGGAACTGCGCCCAGGCCGCAAACTCGCCCTGCTTCAGCGCAGCGCCGACCCGAGATTGCGCCTCTGGCCGGTGCCGCTGCGCGAAGTCATGCACGTCGGCAGCACCGAAGCCATGCTCAGCGCCCCCGAGCAGGAAGCCCGGCGCTCGTACCTGACCTTCCCCACCGATAAGAATGGCTGGAGCTTGAGCCGCACAGCCCAGGGCTTCATGCTGAGCGCCCCCAGTCAACTGCGGCTGGTGTACGCCTGGCTCAACTGAAGCCGCCCCCGCCACGAACCCACCCCAGCCACAAGGAGAGCAGTCATGACCCAACCCAGCAGCAGACGGCGTGTGCGCCTCGCCGTCTCGATGTACACCGTAATTCATCCCCGGTCTTGAAGATCGAGGCATTCACGAAGCGATTTGTTGATGCCTGATACGGACTCCGATTAATTCCTATATCATATCATCATCGCAAACTTCCTTTCATCTCTCCAGTTCAAGCATCATCCAGACGACTTCTGGCGCATTTACCGCACCAGCACCTGTGCTGTGGAGCGGCGTCGGGCGCAGTTTTTTGCACTTCTCGCCGAA
>Ga0160427_10000343_pt1 | contig 29167 bp, 36 predicted proteins | sample SolpanmetagenomL_FD_108194 | JGI IMG/M metagenome (GOLD analysis project Ga0160427, IMG submission 108194) | Solar panel surface microbial communities from Lawrence Berkeley National Laboratory, California, USA - L | ecosystem: Engineered > Built environment > Solar panel > Unclassified ...
CTAAAGTCCAAATACCACTATTGACGTATCCAGGGTGATAACCATTGATAGTGATCTTGCGATACTGCTCATGCTCTAGCAGTCTATGCTGCAGCTCTGTGAGCCAGATCTGAAAGTACAACTTATTGTTTTGATAGTATTGCAAATTAGCACCTTCAGGGTCGCCCTGCTTGCCATTGAAGTTGGAAATGTCAAAAGTGCCGACGTAATGGTAACAAGACGTCGAGCAAACGATTCTAGGTTCTTCTGCTTGAGCCAAGGATGGTAAGAGACGTAGAGTAAGTAGAACGTGGGACAAGAAATTAACTTGGTGAATCATTTCGAAGCCGTCCTTTGTCTTGAAGGGCACGGGGGCTGGTGTAGAGCCCATACCGGCATTGTTACAGAGGATTGATAGTGGGCGTTTTGTTTCTAGCCAACGAGTAGCAAATGCTTCAACGCTGGAAAGATCGGCAAAGTTGACTGTCCACCATTCCAGTTGTGATTTCTCGTGGTTGGCAGCATTGGCGAGTTCTCGACATTCGGCGATGACTGCATTGGGGTGTGTTTCGTGTGGTGGTGGATCTCTGCAAGCTAAAATGATGTTTGCGCCCCAAGTCGCGAACTGCAGTGCGGCCTCTTTGCCAATTCCGTTATTGCCACCTACATTGTATGAGCAAAAGGGCGCATTGCAGTAGAGTCAAGACTTACCTGTAATGATCACCCAATGACCACTAAGATCTTTGCCAGGCACGTAAGTGGGAGCAAGGGTTGTCCACCACGTTGCACCTTTCATAGACTGAGCATCACACCATTTTTTGGTAGGCAACTCAAAGGAGAGAGGAGCGTCATACGGGATGGTATTGAGATCGATGTCTCCTGAAGACGAGGACTTGTTTGTCGACGACATGGCGAGATTGGTCACCTTGGAAGTGCTAGTATCAGATTCGAAGACGACACAGGATGCTGTGCGAATGTCTTAGGAATATCGAAAGGGCAATATTTCTTTTGGCTTCAGAATACTGTTAGACGCAGTCACGCAGAGAAGAGAGTGTTTGACAAAGCAGTGATGATGAAGACGGGACTGAGACTAGAGCACCATATATACCATTATATCAAAGCTGATCGACGCAACGTTTGTCGTCCTGATGCCTCGGTATCCCTATAAACCACCCAATACCACCCGCTAATGTCAGTTGGTGGTTACCGCAAACGGCCTTTGCAATACCTGGCTACGAATCGAGCTGGGAAATGACAACCTGGAAGGCAGGTTCTGATTAATTTGGCTGGAAGCTGAAGCTCGTTATCAAAGTTGAGGCTAAAGTGGCAAGATCATGCCAAGATGCAGGTCTTAGGGTTATTTTAGGACGTCGTCACTCTCAACAACGTCAAGCGTCTATCGCCAGCAACATCCAAGCACATCTATCTAGCCACGACCACGAAACCTGCGGTATTTCACCAACGATATTCGGCCTTCGATAACATTTCCTACTCGTACACTACCTGCATACACTCGTAACCTCGACACACGACTTCAGATATGGCGCAACAGCAGCGATTGGGTCCAGGTGGCAGGCCAGGTGGTGCACGATTCGCCCAGTTCAAGCTTGTACTATTAGGTTCGTCATTTCGCGCGGTATGAGGGAATTGAACAAGAAAGACTAACACTGTTTATAGGAGAATCTGCCGTTGGAAAGGTGTGTAAGAGGAACAGCTAATTACCCCAACTCAAGACTGATTATGCCAATCTATAGAGTTCACTTGTCCTCAGATTTGTCAAGGTTAGCTATATTACATCCTGTCGCAATCGGCAGACGACTTACATATGATGATGTATAGGATCAATTCGATGATTACAGAGAATCTACAATCGGCGCAGCTTTCCTTACGCAAACCATCAGCCTCGACGAGAACACAACAGTCAAGTTCGAAATCTGGGATACCGCTGGTCAAGAACGATACAAGTCACTCGCACCGATGTACTACAGAAATGCAAACTGCGCCGTGGTAGTTTATGATATTACACAAGCCGTACGTATTGCAGTGACAGAGGAACATCTTAAAGACCGTGACTGACCTTGTATAGTCCTCACTCGACAAGGCAAAATCGTGGGTGAAAGAGCTTCAACGACAAGCCAACGAGAACATCATCATCGCACTAGCAGGAAACAAGCTCGATCTGGTGACAGAAGAGCCCGACAAGCGTGCTGTACCTGTAGCAGACGCAGAACAATACGCAAAAGAAGCCAACCTACTATTTTTCGAGACATCAGCGAAGACGGCCGAGAATGTGAAAGAGTTATTTCTAGCTATCGCCAAGAAGCTTCCTCTGGATCAAGCTGGGCCACGAGGACTTCGCCAGGGACCAAGACCAGGTCTTGATATCAGGCCAGAGGCTAGTAATACACAGGGCGCTGGAGGCTGTGCCTGTTAGCTAGGAGAAGAACATTCATGTCGTATGATAGGCGTTTTCGGTCTCGGGCAATATTCAGGCAGGGCAGATGTATGGCGTTGAGCTTGGGGATCCTTGTGGTAAACTTATAAGACGACTTTGAGCGTGCGAACGAAAGGGTGGGTGGCTCATTCCCGAAGAGCGTGCTTGAAGAACAACTGGTGGTGTGAAGTGTAAGGCGCGCGTGGAAGGGTAATGCGGCACTGTCAACTCTACAACAGGCAAGACGCTTCTAGTACTTGCAGCAAAGCACGTCATGTTGTATTCCAAGACTTCAATCCAGCGATACGTAGAAGTATGACTTTCTTGTATAGTCTATATCTGTCACATGCCTGCTTAGACCTGCCAAACCCCACTACTGCGAGATGGACGTTGATCTTGCATCTACACTTCCAAGCCACATCCTGAACAAGCAATTCGTCTCTATCTCATCTGCTCCTCCCACCGCCATCCAGCTCATAGACGGAGAAATTGATCTTAAGACTCGAAAAAGTTCCAAGAGATCCAGGACCGTACTCACACCACTCAAAGCACCTCGCCACCAAGCATCCAACCGTACACAACCACCCATCATGTCTCGACAAGCGCCCATGCCCTCCACCGTCGAGGGTGCTGAGCCCATGCCCTCTTCGTTCGACGATGATATGTATGTGGTGATTTCCAAACCCCACCCCACCCAACATTCAAGTCTCCTCAATTCTCCATCACCAAAGCTAACACAAACCCGCTCCCTCTCCACAGCGACTTCTGGGACGAATCCCGCTCCGCCAAACTCTTCCGCAAGCTCCGTCAAGAACCGCTCGTCCCCCTTGGCCTCGGCCTGACCTGCTGGGCTCTCTTCAACGCCACCCGCTCCATCCGCAAAGGCGACAAGGAATCCACAAACCGATGGTTCCGCGCACGTGTCTATGCGCAAGGCTTCACGCTGCTGTGCGTGTGCGCCGGCGCGGTGTATTGGCGAGAGGATCGTGAGAAGCGGAAGACGTATCGCGGGTTGGTGGATGAGAAGAGGGCGAGGGAGAAGAAGGAGGCGTGGATTAGGGAGTTGGAGATTAGAGAGATGGAGGATGAGAGGGAGAGGGTCAGGAGGAGGGAGAGGAGACGGAGGGCGGGGTTGAATACGGCTGAGTTGGAGGAGGAGGATGCGAGGATCATGGCTGTGGAGGGTGCGAGGGATGTTGCTGGTGCGACTGTAGGGGGTGGGTCGAATTTGAATTCGAGTCCGATGGAGATGGAGCGATTGGGGGAGTTGATTGGTGGGAAGGGGATATTAGGGCAGGCGATGGGACTGTGGTGGTCGTCGAAAGATTGAGATAGTACGAGTGGCTTTGTGCAGCAAATATCTGGTCTCATCATATTATTGGACCAGTGTAACCTGTATGAATATAATCGCGCATAGCTTGAGTTTTACAATAGGTGTACCTCAAAGTGATCTAATGCTAGATGGACAAACGTACAAGATCAAGTCGTTGCACGTCACTTTCAGCTAATCCAAACACGCGATCCTTTTAAGTCGTAACAATCACTTTCATATCGAAGGCCTTATATTACCCCGTGCCTAAGCCTTGTCACACCTGGACCTATTATCAAGTAGCTGGTAATCAATCTGAAATCAGAGACCTTCCTGTTTTGATATGGCCCGCAGGTTTTAGCCTGTCCTGCTTGGTCACGGCCAAAGAGCAGAGAAAGTGGAGGCAGAGTAGTACATGTTTTGGACATATCTGAAGCGCGTTTTCTGATTCCACAAAAGGCCAAAGCTTCGCTAGTCGGAGCTGTCCATCTGTCCATCCTTTCAATTGTCCAGACATGTATGGTTTCGAGATACGTGTTCGAGACACAAATTCAAGCTGACTACCTTGGTGCACATCAATCTCAGGCCCCGCTGCTTACTATGAGAGCACAAGGACAAGCTACAAAGATCGAAACTTGAAGACGAAAGCAAAAAGTTCGCTCAGCTGACAGATATGCAGAATCAATCATTCGTGAAAAATGTATAGTCGTAAGCTCTATCATCGTGAAACATGCCTCTGTGCATCAACATCAACATCTCTTCTCCCCATAACCTCCTCGTCACTCTCCGACACTGGACCTTGTGCCAATTCCATCGATCCAGTCGATTCCGAAGACTCAGGCTCTTTCTCGACCAAGGTCGTGTGATTTGGGGTATGGAGACCAAGTTCGTCATCACCGTCTGCAGCCTTGGCGTGCTGAGCAATCACGTACTTCTTTGATATCTGTGGAAAGAAGATTGCAGGGTGGAAGATTGTCATAAGGATGACAGCAAGGCAACACATAGCGCCCTAGTGGAGAAGGTCAGTCAGTGGTATGTTTCAGCTTTTTAACTTCCAGAACCGGTAAGACTGAGACTTACATCCAAAACCATGAATTCCGTTTCCTTCTTCATCAAAGGACTGCCCCATCCGCCTTCCTATTGATAATGTCAGCATGTGGATGTATAACAGCTGAAAGGGGTAAGAATAACACACCATCTCCGCAACTCTATAGACACATCGTATGTAGATAAAAACGAATGCGAGGGCTGTGGCAACAATATACTTCTTCAACTTATCCTGTCCTTCAAGCGGATTAACCCCTTCTTTCCTCGCCGCCGCCCACACTCTAACCGCATAGTCAACAGCCAGGGCACCACAAATAGTCATCGTCGCAATCTGAAAACTAATCCCCGCCACAATCATCTTATCACCAATCAGCACCAACGTCTCCGTCTCCGCCGCCGCAGCGCCTCCACCCCCCGCCTGCAACAGAATCGAGAAGACATCGCACCCGATGAAAATCGGCGGGTACCAGTTCGGCTTAATCCTACTCTTCTGCGGATCCACATGCAGCACCAAATGCTTCAAACTGAGATAAATCCCTGCTGCCAAAAAGCTTGGAGCTAGGACGAGACAGCAGATTTGTATTTTGAAACTGGCGCCGAAGGGGTTTGAATGCATCATTATGCGGCCGATATAGCCGAGCCCTTCGCCGAAACAGCCGATTACGAGGGCGATGGTGAAGGAGCGCAGGTGGGCGCGGATGCCGAAGTAGAGTTGGATGAGAGTGCAGAGGAAGAAGATGGCGCTGAAGAGGGCGTTGGCGGGGATGTTGGGGAGGTAGCCGTAGACTGTTTGTGAAAGGGGACATTGAGGCGAGAGTGAGTCGCATTGGTGGTGTTTCGACATTGTCTGGGAGGTTGTTCGTCCAAGTAAGAAGTTGGTTGGAGGGAAGTAGAGCCGTTACCAGGAGTGAACACTGTTCAGGAGCGATATATACCCTTTTTCAGCTACCTGTAAAAGTAAGAGACAGAGGCTTCTAATGCCGAATAAAAACGAAGGAACACCACACAAATTATACGACAAGTAATAAGTGTTGGGGGGCACGCAGCAGTCGTAATATATATACACTTAGTGATCTCGCTTACATCGTACGGATGGAAGTCTATCCTGCACGTTTCACACGGGACGATCTAGCCAAGCTTTTATTATGCAAGGGCTCGTTTATAAGCGAGTTTCTTTTGGGAAGGTCAATATCGAGAAGCGCTGTGATTATAATTTGGTGTTAGCTCTGATAGAAACTATTCAAGGTGTAGTGTAGTGATGAGTTCCGCCGCGGATGTGAACAAGATAGGGAGAAGAGATTGATATCGGCAGAAGCTCAATTAATGTATACAAAGAGTGCTCTACGTCTGTCTAATGCCAAATGCCAATCTCTCAACTTGAACACACCCACATGCACACACCCACACACACCACACACACACACATCATTCATTCCAGTCCAATCCATCTCTCAAAGCTTCATCCCTAGAACCTTGTGCACCCTCATCGCCTGCCTCATGCTCAAATCCTCCATAATCTCCAAACTTCCACCGGGGATTCTACAATATCAACGCATTAGCATTCATGTCCCATCATATCCCTACCGCTTTCCCTCACCCCTTCCCGTCCCGAGAAAGCACGAAAAACAAATACAAAACACAAACTTACGCATAAGCCCTAACATCCCTATACAACCTCTCAATCTTACTTCCCTGTCCACCGCGACTATAGCTCAATCCGCCAAAGATCTGACTAGCCTCTCTCGCACAGAATTCAAACGTCGTAGTTGCCTGGGCTTTGAGACCGGCGACGGCACCACCTAATTTGAGCATGGCTTCTGTGTCGTCCATTTCTTGGGCTTGGTAGATGATGTTTTCGAGCCAGTTGTAGGACGCTTCGATTTGGCGAGCCATCTGTGCTAGTTTCATGCGGATAACGGGGTGTTCATATAACTTCTTTCCAAATGTCTGTAGATATCAAGATTAGCAGAGCGACACCCATCTCGTCTCAGCACGAAACCACTAACCTCTCTCTTATTCGAATACTTGACGCTCTCCTCATAGCACACCCTCGCGAATCTGACGGCTTGAATGATGATGCCGATGCGTTCGTGGTTGAAGTTGGTCATCAGGACACGGAAGCCCTTGTTCTCTTTACCAATGAGGTTTTCCACGGGCACTTTGACGTCTTCGAAGGTAACGTATGTAGTGCCTGAGCTGTGGACACCTTGACAGTCCATACGGCGGGTGGAGACGCCGCCCATGGAGCGTTCGATGAGGAGGACGGAGACGCCGTCGCTTCCTGGACCGCCTGTTCGGACGGCTGTGGTGAAGTAGTCACACCTGGAAGAGTTAGTTTGTGAGATAAGATCTTCGAGTTCTGCTTTAAAGGCAATGTATGTACTCACCAGATACCGTTCGTGATCCATTTCTATGAAGGTGATGTTAGCATGATTCCCGATGAACGAGTGCAGATGAATGAATACATACCTTCTCACCATTGACAATGTAATGCTTTCCATCTTCTGTCAACTTGGCTTCACAAGATAGCCCAGCAACATCAGATCCAGCATCCGGTTCCGTAATGGCAAGACAGATTCTCTTATTGCCGGCCAGGATATCGGGCACGATCCTGTTGACCAATTCCTTCTTACCATGCTTGATCAAAGGTGGACAGCCGATTCCGAAGCCACCCAAAATATTCCAAACAAAACCGCCACTGCCGGCACGAGCTAGTTCGTCTGTGACGATGAGTTCGTGGAAGTGATCCCTATATTGGTAGCATAATCAGGCTGATAATCCTTGAAAGAAGTTGGTTGTAAGGAGAACGAACCATTTATCAACAGGTACGCACTTGGGCGTGGTCTTCACAAGGTGCTTGAGATCGGAATAATGGACACCTAGTCTGGTTTCCCCCAGCATGTCAGTGCTTTCATCCATCAACCTTCGATGTCATGAATACTTAGAATACTTACAATCCTGCGAGATATCCCTTTTCGCCAACAGCTTTATAGATTTTGGCTGGGACCTCTTTTGCGGCTTCCCATTCGTCGATGTTAGGCAACACTTCCGCTTCCATCCACTCGCGGATCTCGTTTCGGAGCGCGGCGTGAGTGTCGTTGTAGTATGGTGAGCGGTACTAATCGTACTAACGTCAACAAACGAGATACTCTACAGGGTTAAAAAGAACTCACAGTCTGATACCAAGAGGGATCGGCATACTGAAGTCTGGTTAGTATGAAAGCAATGCACCCGTTTTGTCTTCGTGCTTACAGGAATCATATCTCCAAACTGCTCCGACGCCTCCTTGTGCTCCACAGCAGCTGGACCAGGTTCCGGCGCTACAGTACCAGGCACAGCTTCCGGCTCAAGCACTCTCGGAACCTCTCTCTCATTGTGTTCAGCCTCCTTCTTGAGCTTTGGCGTCAATTCGGGTGTCTTTGGTGGCGTAGGAGGTGCTTGTTCCTCTTTCTTGGCTTGTGGTTTGGAGTCGAGTGAGCCGATCTGAAGTTTGGGTTTGTACTTCTTTAGGATGCCTTCGTTGTGGTATTTCGTGGAGGAGGGTAGCGTTTGAGTTGTAGAGTGGTAGTGTATCTGCTGCTTACCCAGAACTGCTTTGAGGCGTCTTTGCCGCCAACGCGGGTGAGGATTTTGGCGCCACCGGGATGTTCGTCTTTGAATGCAGTAAGATCGTATACATCACCGTCGACGATGATCCAGAGATCATCAGCTTTCTTATGGGATGCTACGTCCGCGGCGGAGAATGTCTTTGACATTGTAATTCACTGAGAAATGGAATGAATGGGGAAGCAGAGGTGGCTGGAAAAGCGTATAGGTTATCGTCAGGCGATATTGATGCGTTCTTGGAAGACAGTGCTATAAGACGTCTGCTGTATGATGGTATTTCTCCTGAATAGGATGTAGAATGTAGAGACAGAAGAAGTTGGCAATTGCATCGAGAGCAGCCGAGCATATACATCACATGACAGACTGAAGAGCCTCGGCATCATATACTGCTACTTTGGGCTCACCGTTTGAAGATCATGGGACAAGCGTTTCCCATGTGGTCAGCCTTGTGTCTGATCTTGTTTCAAGCTTGTTTTAAGTTGCTGCTGAGTTTCATCTCAGTCCCGCCTAAACCAAGTACTCATCCTTTGCAACAATGAGGTCGTAGCAACGACCACAAAACACCCCTATTCCCCCCACCATATCTAATGAACATGTCGCATCAACAACATGTCTCTAACACTCAAAATCTCCTCTCTGGTAATCCGCACAGCCGCGAAACCCATCGGCAACTACATGAAACGCCAAGCTCGCGAACATGACACCTTCCGAGGTTACTGCATCACCTTCGCCCAAAACCTGCACAAACTAGACATGCGACTTCGTCTCGGGCTGTTGCAAGACCCCGCGGCAATCGACCGCCAAATCGCTCGCGAAGCCGCTGAAGCAGAAGCTCGACGCAAAGCCACCTCGAGCGCACCCACCGTTCTAACGGAAGAGGCAACACGCGCCGCTGCCAATCTCACCACCGAAGAACGCAAGAAAATCGAGGAGAAGGTCAAGAATGAGGAAAAGGCGAAGACATATCGACGGATACGGCCGCTGAGCGAAGCCAAGGCAATCGATAGCGGTGCGAATTTCATCTCCGAAGCGTTTCTGTTTTGTGTGGCGGGCGGATTGATTGTGTTTGAGACGTGGAGGAGTAGGCGGAAAGAGGCGACAAGACAGAGGGGTGTTGAGGAGAGATTGAAGGATTTGGAGCAGGAGGTTGAAGGGCTGGAGGGGGAGAGGGATCAGTATAGAGAGCTGGTGGAGGATTTCAGGGAGGCGCTGCAGAAGCTGAAGGAGCAGGCGGGCACGGATCGGAAGAGTGTGTCTGAATTGGAGGAGAAGATAAAACAGGGCGAAGAGGAGCTTGAAGAGACGGAGAGGGAGTTGGCGAAGAGGGAAGCAGAAAAGGTCGCGAACAAAGAGAAGAATCAGCAGCGTCCGGAAGATCCTGCGTACAGTATGAAGCAAGGAGACGAATCGAAAGAGCCGGCAGATCAGACACCACCACAATAGCCTGGATGAGAAGTGCGCTGGGTCGATTCGACATTCAACCAAACCATGAAAGGGACCTCAAAGAAGTCATGAAGCGCGAGAAGACACACAGAGCACAACACATGAAGAAGACTCCGAAAGCTGGTATACCACAAAACTCCACAACAGTCGTCCTCAAGTGTCAATGCTCAGAAAACCTGAATCCAATCGATGCAATATTGTATAACATCAACACTCTGCTCAAATCAAACGAACTCACATATAGTGAATTTAAACAAAGAATAGACATCTCCCATATGGAAAAAACATTTCCAAATCTCCAAATTTTGCTAAATGAAACTGACTACCTTAGCGCACGTCAATGTCAACGTCAGCTCTTCTTTCTTCTCCTTCGAAAAGCACTCCTTCCTTTCAAGTGGCCCCATCCTACGCACTGTGAACCACAAGGATCTACGCCGAGGTGGGATGAACGATGTGAGCATGTGTGTTTGATTGAAAGATTGGCATTTGGCATCTGGTTATACAGACGTAGAGCACTCATTGCGCCACACTAATCAAGCTCGTTTTGCCAACATAGACCCATCCTGCTCACATTGCTTCAAGGCATACATAGCTCAGAATATTGGCTGGCTGCTTTGAAACACATGCCTAAGTGACGGAGTGATGTTGAGTCCTTTTTCAGCCACGACACGAGAAGCTGATTGATATATGCCTCCCAGACAGATCTGTTATTTGTATCCTACCCTCGGGGCTTGGTGGTGATGACAGTGCTGTTGACGGCTTTGTATGAAGGACGATAGACTTGCACGTTACGTCTAATATCTGGTGCTGTTTTGTCATTAACGTGGTCCTACAGGTCGCTCAATCTTCCACATAAGCTTTGGAAAGAACCTGACGTCCAATCTGCGAAGTTGTGCCGTCTCTAGAGACGTTCTAGATGTACCAACAACTATGCACAAATCTGGTGGAGTGGAAGAGAGCGTCTTCATGCTTCGTCCTCTCCGACAACCAAACCAAATCGTTGAGAGTGCAAGACTGTCATCACCAGATCACCATCGGTCGTCCTACAATTTGGGCATCATTTGCTGAAGCTGATTGCTTGCTCACAGTCGATTGTGGATCCTGCATGCTGTTGAGCTTTCTTTCATCGTTGTCTAAGCGCTTCTAAACAGTTTCAATAGGTGCCTCGATCAGTGCGTGCGCTAATGCTGTTGTGGAGGAAGAGCGACTGTGTACCTGATAGGAATTGTTCGCTGGAGTGGCGGGGAGAGTGTGTTAGTTCATGGTGCAAGCGTGATGGGGAGGTGATGTTGGAAAAAGACGGATGGCAGGAGAGGAAGAGAGGTGGTGGAAAAGGGTAAGAGGGTGATAAGGTGAAAGCAAAGGTGAGAGGAAGGATGAAAGGAGATGCCAAAACTTACAAACTCAATGTGATGAAGCCGTCGCGATCTTCGTCGTATTTCTTGAAGACGTCCGTCTGTACAGGGAGGGAGAAAGAATGTTAGCTGCTTCTGCTTTGTTCTGACAACGACTATTGGCCTACTCCTCTTGATGCTGCAATTGAAACACAAACATACCATCCTCTTCAAACTAATACACGCCTGCACAAACATATCAAAACTCAACACCCTCCTTCCTCTCACATCATATGCCTCAAACAGCTCTCCCACATAAGCCGGACTCAATCTGTATCCAAAAGCTGTGAGGGCGGAAGAGAATTCGGATAGCGAGATTGTGCCAGAGTGGTCAATGTCGAAGCGGTCGAAGAGGTGGCGCCATGATGTCAGGAATGACCAGAGGGCGCTATAGGGAGGGACGTTAGCTCTGGACACTGGTGTTCTGGAAGAGGACACTGTGAGAGAGGATGGGGGGGGTAAAGAAGAAAGTCGTACCAGAATTCGTCAAAGGAGATGGTGCCTGAGTGGTCAAAGTCGAACATTCTGTAGAGAGAGGATCAGTAATTGGATCCACTACGTCTTCGTGGTGTAGCGAAGTGACAAAGCTCCTAGGCCTTCTGTCTCTTGATATGCTGTAGCAACATACCTAATCATCATTTTGACCGTATGCGGGTCCTGTTCGAAAATCGTAGATTAGTGAATTATTGTTCGGCAGCTGGATCAAGGCAAGACACTCACAAAACTGGTATAATCACCATTTACTAAAGCAGTGCCCAGCTCGTGTTCCGACAGTGCTCCTGAATCTACGCCGCGATATAGTTAGCAAGTATATCCCCCAAAAGACCTATACCTCATCCTTTCAACGACCCACTCTTCCTGCATCGGACGAACCCTCCTCTTACGAAAGACAGAACACAAGAACAGCATGGAAATACTTACTATCCTTGTCAACAGCTCTGAACATGGGCCACAGCGCATCTCTTTCCGCCGTCTGAGGACCTGGAGGGGGAGCCGACCACGAAGCACTCGAGTTGCGATCTGGTCGCGCTGCTGATTGTCCGCCTGCTGAACTCATCCTGTCTCTGTCTCTATCCCTATCTCGATCCCTTTCTCGGTCTCTGTCGTCGTACCTATCAGCATATCTGCCAGTACTCGAGCTATAGCTTCCTGTCCTTCCCACGTCACCATCTCTTCTCCTTTCAGCATAACTATCTCGTTGTTGTCCTTGTCCTTGGCCTCCAGATACCACTCGCGATCGATCGGGATATGTGTACGTAGTGCTGCTAGTGCGACTCGGATTACCAGGTTGTTGTTGCGAGAGACGCGGGGAACTGGGTTGGACAGTACGATAGCGGTCTCTTTCTCTTTCCCTGTCCCTGTCTCTTTCCCTGTCTCTGTCTCTCTCCTTGTCTCTGTCTCTCTCCCTGTCTCTGTCTCTGTCTCTATCTCTGTCCATACCAGCAGACGAACCCGATCCAGACGGCTTAGGTGGCGGTGGTCTCGAAGCGTACGGGTCGGGAATGCGAGGCGATGTGAGAAGGGCAGCAGCTTGGTCTGGTTCTATATTGCTATTTCCTTGTGAGCAGAGTTTCCCTCAACGTGCAGAGACTATTGGGCGCGAAGGTAAAGTGTAGCTTACGCGGGAAGGGCATCAGGATTGTATCGGCGGCCTGTGTAACTCATGATGGAGTGGAGGTCTTGTGCGACTCTGCTTTGAATTTGAATGGTCGTGTTGCAGATACAGTAGGCGTGATGTGTAGTGGATACGGGATGACTGCTGCGATGGATGGATCAAGTATGAATGGGCGACAGAAGAGCGGTGGAATGCGCGCAGGTTGTTGGAGGATTTAAATGATTTGAATGCGACAAAGACGCGCCTTTGCTGACACACAGATGAAACAATGGCGGGGTACTGGTGAGTGGAGCAAGTAAGTGATTACACTGGATGACAAATTGCGAAGACTACAATAAGGATTTCAAAACTCTCTTCGCATACAGTACAGCGTCATCCCATCAACCTCGTTTCATTCAGCCTCGAAAACAGAGACTACTAAACTAGACTCGGTACTATGAGAGCATCACTTTGTTACATGTGGACTAAATCCCTCGATCCTGAAGTACTGAAGTATGCCTGAACTTGGACAGCCATTAGAGTTCCATCCATTATGCTATCACCCTTACCGGCTACACTTTGAGCTTTTGTACCCTCAAAATCCCTGTATGCTATCATAAATCGTAACCAGTTTCTGTAATGAAGAAAAGGAATCATGTTTTCGTCTTTCCAAATGCCAATTCATACTACGATTAGGCCTGATATCCACATCCTACTCCCTCTTTACAGAAGCATCGGACGTCTTCCTTTCTTCCTCTCTCCAACTCGGTCCTTGACTAGTCGTTGGCGTAGGCTGGTACGTTGCAGGGGAAATCAAGGTCCCGTAACCTGATCCCCATTCCCCGGCATAGAATTGTGAAGGAGAAGATAACAGATCGCCTGCCATGAATCGTGATGGTAAAGCAGAAAGTGGCGTTTCATTTTCGCGAGAGGGATATGTTTGCGTTATATTGTTTCCAAGCATTTGATTGGCAGGTGGAGGAGGTCTCGCGAATGGATTCTTTGGCCCCGTTGCTCCTGCACTGAGAATTCCTCCAGCCGACGTAGGAGATTTGACGCTAGGTGAAGGTGGTGGTAATACCAAGCTGCTCGAATCGCCACGCGCACGAGTATAGTTACTTCGATTACCTGCTCCAGCGGTGACGCTACCAGATCCTGAACCTTGACCTGAAGTTTCCTCTGGCGATTCTGTCAAGCCGGCTTGCTGCTGAGGGCTCGGTTCTGGCTGTTCACCAGGAATTTGAACTGTCAAACGGGGTCGTTTTAGATCATTTTGAAGGCTATCATTTCTCATGTGACCACCAGATCCTGTAACACCGGATACGGAAACTGTCCTCGTACCGGGACCGCCTTGTGTTGAGATTTGAGGTTGTAACATGCCGTACTCGCGAGTGCGCATGGCACTACCAACGTCAATAGACTGAGATCTTGGGCCAAGGTCTTGCCGAACGTGCAAGTAAGTACCTGCAGGACCTTGCATATATTGAGTTGGCCATTGCTGTGTTAGTGCCAGGCGGGTATCGTCGACTGGTGTAAAGCTATTTTGAGCCGTCCGCTTGTGACCTACAATCTTCTGCTCAGGTTGTGGCGGACTTTGGAAAGGTCGGTGAGGTCTTTGAGGCGGTGCCATCATCTGTTGTTGTAAGTCTTCCGCATCCGGATCTACCTGCATCGCAAAAGCTGGTGGTAGTGACTGTCTTCGTTGCTGCTCTTCAGCTTCGAGGTACATTTGTTGGAATTGTCCGTGAAGTGGGACAGGATTCGAGTAGTGCCCAGGATGTTGTTGTATCTGTTGATGTTGCTGCTGCTGCATTTGTGCTTGATGTGCTTGATGTTGCTGATACATTTGCATCTGCGCATGTTGTTGGGAAGAGATCTGATTATACGGCGCATACTGTGGCGCATAGCCGTACTGCATATTCATGGGTTGTTGCTGAGCTTGCGGATGTGGGTGATCTTGAGGGACGAGATTCGAGCTTGTTCTTCGCACATGCATTCCAACTCTTGATCCAGGTCTCGATCCAGACTGCGACACAGACAAACGAGGTTGAAACATATTCTGCTGCATTGGTGGCGATGCTGAAGGTGACTGAGCGTGTTGTATCTGACCGAATTGCGCTTGAGCAGGGAATGCTTGGGCTGGTCCGCCATGCATTGGAGGAGAGATTTCTTCAGGACCAGGAGAACCCATTACATCCTCCGACTCATCCTCATCGTTTCCTGCATTCTTGTCCGAGTAGTCATTCGGTCCTTTGTGTTCGTGCGCCTTAGGGTACTGATAAGTTTGTCAGCTGCCGCTTTAAGGTATGGTGGTTTACAAGGCAAACAAACGCATTGATGTCTTCCGATGAATTCGTGAATGTTGCCGGAAGAGTACTCGTAGAGCTTTTTGTTTTGGCCAAAGATGATGACTGCCACATCCACCTGGCATAGTACTGACAGCTCGTGAGCTTTTTTAAATAGACCACCTTTGCGCTTGACGAAAGTACTGAAACAAAATGTCAGCGAAACGGCGCAAGCAGAACATGATGACTATGATGCAAGTAGTGCGAAAAATGCGTACACTGAGCGATTTCTTTCATCCGGGATGGGTTTGATCTCAATCTTGCGCCTTCCCATCTTCTGTGTGTAAGAGCTGTATAAGCGACTGGCGCTGCTGAAGGATGAAGCTGGGCTGGAAGATGCGTTGCAGGCGATGTCTGTGATGTGATGGCAAAGATTGAGGATGAACAAACGCAAGCGCGCTGTGCTGGAGAAAGCGAATGAACTTGTGGGGTCTGATGACGAGGTTCAAGGGAGCAGCTCCGACAGCCGATATCAGTCTCGACTTGCGTTGTAGTGGTGAAGCGAGCGTTACAGTTGTAGGATTGTAGAGTGGCGATGTAGGTGGTACAGAGCTAGTAGTAGAAGTGGCGGTGTACAGCAGGACGACAAGGAATATATCTTGTTTCAGGTTTGAGCTTGCTCTTGGAAATCGTCGAGCTTGGACCTTCTGTATTCTGTATTACTTAGTCAGGCTGTGCGCGTGTCTATTTATAGTCGAGCGAACTTGTCCATCTCTTTAACCTAAATCTCCCTCACACTCACAAAGCAAAGCACAATAGTCTCTCGTCCTCTACGACAACAGTGCCGCTGTTCCGTCTACAGTTCCAAGCTATGACTCCACAGCAAATTGTCCAATAGGCGCTGGTATTCTTCACCAGAATAGAAAGTACATCAGGCTACACTAGTCTTCCAGACTTACACGTCGCTATTTTGAAACATCTGTTATGCATACTTGGGACCTGATCGTCTGGTATACCTGAAACCCGTTCTTTTGACGAGAACGTGTTTTGGCTCGCCTAGACCGACGGCGACATCGACGTGGTCCGCTACCGTCGCATCAAGTAAAGTTTGCACTGCTCTAGAGCCGACGACCAAGATCGGAATCAAAATATAAGGTAAGCATATTCTGTTTCAGGATAAAGCGAACTGCTCCATTGACACGCTAATTAATGCTTATCTTGCAGAAGATCAGCCAACTCTATAAATACAGTATGCCAAGCTTATACTTGGAAGATCCCATGTGCACTGAACAATTCGGCACTTAAGCCCATCATAGTATCTGACCTCGTGCTCGTGTACCCATCATGGTGGAGGATATGTTTTCGCCTATTCCTTTTGAGCATCATGACCCCAATTCTGGCCTTGTTATCAGTAATGTTCTCAAACATGCTCGCTGTAACTGACCTTGAGAGACTTGTAGCTTTTTGAGTTGCTATCCTGCTTCGCCTTTTCTTCTTGTGCAAGATGTCGTTTGCAGTACGCGACTACCTATACACTCGTCCATGTTAAACTAGATTCATATTTATGCATTTTGTAACGTGATAATTGGGATTGATGTGCTGTACCTTCCGCATGTGGGCAATATCTTCCTCATCATAAGCTTCCGGATCTTTGTCTGGGTTGCTCTCTAGGATCTTGATAATCTTGCGACCACTCTCATGACCAATGGTTTCTCCTGAACCATCGTCTTTACTCCATCCAGCGCCAGCGCTTTCCTCGCTGCCCAGCCATTCTTTGAGCTCCTCTGCAGTCATATTCACGAGCTCGTTCCATTCGGAAATTACTTCGTCTACCGGCTTGACCATGTTGAGCGCTGATTGAGTGATGTCGATGAGTTGCTGTGCAATGGTGATATTATTTGGTCTGCTCATAGCGACAATACGATGCGCTTTCGATACGTCATGTGGTTTGGACTTGACTCGGCGTCACCGAACGTTGTTTTCATGGACGTTTCAAAAAGACTTCCGACTCTCCACACACAACGCTTTTCTCGCCCATCAAAGAGAGTAAGCCTCCCCTCTCGCTTACGCTTGCTGCGTTCACTGCCATCGCCATGTGTTTTGCACAGCCACGCTGGTGGACTTTTCAGCGACCAATTTGCGGTATAATATTTATACGCGAACTTTCTGTCCAGCTTGATTACCATATAGTGTGGTGTGGTCATTCGTGAGAATAGCTGCACCGCTTGTATCACAGCCCCCTCATGGTAACCCAAAGAATAAACGAAAAAGCATGGCTGTCCAAGTCTGCCCGCGAGCAAGAGGAATACCTTGCGCTACTCTGGACAGATCTTTCCACGCAACGTAATGACGGAAAGATATTGAAAACCCACATCTAGCAGAACAACCACATCCAGCACAACCTACGGTTATTGGGGAATGAGGTCGCGAGAATTTACACTTGTGGAATTTTTCTCACGAGTTGTTTACGGCCTGCTAATTCTCAGTCGTGACGTGCTCCGCGACCCTATTGAGTAGCCATATTCTTGCACCTCACACTCTTTATTCAATAAGGATGGAGAATATTGTTTCACCACGATACCACACTCAAGCACATACGATGTGGAACACAGAAGCTGAAGTAATGTGTAAACCAACAAAGTTGTTTCAGAATTACTGCTCAAAATTGTAATAGGTCGGTCAGAATCGACACATGCGGCAAGCAGGTCTCCATCGCACCTTCCTCAAAGCTGACACTCGGTAATGACGGATAAACCATCCCCTTTCTCACTCAACTTGACGTTTCCAACAACGAATGTTCGTCAAACAATCACCTCACATCATTCTTTGCATCAAGCTCCTACTCAAACGGGCATCAACCTCATCTAAAGCTGATCTCAGCACGGACTAAATATTCGTATACTTACGCAATCATTTCTTTCCTCCCACGCCGAATTCGTCGTCGCGCCCTCCAGTCACCTAGACAAGTGTTCAAGCTTCTAGTTCAAGCCGTAATCTTCACCTTCGATAAGTCCTAGTTGTAAGTTCTCAATCACCTTGTCTTGTCAATCCTTTCACCACAATCTTCTCTCGAGCTGTCCACGTACACTGTCGAGATGAAATTGCTGACCAGCTTACGGCACAATCAGATCGTTCTTAATCAACAGGACAAGCCAATTTCGGTATCAGCACCCCACCCACGTCGAGCAACATGTTCCAGGTCTCAGTCTTGACCATCCTCACCGACCTTCCGATCATCGTTGGTCTATTGTACCTTGCCATGCAAACATACAAGTGGAAGGCCGCTGGGATTATTGGAAAGATAGAGGAGTCAGCCGTGAAGCAGAAGGCCATGGAAGTTATTGAAAAGATAGAGGAGTCAGTCCTGATGGATCGTAGGTCACATCTCAACTCATCTAGCTGTCAAAGGCGAATACACATGTCACAATTCTGGCTGAAAGAACTGGTCTAGCACTTCCCGCACTTCCCCTGTGTCAAGCTCGGCCGGAGGAATGAGACGTCTCCCAATGGTACGATGGTGATTTTGAGCTGACATCTTGGTTCAATAGAGAAAATTGGCGATTTCGAGGCTGCGGACATCGTCAGCAGAGTCATCAAGTCTGACGTGGTTGCTGTCAGTGATGGCATCGTCAGTGCTGGGGATTCGGTCATCAAGAAGGAGAGTGCTTCTTCCAGCAATACCTCAACGTGATAATAATACGACATTCAGAGTGATGGCAAGTCAGCTGAAGAGCATCGGTTGATGAGTTCGTGTCGGGTATCAAGGACCAGTGATGCAGTCTATTGGAGCCCCTAAGCGAGGAACAACGCTCCCTAGCACAACCTATGCCTAACGCAAGAATCAAACCGCGCCGCCCGCATGAAACGTGTCCGGTATTGAAAATCAATAACAACTGCTTAACCTTTTTCCCTTTTAATCTTTGTTTTCCTGTTGTCCTTAGTAAGAATGTGATTTCTGTCTTCTGCGATTGAGCTTCAAGATTGAAAATTATGGTTATCAGATTTTGCTTTGTCAGCATGATCTCGAAATACCAAGACTGCATTTCAAAGCAGGAGGATTTTAGCAGCGGTGATCTTTCCTGGCCATAGCGCTACACAACGTCAAGGCACAGCCGATCAGGAGCTGTCTGACTCCCTCATTGGTTCGCGCTGTTTCAGCGTCTAAGCGCTTCTCGGTAACCAAGAGATCCACGTCTATGCCTTGTTGGGACTCTCACCTTATCTAAGCCAATGGCAAGACCAAACATACTGAGTCCTGTCTCATCTGCATGCATGAGTCCTAAGAGCTCATTGTTACGTGCTTGGGAACGTCTTGGCATGCCCGTGCAGAGAAATGACTATCACGCCTTTGCTGACGAATACACGAGGCACTAGTAGGGAGCTTTACAAAGCACTTAGTTAACCATGTTCTCTATATCTTCGTCAGGTTTCGCGAATACTGCGGACCCGATCTGTAACATAAGCCCGCATTAAGACTGAATACTCGTTCTCCATACCTTTCGTAACCACCAGAGCACAAGAACAACACAAAAATGGTCGCCGACATCATCCGGGACGCCGCTGTTGGCCAACTTGTCCGTTTCTTTACCAAGAAGCGACTCTTACGATATCAGGAAGAAGAGCCCGATTTCCAGGTGCCTGCCTTCTACGACGCCGCCAATGTGATTCCACAGAGTAACGACGTTCTCACGGTCGATCCCGAAAAGCAAGACGATATGTCCTCAGGGTGCAGTTCTGCAACGTGCACTCTCAACGCACTTGATGCCTCAGCACTATCTTCAAAGGCAGAACTTGATACTACGGAACAGCACGATCTGCAACAAACAGTGTCGAAACCTGTCATACCAGAGAAGCTCGATGACGGCACGGTTCTGGTAACGTGGTACACAGAAGACGACCAAAGCAATCCTCAGAATTGGAGCCTTACGAAGAAGAGTGTGGTTACCAGTCTAATCATGCTCTATACGACTGCAGTTTATCTTGGTGGTAGTATATACGCACCAGCATCAGGTGCTGTCATGGAAGCACTTGGCGTATCAGCACCGGTGTCATCACTTGGACTTGCTTTGTACGTTGTAGGCTATGGTATGTTACTGGTGGCATGGTCTTCGAAAGTCCTCAACTGAACTAACACTCTCTTCTGTGCAGGGGTCGGTCCGCTGCTCTGGAGCCCGTTAAGTGAAGTGCCGTCGATCGGTCGAAACCCTATCTACATTGCAACATTTGCCATCTTCACAATACTTGCTATCCCAACATCATTAGTGAACAACATTGGTGGTCTTCTCGTTCTGCGATTTCTGATGGGTTTCTTTGGGTCGCCCGCACTCGCAACAGGAGGTGCTACGCTTAGCGACATGTTCTCAATGGTTAAGATCCCATACCTGTTGTCACTTTGGGCACTCTCCGCATGCCTTGGTCCCGCCATAGGTCCATTGATATCTGGCTTCTCGATCACTGCGAAGAATTGGCATTGGAGTCTGTGGGAGATTCTGTGGCTGGCTGCTCCTACATTCATTGCCATGGCTCTCTTCCTCCCAGAGACAAATGCTGCCACGATCCTCCTCCAGCGAGCACGTCGTCTCCGTGCTCTTGAACCTACCAAGCGCCTTACAGCCCAGTCGGAGATCGACCAAGGTAGCATGACATGGTCTGCCACTGCCTTCGAAGCACTCTATCGTCCTTGGCAATTGAATATACTTGATCCTGCTATTGCATTCACTTCAATCTGTGAGTATACCTCCTACCTCAAGTCCAGATGCCCCATTACTAATATCTACTATTAGATACCGGACTTATGTATACACTCTTCTACTCCTTCTTCGAGGCCTTTCCCCTCACCTACATCGATATATACCACTTCAACCTAGGTGAGATGGGCCTCGCATTCTCCGCCGCCGCTGTTGGCTTCGGCTTGGCAACTGTTGTTTATTGGGCTTACCTCTATTACCACATGGAGGCACGAATCAAGAGGAATGGCATGGTTTCGCCGGAAGAGCGGCTTGTTCCTGCGTTGTTTGCCAGTATACTGATGCCTGTGGGAATGTTCATTTATGGCTGGACATCAAGAGAAGACATTCACTGGATTGTGCCTTCAATTGGCGTTGCCATTGTCACTTTTGGTGTCTTCATTGTTTTTCAGGCAAGTTTCTTCCTGAGGCATATTGATTGTACACGCACTCATTATCCGCAGTGTATCTTCATATACCTCCCCATGACATATCCCAAGGTCGGTAAAGATCACTCTACCTCTGGCGCTCGAGCTGACTCAGTTTTGATAGTATACGGCGAGTCTGTTTGCTGGAAACGATGTCATCAGAAGTTCGTTAGCGGCTGGCGGCATCCTCTGGTCGACGCCGCTGTTCACGAATCTCGGCATTGGTCCTGGTTCCTCTCTACTTGCAGCATTGATGGCTGTCTGTGTTGTGGGGATATGGATCTTATGGGCATATGGTGCGAAGTTGAGATCGAAGAGCAGATTCGCTCACAAATAGAGCAGTTGACTGGAATGCAGGATGGCCTGCATGGTCTGCTTGGTCAGTATAACAGAGTGGAATGGAGGACTTGCAAGAAACTTCGTCACTCTCCACTATACCCTTCCCAATTCCGGAGTTTGAATCCCTCACATCATGCCAATCATATTACACAATGTCCTTAGGTCGAAATCCAATTACAGTGAAACCATCTGCTCGAAGATACCACCCTGCGTCTACTTCCTTGATGGCATTCTCCCAAACCGTGGCGAGATTAGCCTCTTCCATAGCCATTGTGTCGCCTGCTGCAGCCTCCAATTTTGCACATACTAACGGCATGATCTCGAGCACATTCTTCGTCTATGCCTTGCGAAACTCTGACGACCTGTCCGTACCAACATAGTCGGTCACCACATTCTCCAATCCCATAACCCTCATCGCGTTCGCAATAGCTTCATCCTCATCGACCAAACGACCATTGCCAAGCCCACGACGTCCCAGTGTAGCGAGTCGATATAGAACAGGCGCAGTCGGATTATCTGAAGATGCTGGACCTGCTCTCAAGGGGCGTTGCACAGATGCCGTGTTAAACTCGAACCAGACGAGTGCTCCGCCTGGCTTGAGCAGCGGTACTACGTTGCGTACGATGACTGCCCATGTTCCATCTGTCATGACTGAGAGGAGAAGCCTGATATTTACTACGTCAAAATGACGATGCCATTTGCTGTTGGAGGGCTTGAGCGCATCTTGATTCTCGAAGGACATGTTGGGCGGGGGTGTATGGGGGAAGCCTTGGGCAGAATGTCGAAGCCGATGTATGTGGTGTTTGGCGGGAGAGTCTCAGTCAACTGAAACAACCAAGCTCCAGTGCCAGTTGCAACATCGGCGATTACAGCATTCTGAGGAGGCCGCTCAACCACAAGAGGATGGAGTGAGTGACCGACGATCCCTTGCATAAGGCGACTTTGACTCTTCAGTCTGATAGAATATCAGCACAAGCGGTGTGGAGATAGTGCGGCCTTTCTTACCTATCTGTCTCTTTAGACTCATGTCCTAGGTAATACTTGCAAGAATCTTGTGCCATTCATAATCCGTAAGTGTCTGATCAATTGATGCTTGCTTGTCTGCAACTAGAACGGGATAGACAATGCATTATACGCAACAGAGTAAGCGGGAAAGTCATCTGACATCTGCATAAGCACATAAGTAAGCACTAGTGCTGCTGGCATGGGGCCACTTCGGCGATGTCTCAGCTACGTCTCCAACATCTAGCCTTGTCATCATGTATAGGGAACACAATATCATAACTTCGACGGATAGGTGAGAATACGACGGCACAATTAACAAGTGGTCCGACATCGGCGACAGGACGCGACTTCCTCATTTTCCTATTGCCTTCCCATCACGTCTCCATCGACCTTCTGCAGGATGAGAAAGTTGAAGTCTTCATGCTGCCTGAAGCTCATCATCAAGATCTGCCTGAGGCAAGGAACCGCATTCGTACATACACCTGCCACTTTCGACCAAGATCGTCAGTCTAAAGTCAAAGATAAGGGTGGAGGCACATGGTTCCAGTAGCAAGAGTACACCTTGATATCTTGACTGGGCGTCTCAAAGATAAGGTACACGAATGTAGCAAAACGACACTGTTCTACTCATATAACACCCCTTATCCCACCTCCACACCTTCTGTCTCCATCCTTCATATTTCTTCCATCCATATATCGTTGCCAAGATCCAGGATGAAGCTCCTCACCACCTTCTCCTCTCTTCTCCTATCTCTACTCACCGTTCGTGCCAATGCATCCCCGCCTGGCCACTTCCCAGACGAGAGTCCCTGGGCTTTGTGCAAAAGCACATCTCCTTATCCCGACCTCCTCACTGCTTCGCTAGATGAGATATTTACAGGCTTGAACGAGGGTCTCTTCACAGCCGTGGAACTGACCGCAGCATATATTGCTCGTATACAGGAAACTCAGCCGATTCTGCGTGCCATCATCGAAGTAAACCCACATGCGCTTGAGGAAGCTGCTGCTGCCGATGCTGCGCGGAAGACTGGCAGCAATGCTACACTCCTTGGCATCCCAATCATTGTCAAAGACAATATTGCAACAGCTCGTCCGGAGTGTGTACTTTCCTGCTACCGATTGCTTGCACGACTAACACGCGATGTAGTCAGTCATATATGAACACTACAGCTGGAAGTTTCGCCCTAGTTGGTTCGGTCCCACAGAACGACTCGACGATTGTTACCAAGTTGAAGGCAGCTGGTGCAATAATCCTGGCAAAGGCAAACCTTTCACGTACGTTGTTCTATGTCAGGCTTGATCATGTTTCTTGACTGATTCGTCAAGAATGGGCCAACTATCGGTCCACAAACGCCACTTCTGGATGGACATCTCGTGGTGGCCAGTGTACCAGTCCGTACTGGCCATTGGCAGATCCTGGAGGATCAAGCTCCGGCTCTGGGGTCGCAGCAGCGGTTGGCTTAGCAGTCGCCACGCTTGGATCAGAGGTCAGTAGATTCGTGCTATTTGATGGGCTTCTTGGCTGATATATCGTCCTGCAGACATCCGGATCAATCGTAGGTAGCCCCAGACATGTCGTGACGAGAATGACTGATCTAATACATGCAGCTCTCGCCATCATCGAACAACGCACTTTGTGGTTTGAAACCAACAGTAGGTCTAACATCGCGTCATCTCGTCATACCAGTCTCGCAGACGCAGGATACTATTGGCCCAATGGCAAAAGATTGTAAGACAGTTGCAGCGATGTTGAGTGTGATAGCCGGGAAAGATCCTCTGGACAACTACACATCCGCCATTCCATTCGACACGATTCCCGACTACGCTGCATCCTGTACAGCGGATGGGCTGAAAGGTGCTCGAATAGGTAAGCAATAACTGTATAGTCTTGCAAATACATCTGACCTCTATCGCAGGCATTCCCAGCAGCTTCGTACAAAGCTACGCCAGTAACCAGCCAGAAATTCGGGCTTTCAACGCTTCCTTCGCCATCATGGAATCCCTTGGTGCTACCGTCATGCAAAACGCCAACTTTCCCGTCACTCCAATCAGCAACAATTCCGCCATACCAGGCTGGGGCAACTACGGGCAGTCTCAGGTCGTCCTTGGCGTCGACTTTCTCGTTGGCTTCGAGCGCTATACCAGCTTGCTCACCAGCAATCCGCAGAACGTGCATACCGTTCCGGACCTCATCAACTTCACCACAAGCACACCCGCTGAGGACTATCCGGATCGCAACGTCGGAGTGTGGAAGTATGCAGTCGGTTTGAATCTCACTCAGGACTCTGCAGCATACCTTGCCGCGCTGCAAGAAGATCTCTATTTGGGAGGCGAAGGCACGATCCTCGGCGCTCTTGACAAGTACAAGCTTGACGCTTTGATTCTGCCTTCAAACCAGGCGTGGGGTGTTCCTGCTATCGCTGGTAAGCACTTTCAAAAAGAAGAAAACATGACGTAAAAAATTCCGATCTGATACTTGCTCAGGCTATCCTGCCATTTCGGTTCCTCTTGGCTATTACCCCTCCAACACTACCGTTGTTTACAACTCGAGGAAGACGCTAGTAGAGTCTTTCCCGAGATTGCCTTTTGGACTCACCTTCATCGGTCGCCGTTTCAGCGAGGAGAAACTCATTTCTTTGGCCTGTGCGTATGAAGCTGCGACGCAGGTTCGCGCAAGAGGCTCGCAGTATTTTGTGAGTCACGTCTTCTTTGTGTTCTGTGTGAAGCTTATGACTGATTGAACTTTGTGTTTAGGTACCGACTATACAGATTGGTAATATCAAGGATTCGTTGCTGGATACTTGAAATGTGGTTGGGAGGATGAGTGAAAGGATGAAGCAATTGGTGAATGTGTAGAGACCTAAGGAGTTTTATCCCTTCTCCTATTGCAAATATTGACAGATTCTGTAATGTTAATATGTAGTTATGATCGAGTTAATGCATGCAACCCATGTTGGACATTGGTACATCATTGTCTGAGAAGCATTGTACAATCATCGATACCGCACATGTACACGACGATATAGGCAGAGCATCAACAAAGCTTGCGACAGGCATACATTCTACTGTCCTCATTCGTTGGCCATCATTTAAACTTTTGGGCACATCGCCAGCCCGACTACTGTTTGGCTGTGTCGGAGGACCGAGCACCCTATTGATGCATAGGCTGTGGCCATTCTACGCCTTCAGCGTGCGTATTCTGTCTCGTCAAGTCTATTCGACCATTAAGCTCTGCAACCTAGCCTCCGTAGCAATGACCTATAAACTCGTTAGTACGTTAACTAGTCGCGAGGAAAGAGAGTCCACTTACGTCGAGCGCCTGCTTGACCTCCAACACCCTCCTCGCCTCAGCCAACCAATCCCTACTCAATACCTTCGCCCATCCTTGCAGACCATTCACCTCTCTCGTCGCCTCATCCAGCTCTCCTTCTTCCAAGAACGTCTCGGCCCTCGTCAAAATGCTCTCCACATCATTGCCATCACTCAGTCCAGACTTCTTGAACATGACCTTACTCAACAAAAAGCTGGCAGCGTGGCTAGCCGCACCCGCATCTTCGGGTAACAGCGCAGCTTTCCTGACTTCGCCGGCCACACGTCGGAAACGATCGACTAATTGTGCAATTGTTGGCACACCGCGTTGATAAGCTGCAGGGTTGATACTAGCAATAGCGGCGTTGACAACAGGATCATCCGATGCGATCTCCTTTAGTGCGACGAGTTCGTGGAGAAAGGGCTTGGGACGATCTGCGCTGTCAAGAACAGATTTAACGGCGTCGACGGCAACGTTGAGGTGTTGCGTCTTGAGGTTCGAGTCGACGACTTCATTCCATTTCGTAGTCAAGTGCTCGAGCTCGGCGAGGGACGAGGAGATTTCAGTGAGTTTGGATAGACGTCCACCGCGCTCGGTTTCGACCCGCTCGCGGACTTGAGTGGCGAAGAACTCTTTGAGCTTAATCTCTTGTTCGAGGAGGGCGTTGTGCTGATTTTGCTCGGCAACGCGTTGAGCAGCTTCGATGTCGGCGTGGAGTTTGCTCTCGTAAGTTTGAGCAAGTCGTTCGCGCTCGGCTTCATATTCCTTGCGCCATTGTAGTTCTTGATCATCTTGCTCTTGCTTGATGCGCTTGAGGAGCTCCTTGGCACCCTCATCGAATTGAAGCTGGGTATCTCTGATTTTCTTCTCTGCTGCCTGTGCTTCGGCGGTGCGCCATGCTGCCATATCTTTGGCGGCCTTGTGAACGTCAGCCTTAGCTTTCTCAAGGGCAGCAGCGTATTTATCTTGAGCTTTGTCAGCATTGACAACTGTAATCAGATCGTTGAGCATCTTTGTGATTTCTTGTACAACGGGATCCGCAGCATTTTCAATATTGATGTGATCAAGAAGTGGGATAGGTGCAAACACAGGACCTGAAGCCGATGCTGGATTGGTAGATGGAGCGGCTGAAGCTGGTTCTGGTGCAGACTTTCGCGACACAGCTGTCGATTCTATGGGCTTAGCAGGCTCAGCACTTCTGCTAGTGACACCAGATTCCCCAGCTGATGTCTTTGTACCAACTTGTGCACCAGGAGGAGGAACATCTTTCTTTGGTGCAGATGGCTTCGAGCTGGTGCTTGGGACATTCGGCGCCTTGGGTGCAACTGCGCTAGTATGCGGTCCTTTCGCGCTCAAATCAGATCCACTTGGCGTTTCTGAAACACGAGCTGATACTCCGCTTTTGCCCAAAATCTGAACCTTGTTCTCGCCTCTTATTTGTGGATACATCCTGTTAGACTTGCCATCTGGGAAGCGGCGCTTGAACTCCCTCTCCTCGAAGAAGGACACTGCGCTCTCGCCGAGCGGCACGTACTCTGTGAAGAAATCGTGGAAGTTGTCGTTGATTAAGGAGTAGTAGACGGAACCAGCGTAGCCGAAGCCAAGGAGCACGGACAACCAGAAAAAGCGTCTACCCCATGATCTTCGTTTCCGTGGCGGTGGGAGAGGAGCTGCTGGTGTTGGAGATTCGACAGGAGGAGTTGTGTTGGATGTGGTTGAGGTGATTTTTGGAGCGTTCGCGCCAACTTCTTGAGGAGTCGGAGGCGCAAGAGGTATATTGCCTTCCGGAACGACACTAATAGTAGAATCGGGCGCAGCGGCTGTAACGACAATGTCGGGACTGGAAGCTAGAGGTTGTACCGGTGAGGTGGAGGTGATGACTGGTGGCATTGGGATATCATCGTTGGCTAGACGACTTTCGGAGCCTGGGAGGACTGTTTGATCGGCTCTCTTGTTGTCATTTGGGGCAAGGTACCCCTGCGAGCAGTTGTCAGTTATGAAGTATCTGATGGTGCTGAGAAGAGGATCTCACCATGGCACCGCCAAAAGCCCGCACACTCTGCCATTGAGCATGGGACGCTGGGCGAAGGGGTCCACGCACGACGGCGCGACTGCTCGAGATGACGGCACGCAACATCGCGGCCTCTGTGTTTATTTAGTTAGCAAATGCTGGAGATCAGATGGTGTTCAACAATTGGAGCGAGCTGGATGCCATTGGCCTGCTAGCCTTAGGGTTAGTATGCGGATTACCGAACTTTATCCGACATGTGCTGGAAGAGCTCGAATGGGCGGGCAAGCTTTATAGAATTACAATATAGCATGCATTAACACAGAGGAGAATGTGAGGGTAGAGAGAAAGATGTATCAACAAAGGACGGTATGATTGTAGTGCCTGAGAACTTGAAAGAGAAAAGTCGTAATTCATGCATGAGGCAACATCTATGCCTTAACCTCTCAATCCCATCAATGGCAAGCCTGACTCTTTGTAGCACTTCCGTTGCCAAACAGCATGTATCCGAGGAACGCACCAGCAGGCACTGCCAGCATGACCCATCCGTTATATGTCATGAAAAGAAGCCTATGCAGACGTTAGTTCAAGCGTCCTCGGGAGTCTATGAGACCGTCTCACATAATGAAGAACGAGTAGAACACCTGTACAGCATAGAACGCTCCTTTGACTGTCTTGTTCTCCCTATCGTTGCCAGCCCAGCTGCCTGCTTTGGATGTGCCTGATCCCACTAGTAAGCCATCTTCTGCATCTGAGTATGATGAGCCTCAACATAACCCCAAGATTGTGAAGTCTGTTGTATATACGTACTCGAATCGTCTTCCCTTATTCTCTGGGCTTGCTGTGCGGATATAGCAGCAGATTGCGTCTCGTAGCGATTGGCCAGAGAGCGAACAGCTTCATATCCCGCGCAAAGGGCGACAATAGCGATGAGGGAGATGAGCAGGCCAATGAAACTCCGAATATGCCACCATCTGAAAACGATGCAAAGGTTCTTGTAATCCCAGGTGAAGATCATCTGCATCGTCGTGTCAAAGATGTGTTCTTATCATGAAATGCGATCCTGGAGGCTTGGATTGTCACTAACATTCATACTGCACGAATCTTCCATGCCTCCACCCATACCGCCATGACCCATACTGCCGTGATCCATACTTCCGTGGTCCATATATCTGTGATCGATAATTCTTTGTGTTGACGAGCTTGAACCTGATGGCTCTTAGAGCTGTGACTTGCTCTTGTATGCTTTGCTCTTGTATA
>Ga0160427_10000344_pt1 | contig 29117 bp, 32 predicted proteins | sample SolpanmetagenomL_FD_108194 | JGI IMG/M metagenome (GOLD analysis project Ga0160427, IMG submission 108194) | Solar panel surface microbial communities from Lawrence Berkeley National Laboratory, California, USA - L | ecosystem: Engineered > Built environment > Solar panel > Unclassified ...
CCCGGATTGTTGCAGTACCAGAGATAGCCTCACTGAATCGCGAGAAGACAGTCGATCGAAGAACAGCTTCGTGTCGTTTGATTTCTCGAGCGGATGATCGATAGTAGGAAGCTGCAAAGATGAAAGCTACTGCGAGGGGTACTAAAGCAATGACGAAATAATAGAAGTAAACGATAATCAAGACAAATACTGACAAGATCATGACCAAAGTGAAGAAGTACATTCTGATCGCGTCGGTCAAATTGTTGTCCATAACATCAACGTCTTTTGAGAACCGATTGACAATTCGTCCGAGAGGAGTTGTGTCGAAGAAGGACATTGGTGCTCGTAGAGTCTTGTTCATCGCTTTTGACATCATCCGTTTACTGGCTTCCGTACCGCAAACAGTAAGTGTTAACGCGAAAACAAAGGATAGCAATGCTTGAGATATTCCGAATGCTACATATACACCAATCTTGAAAAGTTAGCTCAAGTAGATTTCCAAAGATTCCCAAGTTGACTTACATATGTACCCCTACTAAGGTGATATTTTTCACTCGTCCACCAACTCAGCCAGATGGTACTCATAATGTTTGTTGCTTGGGATAGACACAACATGAAGACGATGAAGGGTGCGACAAGAACAGTTCCGCTTGCTCTGATGTAGGCAACATAGACATTCCATCCAACACTCTTCACAGCCCGCTCTTCAGCTTGCATCAAGCCTGGGCCTTTCTTTCCCGCGGCTGGGTCTTTCTTAATCACCTCTTCCTCCTCAGCACCTTCCACGACTTCCTTCTTCTCTGGTGTTTCTTCGTTTGCAGTTTGAGATAATAGTTGTACAAAGTCTGGGTTGTTCTTCATGAGCTCGTCATATGTGCCTAGCGCCTCAATTCTGCCATTATTCATCCAGATAATTCGATCACATCGATTCAGCACATGGAGTTGGTGAGTTGCCAAGACTCGACATTTGTCCTTCAATAATCCACAAATGGCTTCGTTGAAGATGTGTCGACCGACATGAGCGTCGACGGCACTGAGTGGGTCATCGAGCAAGACGATATCCGTATTGAAGTAGATAGCTCGGGCAATATTGAGTCTTTGCTTTTGACCACCACTAACAGTGATTCCTCGCTCACCAATCTCTGTCTGATCTCCGTTTGGCAACATGTCGAGATCTGGGCGAAGGGCGCAGGCGTCGATGACCTTTTCGTACCATTCCTCATTGTACTCTCTTCCAAATAGAATGTTTTCCTTTAGTGTAGCATTCTGGATCCATGCATATTGAGGGCAGTATGCCATGGAAGCACCCTGAGTAACTTTTCCGGCTGTTTTTCGCATGTCACCTGCGAGAGCGGCTAGAAGTGAAGATTTACCAGAACCAACTGTGCCTACAACAGCAAGCAATTCCTTTCTAGAGATGGCCAGATTGATATCGTCTATATGGAAAGGTGGGCCCTTCTCCTCTTCCTTCTCTGGATCAGCCAAAGATTTTTCTGGATCTGACATCGACTTCCTAGCATCCATTGATTTTCTTCCTTTCTTCTCCTTCTTCTTCATTGTATCTTCCATTTGTGGTTTCCCGGATGTTTCCCATGTAAAGCTAGCCTTGTCAACGACAAAAGCAGCTTCCTGGCTCTTATCGATATCCCTTGCCTCTTCCTCATCGGAGGCAAGAAGGTACTCCTCAATTCGGCCAATACTAACGTAGGCATCGATCGATTGTGCCAGGACAACAGGCAAGAAATTGAGAGGTAGACGAAGAGCGTTGAACAGAGCCAAAGATGAGAAAATATTTGCTGCATTCAGGCCTTTGTGTGTCAAGGAATAACAGACAAACGCCAAAATTGAAGCAAAGGTTGGTAAGGACTATAATCATATCAGTACGAAAGTTTAACGGATCAAAAGGGAATCTGAGCTTACCATTGAAACGGCATTTACAGCACTTCTGACAGCCAACAGAAATTGGATAGCACGAATCTCACGTTTTCGCAATTTGTTGAGATGTTCCAGAAAACTCTGTTCCCAAGCAAAATATTTGACAAAGCGAACACCTTGAAGAATTTCTTGAGTCAGACTGACCCGCTTGTCGGTGATCTTATTCATCAATAGTCTGCGCTTTGCCAATGTCTTGATCATGATGGTGATGAAAGGAGTTGTGATGACGAGTAGTCCAAAGCCAGCCAACGCGCTAACGCCCAAGTTGACAAGTAAAAGAACCAGCACGATGACAATCTGCACAGGTGCAGTCCACAAGATGTGGCACCATGCAGCTGCTGTATCAACACGATAGGTATCCGTTCCCATAAGATTGACGACTTTACCATTGGTGTACCCCGGTTGATCATCAATACCTGCTTTGACGTTCTTCTTCTTGTCCTGCTTAGCCTGTGCCTTCTTGATAGCTTTGTCTTCCTTGTTCATCGTGCTGCCTTCAGCCTTGGCTCGAGAAGATATGGTTTGACTCTTTGCGAAGATCAGACTAATCAAACTAGCTCGCGAGAGACCACCGATGATCATTCCACGATAGATAAATTGATTCATAGCGACACTGGACGACATTTGCAAGACCGTGATACCAACAGCTAGACCGATTCCTTTTCCGATATGTGGATGTTTACCATAGTAGGCATCGGTAGCAAATTGAATAAGGTACTTGAGTAAGAGAGGCGACAGGACAGAGACGGTATCGGTGTATAATCTACATCCTCCACTGAACCAAAACTCTTTGAAGAAAGCTGCATTCATAGCAAATAGTAGAGGATGCTTATCTCCTCTAGCGACACGTTTGACAAACTCTTCTTTGATTCGCATAGTGTTGACAGCTGTTCTTCTTTGTGGTGGTAAAAGTGGAATGTCCATGAGTTCTAATGGCCGATTGTATCCAACCTAAATTATTCGTCAGATAAGTTGTTTGGGAAACGTCAAGATGACGGTATGACAGCAAGCAAGCATAAACATTAAACATACCGACATGAGGTTGTTCATCCACCAGAAAGAAATCTGCTGTAACCAATTTCCACTCCATTCTTTGCTAACTTTTCGTTCTGTAGGAACCGGCGGCGGTACTCTCATCTTTGTAGGATTCCGTCTGTACCATGGCTTGCCCTCTCTCTTGCCATGTCCAGCTTCAACATCGACCTGGCCATTCTTTTTGTAGGTGACCTTCTCGTCGCCAATGATTTCGACATCACGTTCAGATGAGGCAGACGACGAGTGGTCTTGCGAGGAGGATGAATTGTTCTGTTTGTCGTGTGACGGTGACGTTGTTATCTTCTCGTCGGTGAGGTCGAGGGCGTTGTTGTATGCTTCTGCTGTTGAAGACGTGGTGTTTTCTTCGTTGCGATCAGGGTCGGGAAATGAAGTGGGAGCAGCCAGCGGATCTGCTGGGCTCAACTTTGTGATGGCCAATGCGGCGGTTGGAGTGTGTTATGCCCGAAACTGGGATTTATAGTTTGTAACAAGGAAATCAAAGATGTCGACACGGAGGAGACTGCTTTTTGAAATTATCGCGATGTTGCCTTCTGGCTTATCGACAAGTTGGAAGAATTAAATTACTGAATGTTTTTTTATTTTAAAATTAATTAAAATAAAATAAAAAGAAAGCCTTGTCGCGAGGTGAGCAAGACAGGCAAATCAGTCAGTGGTATGTTGATTCTTTGGTGAGTTTCTACACGCTGCTGCCGTGTTATCCAGTTGTTGCAACGTTAGGATTATAAATTGCTTTTATCGACAGCGAAAATGAAGAGCAAATGACCTGAATTATGTATTAAAAAAGATATGAATCTTCGCGGATCAAAGTCAAGCTTGATATCAATTAATATTAGTTGCTACAGAAGTTCGCGGAGGGTGGAAGCTGGAAAACAACAATATTTTATAAAATCAGAGCTCGAGAAGAATGCAAAGATTCATGTCATTCTTGTAGTAGTCATGCATATATATCCAAATGCTGCTCCCATGCATTACTTCCGATCTAGCTAGCAGCATCATCAGCATCATTGACTTTTTCTTTTCTTCTCCTCTCTCCTCGCTATAGTTTAGTCTACTTACATGGGAGAAGAAAAACCACCGAGCAGCTTCTAGCTTAGCATTATTTTTTTACATAGGAGCTAAGTGGGCGGCTTGTTAGCAGTATTAGCAATGAAGTAATTTTTTTCCTTTCTTTTCTTCTCCATGCACATATATGCACACTCTTCACTCTCGGCTTTTGTCACTTCTCTTTCGGGCGAGAGATCGCGATCAGCCGAGGGGCGATCGTAGAAAATTTCTATTCGCAAAGTCTTTTCTTTTCGTACACGTATCATAAATGCTGACATACTACCCCAACATTATCGCGGATCTATCAACGTCCATGTCTAAGGAGAGCGGTATGAATCATCTTTGAGTATACTTTCCTTCTTCCCTTCTCCCCTATGACTAAGTAAGTAAAGCTTACACACCAAAGTGTATTCGACCCCAGATGCTATATGAATAACAGCGATCTTCCGCACTTATCCAACAAACCCCCCGAGTGAGCGGGACGAGATATTCACAGAGACTTTAAGCTACCTCATGCGGCTGGTTGGTAATCAACTTGTGTCCCGTGGTTTAAGTTTCTCTTATTAACATGACATAAGTCCCGCAACATGCACTCGTATGACAAGGCTAAACACAAAAAAATGAGTGACTAGCTGAATCTGAAAACGTGTATCGTACGTATGGGGATGATGAAAAAAAGAGAGAGGCATGCTAAACTCCTAAAGCCGTGGCTTGCCTCACCCTATGTATGCCTTTGTTTATTTCTTCTTTTAAGCTTTGGCCATTGATTAACTGTATGCAAACTTTTCTCGCTTGATTGCAAAAGATAAACGTGACTATGCCTTTGGCTTTAAATCATGAATCATTAAATATCATTGACAGCTGCTTTCACTACACGCGAAATGAAGTCCCATTTTTGTGATATGAATCTTGGAAATGATTCAAATTTTCCGAACCATCATCTTCATTATTATCATAATAATCTTAAGCTCGACAAACAGTAGATGTAATAAACATTAACATGATGCACTGAAGGTATATCAAAGTATCATACATCTCGAGACATCATCTCGGAGATTTACGTGATAAGAAATCAAAATCCTCACATAAATCGGAGACTTTTTTATTTTCAACACACAACTTCTTGTCTTTGCTCCTATCGATAAGTTCATCACATCACCAAAAGAGGACAATTTCGCGATCCTCCCGTCAGGTAACGCTCGTTGTGGCTGCTTACCACTCCATATCCCCCTCGTTCATGAACATGGATGTACAACTATTGAGTCATACACAAGCGGGATGCCTTCTCTACTAACTAAAGTTGTGAATTTTTCTTTTTTCCATCATAACTTTTCCCTCTAAATAGACTGACGGACTGACTGACTCAAACTTTCCTACATTTATGTCACGCTTTTAGTTTACCTTTATTAGCATGCTCAAAGTTTCTATATATACTTACTTGTCTGCGCTTTTGATACCCATTTGTTGTCAATTTAAGCATTTATGCGGCGTTCTCTCGTCCCGCAGATGCAATGTTGCGCTTTGTTCGCAAAAATAAAGATAAGACCGGGTTTTTCTCTCTAACACTTTGAGAATACGAATTATACGAATTATACGATCGTACAAGTATAGTGAAAGGTCTACTTCTTATAAGAAACGCCTAACAAAAGAGAAGTTTCAACTATTCCAGTCGGGATTAGAAATCATCTTGTATGCGTAATATGATATTATTGGACAGTTTTCATAACAAAAAAGACCTATAAGTGCTAAAGATTTTACACCGTGATTCTAAGTCATCTGTAACAATGCTCATAAAGCTTTCACACTTTAGTTTCCCTCTTCCTTTATTATTTAGGTATATCTTTCTTTTCATTCGAAAAGATTTAACTGCTATGTGAAATACTTACAATCTACTATACTTTAAAAAGAAGCATAATCAATATCAAAATCCATCAACATAAACAAGTGCTAAGTCATTTAATTGGGTCATGCAAAAGAAAATAAGCTTGCCGTTTTATCCGATCCACTTTGTCAAAGCTTAAAACCTAGTTGCGCTAGCTTTAGCGATAGCATAATATGCTTATATAATCACATTTATGCTTTCTATACAACTAGAAGAAAATCGGATCTTCCCTGCCCCCGAACACCGAAAAAAGCTTACACTTTAGCACATAAAGAATACTGTACAGCAAAGTTGTCGGCGTATCTTCAAAAATGGTTCAGTAAATCGTGCCTATATAGTCAAAAAGGATTAGACAAGAAAAGTATGTTGAGCTTCTCTGTCTGCATCCAAACAAACGTCTTACGTTACGAAAGCATTCAGTACTTCTTCATATCCCTGTTCACGTTCACTCCTTTCCTCCTCCTACTTAGAACCACTTTTCTCTTTAGATCTGGATTTTACTAATATTAAGAAACAAAAAAATCGAAACATTAGATTAGTACTTACATGTTCATATCGGGAATTCACTACTCGAAACAATACATAAGATAAATTCTTTCCAAGTTATATATATGCGCGTCGTAATACATATAACTTGTGCTTCCAGCTTATCAGATTCCGTATCACATACCAATGAAATATTCCAAGAATATAGCTGAAGTTTATATCGTATATACTACACTGCCCTAAAAAGTATAGTATATATCTACGAGCTTTAAAATTATCTATAAAGCTTATATTTACATTCTATAAATATTGATATCAATCTTTTAATACGTAAGCTAATTTCTTTGATATTTACATCCACATCGAATAGCTATACTAGCTAAGCGTAATACAAGTGATCAGAGGACTAACTCACTCTTGTATACAAAAGTATATTACTACTCTCCCTGCAAGAGAAATGGCGAAACTTTCCTTATCCAACATGATTACAGTTGGAAGTATATTCTGCTTGATATATATCATTGAGTCTATTTCCTAATAATGTAGTTATCTATACGCCAATCATCAAAATGAAGAACCATAAACCCAGAGACTATATTCAAGGGTTTAGATTAACTCCATCGGTTAATCATACAATCAAACCTGTCGTCTAAACACATTCCTACCTATTCTTAAGAACCTAAATTTCGTCGCCCCATGATACATCAAAATAATCTGAGCGATCTACATCATATTTTAAACTTTTAATACTCTCAGTATCAATCATCAACGGACCGTAACCTCGTGTTTCATGATTTGAGCTGAATATGATCTGCATGTTTAAAAATAGAACGTCTGTTCTGAAACTGATTATAAAGAAAAAGGCGCTGCAATTTGAGGCAGAATTTATTCCTTTTTCATATATCATAAAAGTTATATCATGTTTACATCGGAACTAGTAGAAATATTCCATCCATTGCAAGATTAGAGATAATTTGATAAGGTAAACAACAATCCTTTTTCCAGACTTGTTGTCTTCGAACAGAGGCATTTAAAGTGAAATTTATATAAAATTGAAGAGTAGGAAATAACTATATATATCAAGCAGCGATTCCATGAGCGAAGTTACATCTATCATGAGATAAAGAAAAATTGTTTACCAATCTTCGATCGATTATACCGACAAAGTCTAGTATAAGTTTTTAAAATTTTGCCAAAATACATCAGCATGTTACTTCATGGTAGAAAGCGAAAGATATAGTGTGATATTTACTATTTATATACACTTTTATCATTTGTTAAAATTTACTATATAACCCATAAAGCTGTCTTCTCAAACTTAATCCCACAAGCCTTACATTGATAACGAAATTAGTTATCTAGCTATATAAAACATGTTTCCCTCAATGATGTATCTCAAAATCATTAGTGCGAAGCATATCGAGAAATTATATACTAACATATCAACAATGATAGCTCCCGTAACCGTCCAACGACGGCGCATCTAATAATCTACATGAGTTTAAAAACTGCCATAAAATTTTGGTCAAACCCAAGTATGCAGGAAAACATGTATTCTAAGGACTTTGCGAAAACCATATGTGATTAATATTGCAACCTTAAATTCTCGATAACCAGTATAGTATCGGTTGATCCAAAGACAATTTCAATCTATCCGTGCAATTAAGTCTACATAAAATACATGGACACAGCTTTGACTACTTTTTACATTCAACTAATGCTTTGCTCCTCGATTTTGTATTCTTCTTATCCTCTTATTCATCCTGTCATTCTAATTGCTCAATCCCTGTATTCCTCACACTGTTCTGCTCAAGGAAAAAATAAGTAATGGTTTCGATGATGAAATTAAACAAAAGTGAACAATAAAGAGAGAGAAAAAAGAGCCGCATGCTGCCAAGAGATGAACAATGCTGAGTGGTGCTTTGAAGAAAAATAGAAGGAAAATTAGATGAAAAAAAGGAAAATGGAGAAAAAGCTTGTTGTCCAACTGACAGGCCAGATCTTTTTTTTGGGGGGGAGACCATGCACGTGTAAGACATCTTTTCGAGAAGGCTAAGCTTTTTCTCCCTCCCATCCATTCTCTCCCTTTTCATTATCGCCCACTTCTCAAATCACTTATCTTATTTCTATTCCCTCCCGGAATTCCCCCCCTTTTTTTCAAATTCCCTTCTATCGTCGTGTGCATTAATCATATAAATATTGCATGTATGCAGATGAAAGCATGGTTCTGTTCCCAATCCTTGCTCGCTCATTTTTCCGAAAAGAAAGCAAAAATAAAAAGAAAAAGGTGAATTGAAATTGAGAATGTGTGTATGTGTGTGACAGCAAGTCGAGAGTCTGGCCCCCGTCACGATCCGTTTAGAACTGTTTACATTTTATGCTTCCTAAATCCTCTTCCTCTATAAAACATGTATATTTCGAAATCAATAAAAATAAAGATGTAGGGAGAATTAGAAATCTGCTGTATTTCACATACAACTATAGAATAATACAAACGCCGCATTAGGATCAAGAGACACAAAAGAAAGAGACACAAAAGAAGGAAACACAAGAAGGATAATTGAGGAACCCAGGATCACCAAACTCGTCACCAATATCAACACATGCACTCTTGTGCAGTTATTCAAAACGAGTATGTTCCTTTTCCCCCAAAGCAACATCGACAATAAAGGAAGGCCGAGCGCACGAACACTACGCATAATTAATTAAGTTGCGATATCCAATTTGGTATTTATTCAAAGAATGCATATGATCCCCGGACTACCAAGTGTACATACATGTGCCATTTGCAAGATATGACGCATTGTCAAAGAAAGCTTAATAGTCTTTGAGAAAGGAGCGGGATGCCGGTACTATATATATTAATAGCGAGGACTGATCATTCTGGATGACGAATTTAATATATATATAACCAGGAATATAACAATGGCACTGTAAGCGTGAAATAAGTAACGTAAAACATCCATCCTCTTTATACGATATCAAGTTGTATTAAAACCCCAAACGTTCTTTACTGAAACTGAAAAGAAGTAGCGAAGCTATAAAGTTTAAAGATTCCCATAATCATCTATACAGTCCATTCACATGGATGATTTAACATAATACAGATTATACGCATGCACGTACGCAATGTTCTGATGATGATGAAGATGATGACGATGAATTATGGTGGGGTGCTAGAAACTGAGGAAACACGGAAAGAAGGAGAAGAAGGGAAGGGAAAAAGCTTGATTGATATTCTAGACACACTAGACTCAAAAGCTTTCCCCCCCCCCTTTTCTTGTGTTCATGATCATCATCATTCTTCTGCTGCTTATTTCTGCTTATTCCTGGTTCCCACACCCCTTGACAATATCGTAATAATTACAATAATAATAATAGTATAGGTCTATACATTCATAAACAAGTCACTACTAGTATTTATTTATAATCGTGCCCTGCCACTATTTTTCATGCTCGCCGTCTTGGCATTTTATTTTTCTGGACACTTTCCCCAATAAATTTCCCCCCAGGACACATCTTACTCGATCGACTCGATTCGGACGCAAGGCTTTATTTCTTCGACTTAGCAGCTGCGCGGTATAGTGACTATTGCTGCCTGCACTTAGTAACTCGTTATTCTATTATAATTATTTGAGCCAAGAGACGACAGTCACTTAGATCTACGGTATTCCAGTAAATCACTGCTGCTACTAGCCATTATTAGTAGCATTAGTATTGTTATCGTCAAGTCCTCTTTATCAATCGCCTTGTTCGCTTCCTTCGTTTTAACCGACCTGTCGACTATTAAATAATTGCTAAACACAAGATTGGAAGGAGCGGAAAGAAAGCAAGATTCACTCCCAATAACGATAGTATTCATCTTGGACTTGGTTCAATATCTTGTTGCCAGAAGAGAGGAGGTCCTTCAAATACTTGTATACCTTTGTTCAGCTATAGCTAAGTATAAGTATCCATAAATATAATTGGCATATATACCTACCTACCCACCTAGCAGCGAGTGAAACCCGGCAAGAAGAACATTCGACAAATTCTGTAACAGGGGCTCAAGTCACAAAATTGTTGCATCTCATCATCACCACCACCCATCTTCAGTTCAATTCCAACATCAACATCAACATCAACATCTCTTACTACTTATTGCCTCTCGCTCTCTGGACCCTTCGAATATTTGCGATTTGTTATCCTCATCATCGTCATCGTCATTATCACGATCACTTTACTATTTCGACACTCACCATCATTTCGAATCTCCTAAATCCGAACTCGACCTGGAACCTCCTATCTAATAACGACTCAGCTGTTTTTTTTGGGACGCGCAAGCTCGAAATCCCGCCCAATCTTATCATCCTTTCCTTCATAGGGACAGGGTTCTTCTTTTTCTCTCAACATCATTGAGCTTGTTCATAGTCTTCGGGGTAGTCCTTTAATCGCCAATCAATTCTCCAAAGTACAAGCATAGGCTTTGTGTTGTCGGATAGAGATTCGCGGTGGACTCCGACAGCTGAAAGACTTTCAGGTACAAAACGTCAGGCGGAACAAATTAGTTCTGGAAGGCATCTTTAAGTTTCTTAGAAGTGAGAGGGATCTTCAGGAAATTGGTCCTTGGCATTTCTCCCTGCCGGCAAACTGCTTGATTCAGAGGGAGCTTAAATTCTTGGCCTCGACAAAATTACCACTTTTCTGTACCCTTGTTGCCACAGGGTTTAATACAAATCAGAGGCTCCGCTAGAGACTCAGCCCTGATCACGACTAATCTCCAGAGCTCTTGAAACACAACATCGAGACGTATGGAAGAACAAAAGTAGACTGAAAAAGAAGCACTGTAATTAATTGATTGTTTTTAGCATCTCATGAACCCAAATAGGCGTAAACTTGAAGCTTCAATACCCTGGTTTTTATTCATCGAGTCGAAAAAATCAAAACTCAAAATCCTGTCATGGCCGAATCCCAAACGAACCCTCCACTCTCCAAACGACCCTCAAAACTCTCCAATCTTTTAAACCGACTGTCACCAGCGCGACCACACTTGCAAGCCGCCATAAACGACTTTTACATCCGATTAGACAAACCCCACAGAAAATACAAACCGGGCGATTCCATAAGCGGATCTATTGTGTTGAAAACATGTCGAGCTATGCGAATCACCCATCTCACCCTTACATTGTCGGGGTCGGTGATGCTCTATCCTAACGGAAAACCACAAAACTTGAAGAAGGAATTTCTGCACAAAGATAGAAAAGGACGAACTTCGAATACAAAACGACAACGTGGAACGCCGATATACGGCCAAGGTGGTGGTAAAGGCGTGTTGCTGTTTGAGAATGAGCAGGTTGTAGTTGGGGATGGACGGCTAGGAGCTGGAGGTCTAGAGGTTGGGTTTGTCTGCGAATTCCCCTCAAAAGGGCTCGTCAGTAGTCTAGACGTATGTTTTTCCAACCGTGAGATTCTAGGGAGCGGGACTGACTATTTCATAGTTTGAGCGTGGAGCGATATCGTACTACCTCACCGCCAACCTCACCCGACCAGTCACCATCAACCCCATCACAACATGTTCAACAGTCATCAAACTTGTCGAGAATCTCGATGTCTCATACTTTAAACCACCAAAACCCATCACGATCTCAATAGAACCTATCAAAAAACGAACAAGATCTGTCGCGTCATCAAACGAAAGCACACACAGTACGATAACCGCAAGTCCGCAGCTTTCGCCCTCTCTTACAGGTTTGAGAGGACCTAGAACGAATGGCTCTGGTGGTGGATCGGGTGCTTCGTTGTTGAGTGCGTCAACACAATGGCCGGTCGCTACAATCACACTACAGAAAGCTGCAGCACTCCCTGGCGAGACGATACCCATCAAGATTGCCATCACACATACGAAAGCCATCAAGTCCATGTCGGGAGTGATAGTAACACTATCAAGACAAGGACGATGCGACACCTTCCCTCTGACATCCTCAGATTCTGAGCTCAACGACAATGAACCACTTACAGCTTCATCCCTATCATTTTCGAAAACAAGCTTAATGACATTTAGAAAAGATCTTGCTCAAACATTTGCGCCAATCATTGTAGATCCACGAACCTTTACAACAACAATCAAGACATCTGTACGCATTCCAGAGGATGCATTCCCATCGATAAGCGATATACCTAGTGGTATACTGAGTTTTGTATATTTTGTGGAAGTTATAGTCGATTTAGGAGGCAAACTCGGACAGCGAGGAAACCTGCTTTCTTCCATGTCAGGTGTGATGGGTACAACTGGTGGGGATGAAGTAAAATCAATAATATACGAGGACGACAAGTTACGAAGGGACGCAAACAAAGGTCGTGATGGATGGCTTTTAGAAACTGACAAGGTACGAAGGGAAAAGGGCGTAATTCATTGTACATTTGAAATCATTGTCGGAACAGTCGATACGTCAGTAAACAAACGCAGCAATCCACCGTCAGAAAGTCGAGAATCAAACGATAGCTCTAGAGTTCACATGATCACTCCATCTGTAGGCAGTGATAGAGATCCCGAGGAACGACACGATCAACGAGAGCGAGAACGAGAACAAACTGTAGAGGAAGTACAACAACAACTCCAACGACAACAAAACTCTGAAAAACGACCTATACAAGACGACTCGCGGCAGCAGCAAGAACATCATTATGCTGCTCCAGCACCAGAGTATGAATACAACTACGATTCTTATGATCCTGCACCATATAATTCCTATCCAACCATTCTACCCCCATCCACTATTCACATGGACTCCAATCTCGATGACAAATCTCGAATGCGTCTCGCCGAAGAACAACTTCTCCCATCAGCTCCGCCACTCGCACATCCCTACTCTTCACCCGGCCCTTCAATACCATCATCATCCTACCATCATAACAACACCATCGTCGAACCATCCGCTCCTCCTCTCCCGCTCGAAACTGACGAAGCAGGACCTTCAACTCTACCGCCACCATCTGCATTTCAATTCCCTTCATCATCTTCCTCAAACCAAAACAATCACAATAATAGCTACGGCTACAGCATGAATATCGACAGCGAAAATGATCAAGTCCCAACCTACGCCTCTCAAACAGACGATAAAATGGAACTAGAGAGGCAGAGGTTGATAAGTGCGGCATCAGCACCTCCAGTTTCTGGGCATCAACAACAGCAAGAGTACGCTCAAGCTAGTGCACCGATGGTACCGGAAGAGTTGGCAGCGGATATGGACATGGATATGATGGTACCTGATATTGGAACGAGTAATCATTATGATCGGCATACGTCAATGACATTACCGCGTTACGAGAGATGACGATTGGGCTATCATCCCTTTCTCGATCATCCACCCAACCCAACTTCCTCTTGAAGATATCTTCTCAGTTGGGTTAACAAGTCCCGCTGTATCACTATTCATATCCTGTATTATGAAGATGACGTTGGTTTCTTATGATGATGTCAATTTTGCTACTAAAGTCAGCTTGGGCGGTGTTTTTGTTCTTTTTTCCCTCTCTTTATCTCTTCTTTTATGATTTCTCTTTCTATATCAAAGTAGGCCGAACTTGGAGCAGAATGTTTAATGACTTTGTTTGAAGAGTTACCCATCTTTATGTTGTCTTTCTCATGGGGGGTTTTTTTTGGAGGCGATGCATGGAGTACATATAGCCCTTTGCTTTTTTTTTGGTGAATTTGGTGGATTGCTGTTGCATTTTCTTTTCCTCTTATATACGCTACTTTCCTTCCTAGAGGTTTCTCCCTCTCTATATCCCTCTCTCTCTCTCTCTCTCTTCCCAAGTTCTTTTGCTACTAAGCATAGGTGATTGTACATAACTCGTTTATCTCACTTGTCAGATCCGTTCCATATCGCCCCTTAACTTAATCCATCTAATACCCGTTACGACTTCAGAAAATTCAAGAAACCGGGGACAGGGGACAGGAGTAGACAAAAACAAACACACACAGAAACAAACAGAGAACTATTCCTTTCAATACTTGTTACTATCATCATTACCTATAGTCCCCCCGTTTTTCCCCCTATATCCTTTATTTTTTGTACGAGTAAAAAAAAGGGGTTACAGCTGCAGGTGTTTACGGAGTTTTTGTGTGCTTTTAGCATCTTTTCATATATATATATATATGTATATCATAATATTATTATATCCATCTCTCGATGCTTTCTACAGGCAATCACGATGTCTCAACTACCTATGTAAGTAAGCACTTGCTTATCAAATCCATCACTATCCAATCTGTGACCAGTATATAAAGAAAAAAAAATGGGTTACATACTAGGCTAAAACTGTTGATTGTCTTCTCGTATATTCTTGCCTTTCTTATTATAGTGGAGTTTCTAGATATCTAACATAAATATAGAGGAGATATAAACCTTTGCTTACATGGTTCGTTTATCCTATATCATGTCTTTATCAACTTTCGGATTCTCAAAAGATTTATTATACTCAAAGCACAAGATAACTTTATATCCTTGGCAAAGCCATATCCAAAAAAAAAGATGGTTAACAAGTATTAGTAATCTCAAATCTCTTACTCAAATTAGATAGTTCGTACCTTGTTCTAATAAAATACCCATTTTCTTTCTTCCTTCTTCTTCTTCTTCTTCTTCCTCTTCTTCCTCATATTAAGTCATTCCGTGATATGAGCTTGTTCAATTAGTACTAAGTTAGCATCAGACATCCTCTTTCCTAATTCAATCTTATGCAGTTAAAAAAACCTTATTCCCACTTACTATGCTAATTTAGTTGCGTGCATCCCTTCGTTCACAATTCATCTCCTAAATTTATTGTTTCAAGTTTTCTTTTCATTTTCAAAACTATGGAAAACAAGTTTTACGAAAAAATAATAAAGAAAAACAAATTTTATGGAAAGACTTAAATGATGTAGTGTATCAAAGAGATAATACTCCCTTTTTCCATACTCTATTATTTCATAAGGATATACTTGTTTTCCAAAACTCAATTATGATCGCCGAAGCTTCTTCGTTGATTATCAGTTGATCTTTGAGGTGGGTTGAGATTAAGCAAAGTGTCAACCTTGTACAGATTCAAACGGTCGTATCCTCCTCTTCTTCTTCTGCCACAAGTATTTGAGCTTGTCTAATTTCATTCGGCAGAAGAAAGCCACCCTTAATCATAGATCCATGTCTTTTGTTGTGTACACCAGTCGCTGAGCCCTGATCATTCCCTTCCAGAATACCAGGCCGAACAGGAATTTCAAAGTTTTGAAATAGTACTGCTTGGACCTTGTGATCAGTTTGCTTCCCGCAGCAAAGAACAGATCCAGACCAACCAAGCGCATTATCATGATCAGTTATAGTTCTCCATAAGAGTGAACTTGTGGATGACGCGATATCACGGTTAAAGAAATACTGCACGCCGACAGTAAGAGCTTGTTGAGTACTACTACTACTACTACTACTACTACTCATACTTGTCCTCACGACCAGCACAGGACATCCATCTAAAACATCAGCATACGACCCCCATTCTGAGATTCGTGGTACCCCTGGCATATGTCTAATCTGTGGCAGATCAGGATCGGCGATCAGACACAAATCGTGGACAAATTCTACTGGATAAACTGGTCTAGTCTCAATAATAGGATCGAAAGTTTTTGTAATTGTTCCAACCTAAAAGAATCGTAAGCTTACATTAACCAAAGTAGACCACCATAGAATATTCCTACACAAATATTTGTATCGCTCTGAAAAACCTTGACGCCAATAGGCGAGTTTGCCAACTTTTGGCGTGCCATCACTTTTGATGGTTGGGGCTGGAGAAGTTTGACCGGATTAAGAGTAGATAATTTGATCTTTATCAACTTATAGATTTCAGAAAGTGTCCTGTTGTCTATTTTTGCAGACATTTTTCGATAATTTACAAACCCATGAGTGATTGCAGTTAAAACCTCATCTCCATTTAGTAGGCGAAGTCTCAATCCAACAAAGGAGTATCCTGCGTCGCCATCATTTGGGATACTGGACAACGCTGCTCGGAATGGCAGATTTCGTATTATCGTATCTGTCTCGTCTGTTAATGCAGTGGCAACATTCAAAGGTAGATTAGGCCCTGGAGAGCTCGAGGAGGATGCAGGTCGTTCAGTCGATTTCAAAGTCGTTTCAATTTCGAAAACGTCATAATGAATCCGTAGATTGCCAAAACTCTCTGGACACCTACCATGGGCAGTTTTGTTTAGTGCCTTAGTGTCAGGAAACAAAATCACGAGAAACCCAGAAACAAATACTCGAGCACCAACAGCCAGCGGCCAAATTCTCTGGATTTCCAAGAGGTCTGAATCTAACAAAATCCGCCTCGAGTTGATAATCCTGAGGATGGGATCATCGATAATATCTGGCATCTGACTATATGTATGCATCATCGAGTGCGCAGGAAACGAAGATGGTGCGATCTGTAGTTCCAGACCTCCTATATGAGTATCCTGAACATTTATACCTTTAAATGGATCGACAAGCCATATTGCTTTATGTCCTAGTCTCGTCATAATCATGACCACTGGGAAGTCTCGCAAGGATCGGTGATGCGTTCGTAAAAATTGTCTGTTACTTGGATCCACAGTTTCGGTGAATAATGCTGAAGTTTCTGATTCCCTAGTGACAGGTTCCTCGAGTTCTGCACGTACCATAAATTATATGAGATGAAGACCATTATCAGGATTTAATAGTATCTAGAGAGGGTATTGACATACTGCTTATTATTTCTATATGTTCTAGTGGAACAAATTGACTTGTGATATCCAAAGGATAGTCATATGGAATCCGGAGGTGAGGAGCTAATTGTTGTTGCGTCGCATCACTTGTGTATGCAGAAGGCAACGGCAGCTGCTGTTGGAAAGTGTTTTCATCAGCAGCTAGTCGTGCCCGTTTAGACCTGATGACACAGAAGAGTAAAGTTAGTAAAACTACATGAGACTTCGGGTGAGAGAATGTTCCTAACCTGCTGGTGAGATTTGGGCGAGAACGTTCAGCCCAACGTTTGACGGCCTCACCCTTAATCAAGAACATTATTGACAACACAGAAACTGTGAATGAACAGAAACGCTGCCTGTTTATAGTAAGTCAAAGATAACGATAATGATGATGATCATAAGTTATTGGTTTAATGTGGAGCATAAGACTTTGCGACTCATCACAGGAAGAACGAAGAGGTTGAATACAGGAAGAAGCAGAATACCAACTATCTGTTCATTCCATTTATATTGGAGACTATCAATGATACAAGCGTTGACGCGAGAATAAGAGAGAAGGAATGAGGGAATGAGTTGCCGCTCAACAAGATTGTTACAGCACGAAGTGAGTGAGTAAGTTAAGTTCGTTTTTCAAAAAAACTGCTCACATCCTAAATCGTTTAACCTTGCAAGCTTGATATATTCTAGTAAACAGATCACTCACAAATGTTGATAACAGAAGGGATATGCATAAAATAAGTTATTTCACAATTCTACCTGTTCTTTAGTTGTTAGAACTACATTACTGATGATATATCAGGGATATTTAAGCATAGCTTTTCTTGAGTACTGAAATCACAAGACTGTGACATGAGCATATAATTGGATATTCCACTTAGGTATATATTGGTTATGCGAAAAGGCTTTACTGACGGCGCAATATATCCAGTCGATTTAGACTCCTACACAAATACACAAACTTTAACGGAGGTGAACAGTACCTAACTGATTAATTTTGGCTTATCAACTTATCCTTATATACCCAAGTAATCAACTACAGAATATCACAAAACAACTGAGCCTCTCTAAAAAAAATACATTGGAAAAAGTGTGAACAAGCTCAGAGACAAGCCTCCCTTTCGCTCGCGGAGAGGCCGTTTTTTTTAACTTACTTCCACGAAATACTCCTCGTTTACGTGACTGATAAAAAAGATAAAATGAAACAACCTTCACCGTCTCTATATGGTATCCAGATCAGTTTTTCACAGATTCATTGGTTAGATTCGGATTCTGCCATGGAAATCTAATCTTGACACCGATATAAGTTGGTGTAGATTGTTTCGGTTTTTTCTTACCCACATACGTACCCGCCTTACAGGAGACAATTTCTAGCCTAGCCATGTTTGACCATTTTCCTGGCTTTTTATACCTCAAAATAGGTGATGATCCATGAGATGGGAGAGGATATCATAATAATCATACACATATTTCGCGAAAAGAGATCAATATAGAGTCTAAATATCTCTGATATAATAATTCTGTGAATCTTGATCTAATGACAGGATTAGGGAGAAGAATTTAAGTATAATAAAGCTAGAGCTTGAACTATCGTACAGGGATTCCACACATGATTAAATAAAGATGAATTTATAAATACTTGGAATATTTATACACTCACAACTCGTATCATAGAAAACAACATATTCTTATATCTATTCAGCGTTTTAGATGAGGGTCGCGTGCCAGATAGGGTAAGCGAACTACTTTTTCACTATATAATTTTTATTATATTAAATTCACATTCTAAGCAAAAGCGATACTCTTTGAACAGCGATAATACAATCTATAGTAATTTAATTATCACCAGTCGAGCGTCTAGCGTCTAAAGAGATATCTAGTATGGATTTTGTAAAATGGTATCTTGGGACAATTCTATTGACTATAATTGGTTTGTTGTCAATCATTGAAGAGTAGCGATCCTAGGCAGCACACTAAGTACTATATTTCATATAGTTGTCATACGATAAATCCCATGCGTCGTCGTTCAAGGCACAAGGGATGGATGGACAGACAAAAGACACCAAAAGTCTAAGATATACTCACACACACTCACACACACTCTCTCTTTAGTCATCCTGTGCATCCTCATCCCCCACATCATCCCAACCGCCGCCAAGATCTCTTCTTCATCTTCTTCTTCATCCCTCCGTTCAAGTACTGTACCTCGCCGTAAGAAGAGGAAAAAGGAGAAAAAAAAAGGGAGAAAAAACTCAGATACGCAGACAGTCAGACAGACGTAACACATAGGCGACAACAACAACAACGACCATACAAGGCTTCCCTTTCCTCCCTCCGCTTCCAAGTAGCGCAGCGACTGAATCAACCACAACAACAACAACCACAACATACTATCTCAAACACTTGCTGTCCAAATCGATCTCCCGCTGACCATATACAGAATCTCCGCAAAATCATACAACAGCGACAAAATACGATATCAATATCACAAGCTGAGCTTTAAACTACAGAAGAGATCATCGCGCTATCTCTAAGCGATCGTTTTTCCCAGCAAAATACCAGGACCAGGAAATCTCAACCTCTTTCAATTGCAACTACATACAACATAAACCCATCAGTAAAGACAACAATTGAGAGAAAAAGAAAGAGAAGAAAAACACAATGTCGTCGCGCGCTACCTCATTCAAGTCACTCTTGACATATCTTATCGTAGGACGTATGTCACCCCCCCTCCTTTCCTCCTCTTCATTCTTCCCTTTTGAAATAGGCCTTTACTCTCCTCCTCCTCTTTCAAACTCTTCTTCCCAATCTCTCGATTCACTGCTATTGAGAAAGGACAATTGAATCTTTTTTGTATAAACGTCCGCCCCGGCGTCTTGTCAAAAAGATAACGTTTACGCACTATTGTCTTACCCCTTATCTTTGGTTTTGTACATCCATATCACATGGGGGGGACAAGAAGTTCGAACAAAAGCAGAAACCTCATCTTTCTCACAAAACCAAGAAAAAGACATACAAGAGAGAGAGCGAAGCGGTAGACACAAAGGAAGAAGAAGAGGAAGAAGAAGAGGAAGAAGAAGAGGAAGAAGAAGAAGAAAAAAAAGAACCAATGCTAACATCCTCCCCTCTCTTTTCAAAAAACAGCAACCAGCTTCCTCCTCGGCATCCTCTTCACAAACTGGCCCTACGATTTCCCCCTCCTCTGGACCTCCACCCCGCTAACAACCGCAACCATCACCTCCATCGAAGCCCACTACACAACTCTCTACAACTCTCCACCACTCATCCCTCGCGTCCTGCACTTCACCATGCTCATCGCAATCAGCGCATTCTGCTTAAAACTCTACCGTCCCTCCGAGTCCAACATGCTCTTTGACGGCGCTTCTCTCGCCCTCTTTATGATTGCCGTCATCATGTGGGGTACCAACGTTATTCGCGGTATGCGGTCCATTGCTCTCAATGAGTATGGTGAGGATATGGGGAAGGTGGAGAGTATGCAGGTGCTTGCTGCGACAAATACAATCATGGCATTGGTCTTGTTGGGTGTATTGACTCTGCAGGCTGGACAGGCGTATGCGGAGAAGAAGGAGAAGGAAGAGTTGGAAAAGATGCAGCAGGATGCCATAGCAGACAAGGCTGCTGGTGGTGCTGGCGGTGCGACGGCGGGATCGGGAAGTTTAGGAAAGAAGAAGGGAAAGACTGTGGTTAATGGTGGTGGTGAGAAGAAGAAGGTGTAAATGGTTCGCCTTCTTTGGGCGAGAACCATGTGGTGTATACTGGAAGAGAAAGATATAATATTCTTGCTTTGTAGAAGAAGTTTTTCTTTTTTTAAAAAAAGTGGAGAGGGGATGAGAGATATTGCAGTGATGATAAAACGTAGAATTGGTTTACATCCGTATAGAGTTGACAAAAGAAAAAACATTCTTGGATTATTTTGAAACATTTGATTTTACAAAGAGAGAAACAAAACGGCGCGAAGAATAAAAATGCGGATTGCACATGGTAAAAGAAACATTTGAAAATGTTGAGAAAATTGAGAAAATTGTGATCCTGATCCCCCTTCACACCGACATCAATATATCCTGAACCTATCGTCGGGTCAGCATCTGTTTGAATTACCATAAGCAACAATCCACTTACCATGAGATCTGGTTCTGAAATGTGCCAAGTTTTGTGACAAACATGCGAGGCATTTCAATCACGCCACTAACTTGAACACTCACTCCTTGCCGTCTGAATATTCAATATCAACACCGTTTGTTGTAAATTTGGGTTTCATTGCTTTCACAACGTCCACTTGAGCGGCGAAGAAAACAACTCTTGCCATGCTACACATTCAACTGATTTCCCTGGTTATTGACGTCGCCTGACTTTGGGTATATTTCAAGCTTGGCTTTTAACTCTTATTCCACCCTATTCATCAATATAGCCAGCTCCTCTGCAACTTGTATATCGATATCGTCGCTGCTAATGACGGCATCTAATTGAGGTATTGCAGAGTCCTCCTCAATTATCACACTGTCATCTGCACTAACTGGCGGAGTGTGTAGTGTAGATGACAGGGACTCCGTGTCGTTATCCTCAGGAAGAGGAACCATCGTAGAAGAAAGAATGTCTAACACTGTAAATTGCTCTTCTGAGAAATTGAGTGGTACGCCTTCGTAAACTTGTTCCTTGAGAAGGACATCTATTTCTACGTATGAGAGTGAATGCCCAAGGTTGTTTTCAAGTGGAGGAGTATCGTCGTCATCAGGGAGAGGAACCATCGATGGAGAAAGAGTGGCTGAAATTGTAGCTTGCTCTTTTGAAAGGTTGAGTGGTACGCCTTCATGGATATATTCGTTGAGATGGGCGTTTGTTTCTACACATGAAGACGGATGACCAAGGTTGCTTTCCAGTGGAGGAGTTGACTTTGACACATCATCTTTACCAACACCTCCAACCTCGTTCCCGCTTTCAGTAGCATTGGTCTCCACAGAGTCTTTAGAATTGACGAGCTTGTGAATACCCATCTCTACTTTGGCTACTTGTGAAAGACAATCATCATGCTGATCAAGAGGAACTCCACCCTGAGGGGAGTGAGTGTGGCCTCTACCTACTAACTCGAGAGCTAGATTGATATTACCATTCATGATCTGTGAAGATCTACTTGAGGTATAAGGTTCTTCTATAATTCGGAATTCTCTTGATGCATCTCTCTTCGACTGTCGTTCCTTCATTCTATCAAATTTTAAGTCATTGAAGTCCGATCTTTCGTGTCTGGGTTCCGGAATTACAGTTTGTAGGATGTTGGGAGAGTGACTGCGAGTACTGTTTGATCCATCATGTACAAGAAGAGATGCATTCACTATGGAGGTTCTGTCTGACGCACCGTCTTCATCGCCAAATTTGTCATGCACTTGACTCTTTGTCACAACGCTCATCCTGGTTGATGCATATTCCGACTGCTGCCCGAACTCCATATCGAGTGGGCGTGCTGATCGTTTTGAATATGTCATCACTTCTTCGGCACCCAAGCACTCACTGAAGATAGATGAAGAACTGGGGTCTTCAAACTTCTGTTTCTGTGATTCAGAATCCAATCTGGACCTGCGATCCTGTGCTTGACCTGCAGAAGAGTCCTTGTTTCTTGATTTTTGATCATCATCTGTGTCCAATGACCACACTCTCTCTTTTCCCTTTCTCGACGGCTTTTTCGGCTTCTTCGGATCGTCAATTGGTATAGGCTCAAACTTTTCCGGTTTTGAATCCAAGTTTTCGAGAAGCCTGAATGTCTTAAGAACACCATCATGGCGTTGTTTCTCACGCCAATCCGTACCTCCTAGACGGTATCCATCCTTGACACCCTCGTCTTTGATTCGGAAACCTTCTTGCTCAAAAATTGGTACCGGATCCTCTGGAGCCGAAGCGGAATCTTGCTGAGGATGTCTCTGTTTGGGTTTCTTGTCCTAAAACTCATGAGCATATAGTCTAGTTGACTTGAAGTTGAGTGAGTTGATATACCTCTGGTATCGGCAACACAGGAACACTATATACTTTCTGTGTCATCCAAGACGTACTTGGTGGTATAAGACCATGTAACCAAAGAAAATGGTTATCGACTGTGCCCCACAAGTCTTGCCACTGGCGGTAGCTGCCATTGAAAGATCCATCTGCTTTTCGGGGTACAAGCCAAAGTGGTGGGAGACATGGATTATCGGATCTATCTAACGGATGTCGCACAGCTACAAGTCTGTGCCAGTTTTTCATCACTTTTTCATTGTATCCAGCCTCCAAATCGTACGCGTACCATGGAGTTGGCTGTATCTATGTTAGCTTGCTCGCAAAAGGAGATAATGCGACAGACCTTTGTAACAAACCGATCGTCATCATCAACAACGAAGGGTTCTTGTCGTTTATCTAGATTGGCAATTCTTGCATCGATCTCTTCAACAAATTGTTGGTCATCCCTCTCACGTTCTGTTTCATATACTTTATCTATCTCAGACTCGTGACATTGAGTATCCGCATCATGGTAAACCGGTATAATCTTTTTGTCTAGCACAAAACTCTCATTCAAAGACGATGTTGATGCAAGATTTGCAGAATCTGTTGGAGTGCTTTGCAAATTGTCAGTCTCCTGAACTTTTCCAGTGACGATAATGTTGTCGCAATCTTCCTTTGCCGAAGTCTTGTTTTCAGAGCTAGATGACAAAATGCACTCCATCGGTTCTGGTAGTACAACACGCTCAGCACTTTTCAAAGGATCTGGTCTAGGGATGGGTTTGAATTTCTCGATATATTCTGGGTGGTGTTCTATAAATTGCATGAGCGACTTCTGTGCAGTTTTTCGACCAAGAGACTTTTGTGGTGTAACTGATGGAGTGCTTTGCTGACTCGAAGTCGTTCCCTGTTGCTGATCAGGTTGCATTTTAGTCTTCCTGCTTGTGGTATTTGACGCAGGTATCTCGCTGCTTTGCAAATCATTTTCTGTAAAAAATCTTAGCCAATTCCTGGAGCTGGATGACTCAATTTACCATGTTGATCCAACTTCTTCCCATCGTCTTGATCCGTTTCCCAAGACTCGTTATTCCGAGCTGTAATCTCAGACTCGTCACATGCTGTTGCCAAGGTATCAATACTTCTAGATGCTTCCAGAGTACTATCAACCTGGTCTGGTATACCCTTCTCCTCAACGGGCTTTTGAGGACTGGTTGCTGCTGATACTTGATTGTTGGATTCGTCAGGAAAAGTTATGTACTAGTAGAAGTTAGTCTGTGTGTATATCCCATGCTCAAATATAACAAACCCTTCCAAGATCAATCTTCCATCCTTTGAGACACGACATCAGTTTTTTAGGAGTTTTTTCTTGAATTCCAGTTCTCCAGTAACCGAAACTGTTGCTCATACACTATTATAATAATCAGCAAGGCCTTTTCTCGAATGCGTAGCAGGTTGCTGAGATCCCTTACAACAGCTCTGAGCTTTTCAAACCTGTCACTCCTACCCGAGCTACCTGAAAGATAAATATTTCGATGCGTCTGAATCCACTGTCGAAATACCAATTGATCCGCGTGTTTTTGTCTCAAACATGCCCTAGATCGTTGATACCAAGCTTGCCACTAACTCAAAGTTCAGTACATGTACATCAAAATTTTCGGGACCTTGTCCACCGACATAATGATCTATACTACCACAAGCTTGACTAGAATAGTCTCCATTGATCTGCATCAACAGTACATCCAGATCTCGAGGTTTCAGGAAGAAGAAGGTCTCCCATTTAACGCTTTGGACCACGAGGGTGTAGATGCCAGGTTTGAAGACGCCCTGCTTTTTATCCAAGCAGAACTCGAGCTCGAACCGAGGTTTGCTCCTATTTATGTCAACGTAATGATATGGCTAGAATGGTTGTGCGGTCTTATACTTTGGTGTTTGATGAAAAAACTTTAGACAGATTGTAGGTGAATCCTTGTCGGGACATGTGAATTTGAAATCAGGACCAATCTCAAGGTTGTTGAGATATGCGATGATTTGCTGTTCCATTGTGCCGCTTGTTTGGAGAAGGATAACGGAAATGAGAGGCTTTTGCAGATGTTCAGGTCTTTCTCGTCTCGGATGGGTGAGTATATGGAACTTGCAACAGTCGAGTCGCGAAGCTGGCAGAGTCTGATGAAGTGAATGTGTTGTGTCGCTTTGAACGAGTGAGTGCTGTGGTGTTGGGTATTGAGGACTGGGATGTAGTTTTGAATCAAGATGCACAGCGCTGTCTCTCATTTGAGCAAACTTAATCACCGTCATCATCGGTAACACGCAAACACAAGACACGACACGAAACCCCATAAATTTAAGCATTTATTCATGTGAGGAATTAAAAAACAGATATAAAAGTGTATTTGTTAAAAGACAAAGTTTTCGAAGTGTATATGCACAAGCTAAGCTTCGATACTTAAGAAGTGCGCGTAATATTCATTCCACAGTATCTAAATCTTCAGGAATACCACAATGCTCCTTCAAATTGGTTATATTATCCTTGTCTACGCCCATCTTCTTCAGGTAGATTTCGATTGCAAATATGTTTTCTACACATCATCAGCGATGTAGTAATATGTTAGCTTACTTTCCTCACGATCAACCGCGGCTTCAATACAGCCCTTCAAGAAATTTTCAACAGACGGAAAATACAAGGGAACTGACCTGTCCAAACATTGGTGGATTCCTTCAAGAGACGAACAAATTTCTGTTGACGTTCGATTTCCATAGGATCGTTGTCAGCATATGCAGCAATTTCCTTTTCCAGCTGTTTCTTCTCTTCTGTTATAGTATTGATTCTTTTGATCATCTCGAGCTGAGCACCCTAAGTTGGTCAAGAAATCAGCTAAGGAATAAGAAAAATATCGACACGTTACAAATGCAAGTGACAGATGACAAGAAAAGTTTTATAAGATACCTTTGATCCATCGTCACTACCACCTCTCTCCTCCTTATCCTTCTCCATAGTCTCTACAATTCCATCAATCTTGGCTTGCAACGCAGCTTCTTCCTGCACTTTTGTTATCAGTATTCCTTTTTACGAAGTTATAAGAACAATCAGAAAACAAATGTCACAAACAACAAAAGCAAGGGAGAAAAGCAAACCCACCGCCTTCCACTTCTCCAACTCTACCTCCTTCTGTCTTTTCTCGTCCCCTCTAAAACACCAATACCAATTTCCTGACCCAATTTTCTCCACCCGTATCTTATTCTCGTCCACCAAAGCAGTCAAATAATCCTTCACTTGCATGCCACTGATTCCAGCTGCAGCAGGCAAACTCTTCTCAAGGTCTTTGATTGAATGTGCCGTCGGATTGTTTTGGAAAAAAGAATGACAGAGTGCTAGTCTTGCAGGCGTGGCGTTGAATTTAGGCTGTTGAGTTTTGTTTTTTTGCCCAGGAGGCGGAGAGAGATATCAGTGGGTTTGTAATATTTGTAGAAGAAAGAAGCAAGGAGACAAAATATGAAATTGACAAAGTAAAAGATGGTCAAAATACCATTTCAATCAAGTGTTTATTTGGTTTCCGTGTCTGGCTACTTAGCTTTTGCTGGATCTAAATTTGATAGACATCAAGTTGTGTGAATGAATGAAGAGGAGGTAGGACCTTGTCTGTTCTGGAATCGACAAACATCAGACTGCACGAGTCCCTTCTCCTTTGAGCGATAATGCTTTGTTTGCAGAATAAGAACAAACAAAGCATCGTTCAAAGAACCATGGCATTGTTCTGTTCACAGGTGCTCCGACTTGCTAGCAACAATGACATAGTTTTAATTGCTCTCATTTAGCACAGCAGTCGAGCCAGATATCAAGTACTAAGTAAGTAGACACACTCGCCAATAGCACATATTCAAAAGCCAAAGAATAGAAAAGAAGAAGGAAGTCAAGTTAGCTCCTCGATGTTCACTCAATTGATAAATAGGGTGCGTCTATAGCTATAAAGACCGGTCGACCTATTTTCCAGACCAGTTTGCATTAATTCACATGCATGGATTCCATAATTGTATATAATGATGTGCAAAAACTTAAGAAAATCACGCTCATGCATTTACTCACTGTATGCTAGAATTCATTTTTTTTTCACTTCTCATGTACATATGTGAGAGCTAATAAGTGAGTACTTTCTTCAGTATTCCAATATATACTTGCTATTCCTTATGATATATAAATTCCCTTTAGCGCCCAGAAAAGTTTACTTTGACGCCTTGCAACTAAAACAAAGTACACGCACCCAAAAAACACGTCAACAAACAAGGAAACCGTTTGAGGAATCCAAGAAAAGAAGAAAGGTGGACAAGATGTCAATCGCTCCAAGTAATCTTGAGATGTATTTGAAGAGAGAGGCCTTATGTATTGGAAAGACTTTAATAGAGAAGAAGAACATGCACCAAAGACGATACGAGGTTGTACGAGAGCTCTGCGAATGTAGTATTGGTTTCATGTATCGTGTTGTCTCCAAGAGTAAAAATGAAAGAGAAAGGAGATAAAAGAAAAAGGAGTGATCTGGGTAAATGAGAGAAAGGGAGATATCAAGACTATGGCAGTCAGAATAACAGTAATCATACCAGATTGATCTCAAAGTCAATAGGAGGAAACAAGGAAGAGAAGGACAGGATTGGTGAGGAACTTCCCAAGTAATGTAGGGTGAGAGAGAGAAAGAAAGAAAGAAAGGTAATGTAAGGAAAGAATTAACCAGAGAAAGTAAATATCTTTCGACTGGAGGAAAATATATACCCACGAAAAAAAGCATTAAAAGTTGATATAAGAAAAGAAGAAAATGAATGAGAAGAAAGAAGAAGAGAATATATTCAAAAAGAAAAAGAAAGAGAAAAATGCAAGATAGTAGTATATCACAGATATGAGAAAGCTAAAACGACTAAAGCGTTTCTTAGCAATGCAAGAAGTGAACAAAAAAGAAGAAGAAGAAGAAGGAGAGTATCAATTGACGACATCAATCATCACAACATGGCCAATAGCAACAAAATAACAGGAAAAAGTAAATGAAAAAGAAAAAGAAAGGAGAATACCAAAAGACTGATAACATATCCATAAAGCACAAACACCTGATGCCCAAAAACAGATTGATATAAAACAAAGAAACAAAAAACTTGAGTACTTGAATGGTATGACATACTTTCACTCTGTACGTCGTTTTTTACCTTTTGGCGCAGGCATCAAGCTCATTTTCGCCGTTTTCAGCATAGCTTTCGACCCAGTTGTTCGAACAAGCACCTTGCGATGATACCGACATGATGACGATAGGCTAGCAGTAAGTGGAGCACTCTTGATGGTTGGCTCTTCACTCTCCTCCTCGTCATCATCGTCCTCATCCTCCTCTTCAATTGGTGTTCGCGGTGTCGCGGAGTAGATTGGTACAGGCGAATCACATAATGTCATCTTTCCCAATCCTGGAGAAAATGCCGGAGAAGGAGGGATGCGAAGTCGTTTCGTAGCTGAGAGTGGCGTTCGCAGAGGAGTTGGAGGTACTTGAAAGGTGTAGCTATCTGTGGAAGAAGTGGAGGATTCACGGCTACTATTCGTGCTTGTCGAGCTTGATTTACTGTCGACTGTGCTTGATGATGTAGTCCGGCATGATTTAGTATGTGAGCGACAATGACATCCGGCACTCAACGGCACGGATGTCACATCTTTTGAGAATGTAGCACTTGTGGGTGTTTGTGCGACGAGGGCGGATCGTAGAAAGTCCATGTATGCTGCTGGAGGAGTAAGAGGTGTCTTGAGGTCATCAGAGCCAAAGTCGAAGGTGTACGACTTGAGTGACAACAATCGGGCTGACCGAGGTAGCTCACTTGGAAAAGATGGTGAGTATGGCGTAGGTAGTCCACCCATGGATTTAGACATCATAGGCACGAGAGGTGTTGGAGGTGCTGAAACTGACGACGACATGATTGGCAGATAGTATTAAGGGGATTCTTAAAGTGTTGTGTAAAGAAAAAAATTGACAGATTGCTAGCAAAAGGTCTGAAGGCGGTCCTATAAGATCGCTA